>Ga0187778_10000199_pt1 | contig 42684 bp, 39 predicted proteins | sample 1015_Q2_SP5_20_M_FD_132418 | JGI IMG/M metagenome (GOLD analysis project Ga0187778, IMG submission 132418) | Tropical peat soil microbial communities from peatlands in Department of Meta, Colombia - 1015_Q2_SP5_20_MG | ecosystem: Environmental > Terrestrial > Soil > Wetlands > Peat | place...
AACCAGCCGCCGACTGAAGTGTTGGACGCGCACCCTGCCGGAACAGTCGTCGAGCAGGCCACGGTGATGTTGAGCAGCTGCTGGCCGTACGACACTTCGTTGTAGTACGCGGCGACGCTGTCGCTATTGGTGCGCATCACCTGGTCGATTTGGGCTGGCGTGAACGGGTCGGCCACCGGCGAGTCGCTAAATTTGATCGGCATGACCAACACATTGTTCGTGATCGGAGCTGAAGCAGTCGCGTTGAAATTCGCGGGCGCATTCGCCAGGACGGTGATCGTGCTTACGTCGAGCGCAAAGCCGTCGGCGGCGACGGTTCCCCCAGCGATCACCGACATGCCGGCGCGAAGCGTGTCCGGTACCACGGCCATGTTCAATGGCGTCGCAACTCCGTTATTGCCTTGAACGACAAGGCCATACTTGCCATGTTCCTGAGCGAAGAAGTCGCTGTGGAATACCGTCAGCGTCCCCTGCGCCGATGAGGTACGGCTACCGGCGACCGATGCCTTGGCCACCGGCGGCGCTGCCACAACGCGTACTTCTGTAACGTAAAGCGTATTGGCTGCAGTGCGCCCGATCGCCTCCACCCGTGTACCCTTGGCCAGGGCGTCTAGTCCCGCGCCGACGAGCGCAACCGAACGTCCGTCATCAAGGCGCAAGCCCACGTAGCGCGTCGTCGTATTCGATACCCGGTTGTCGACGATCAGTTCTTCGACCGTCCCCGCCGCGGCGACCTGGGGGACGCCCGCAGCCGGCAGCTCGGGGGACATAAAAACTGCGTCGGCGCCGTTGTGCGCACCCGCCGGCAATGCCGCAAGGGCGAGGGGGAGGATCGCGGCAACTAGGCGTGAAAAGCGGCTGTAGGAAACAGGCATGGTCTTTTTCTTTCGAAAATCGCCAGTCGTGTGATATGAGCACCGCATGCCAGCGGCATATGCAATGCTATTGGCATATTACTGCTTTGCCAAGGGGTTTCGGCGGCTAGCGGGAAAAAAACAAGAAACAGGCCGCGAGCGGACGAACGATCATCCGCAAACCCCCGGGAGCGGCGGCGGGGTCGCTTCCGCCCCTCAGGGAAAACACAAGATTATTGGTTCCACATAGGTTGTGAGTGACAACCTAGACGGACGCAAAGTGTAGCGTACCGTCAATTCGACTTAAACCTTACCCTAAATACCTTTTTGTCATACTCGGCCTCGGTCTGCGCGGTGATTTCCGAGCCATTTGCGGCGTAGACCCGGCCGCCATCGCGACGGCAGGTGTCGCGCTCGTACCGGCAGGGCCCCATCTCCGGATTCTTGCGGCACAGCTCCCGAACCTTGGGCGAGGGAAATTCGATCACGGTCTGCAGGCGTTCGCCCTGCTTCTCGACGACGCACACGTACAGAGCCCCTTCTGGCAACACCGGCGCTGGCGTCAGGGTCGGCAAAGGCGCTGCCGGTACCGGCTGAGGCAGTGGGGCACGCACCACAGGTGCGCTGGCTCGCTCCTCGCTCGGCGTCACAGGATGTTGCTGCGCCGGCCCAACGGTCTCGGTGCACGCGGCCAGCGCGGAGGCGAGCAGCAGGGCTGTGCCCATTCGAATTGAATCCATTGGTTTCTCATGTCGGCGACTGCCATGTTCTCATGAGCGCGCCCGGAGGGAGCCTTGCTCAGGTTGGGCCGGTGCCACCGGCGAGGGTTCCACCGACCGGCCCTGCCGGGCTGGGCCGGCGGCGGTCGGGCGCCGCCGGCGCACTTCAAGGAGGCCGGCATCCCTGCTATAATTGGGCCGCAGGAAGATAACAAATGGGCTGTCGAGCCCATTTTTTTTTCCGGGTTGCGGGCTGGAGAACATGAAGCTGGGTGAGATTCTGGAGCGCACGCTGCCGCCGATGGGTTACGAGCTGGTCGACTGGGACTCGTCCCCGCGGAGCGGACTCGTGCGCGTGTTCATCGACAAGCCTAAAGGCGTAGACGTCGAGGATTGCGCGCGCGTGTCGAATCACTTGACGCACCTGTTCGCGGTCGAGCAGATCGCGTACGACCGGCTCGAGGTCTCCTCACCCGGGCTCGACCGGCCGCTGAAGAAGGTTAAGGATTTCGACCGCTTTGCGGGCGAGCAGGTGAAGCTCACGCTGCGCGATGCCATCGACAACGCGCGGCGGGTGAAGGGCATATTGCGCGGCGTCGAGGGCGAGAGCGTCCTGCTCGACACCGAGGCGGGCCGGCGCACGATTGCGCTCGCCAACATAGACAAGGCGCGACTGGTGCCGAAGATTGAGTGGAGAAACACAAGATGAACCGCGAACTGTTGCTGCTCGTCGACGCGCTGGCGCGCGAAAAGAACGTGCCGAAGGAAATCGTCTTCACGGCACTGGAGTCGGCGCTCGCATCGGCGACCAAGAAGCGCTTCTCCCAGGACATCGACGCGCGGGTGGAGATCGACCGCGACACCGGCGATTACGAATCGTTCAGGCGCTGGACTGTCGTTCCCGACGAGGAGCACGAGGAGCCTGCGCACCAGATCGCGATCACCGATGCCGCGGAACGCGATCCGGAGCTCAAGGTGGGCGACGTGGTCGAGGAGCCACTCGAGCCCGTCGAGTTCGGCCGCATCGGCGCGCAGGCGGCGAAGCAGGTGATCCTGCAGAAGATCCGCGACGCCGAGCGCGAGCAGATCCTGAACGACTTTCTCGAGCGCAAGGACAACCTGCTCACGGGCACGGTCAAGCGCATCGAGCGCGGCAGCGTCATCATCGAGTCCGGCCGCATCGAGGGCGTTATTCCGCGCGATCAGCTGATCGCCAAGGAGAACCTTCGTGTCGGCGATCGCGTGCGCGCCTACGTCGTGAAGATCGAGCCTCAGGCGAGGGGGCCCCAGCTGGTGCTCTCGCGCATCGTGCCCGAGCTGCTGGTGCGTCTGTTCGAGCTGGAAGTGCCGGAGATCGAGGAAGGCTTAATCGAGATCAAGGCCGCCGCGCGCGACCCGGGCATCCGCGCCAAGATCGCGGTCAAGTCCAACGATCCGCGGCTCGATCCGCAGGGCACCTGCATCGGCATGCGCGGTTCGCGCGTGACCGCGGTGACCAACGAGCTCGCGGGCGAGCGCGTCGACATCGTGCTCTACTCAGACGATCCGGCGAAGTTCGTCGTCAACGCGCTGGCGCCAGCGGAGATATCGAGCATTCTGGTCGACGAGGAAAAGCACGCCATGGACGTGGTCGTCGACGAGGAAAATCTGGCGATGGCCATCGGCCGCAGCGGGCAGAACGTCCGGCTCGCCTCCGAGTTGACCGGCTGGGAGATCAACCTGATGGGCGTGGAAGAGTCGCAGCAGAAGCATCTGCAGGAGAGCGAGAAGATCCGCGCCCTGTTCATGGAAAGGCTCGACGTCGACCAGGAGGTCGCCGACATCCTGATCCAGGAAGGCTTCTCGACGCTCGAGGAAATCGCCTACGTGCCCTTGAACGAGATGCTGGAGATCGAGTCCTTCGACGAGGACACGGTGAACGAGCTCCGCAGCCGCGCACGCAACGCGCTGCTCACCGAAGCGATCGTGCGCGAGGAATCGGTGGAGAACGTAGCCGAGGATCTGCTCAACCTCGAGGGCATGGATACCGAGACCGCGGGCCTTCTCGCCGAGAAGGGAGTCACCACGCGCGACGCTCTCGCCGATCTCGCTGTCGACGAGTTGGTCGAGCTTACCGGCTTGTCGGCGGAGCGCGCGCAGGACTTGATCATGAAGGCCCGCGCGCACTGGTTTGAGAACGAAAACACGGAGAGCGCAGAGAGCGCGAACGAAGGGCACTGAGGCGAGGCGCCCGGAGAACGACCATGGCTCAGACGACAATCGAAAAATTCGCAACCGAACTGAAAATGCCGCAGGGTGTGCTGCTCGAGCAGCTCACCAAGGCGGGCGTTGTCGGCAAGAAGGAAGGCGACAAGCTCTCCGAGCAGGACAAGACGCGCCTTCTGGACTACCTGCGCAAGCAGCACGGCGCGGTGGAGCAGAAGAAGAAGATCACGCTCACCCGCAAGCAGACCACCGAGATCAAGGCTGCCGACAGCACGGGGCGCGCGCGCACCATCCAGGTCGAAGTGCGCAAGAAGCGCGTGTTCGTCAAGCGCGACGGCGCCGAGGCTGCGCCCGCCGCGGAAGAGGCGGCGCCACCGCAACCGGTGATCACCGCCGCCGAGATCGCGGCGCGCGAGGAGGAAGAACGCAAGGCCGCGGCGCTGATCGCCAAGCAGCAGGAAGAGGTGCAGCAGAAGCAGGAACAGGCGAAGAAGCGCAAGACCAAGAAGGAGAAGGAGGCCGAGGAGGCGGCTGAAAAGGCAGCCGCCGAAGCCGCGGCTGCCGCCGCCAAGCAACCGCAGGCCGCGGCGGCGCCGGTCGCCGAAGCGAAGCCCGAGGTCAAAGCCAAGACCGAAGGGACGCTGCACAAGCCGGCGGCCAAGCCGGGAGCGAAGAAGGAGAAGCCCTCGCGCAAGCCGTCGGCCACGGCGTTCCAGGAAGAGGCCGCGCGGCGCCGCGCGCTCAAGCTGCGCGGCGACGTCACTGGCGGCACCGCGGTCGCGGGATGGAAGCAGCCCAAGACCGGCCGGCACCGCCACGAGGAAGGCGAGGGCGACGGAGAGGCCGCGCAGGTAGCGCCGCCGGAGCCGATCATCCGCGAGGTCTCCGTCCCGGAGACGATCACCGTAGCCGATCTCGCGCGCAAGATGTCGGTGAAGGCGGCCGAGATCATCAAGACAATGATGAAGCTCGGTACGATGGTCACCATCAATCAGGTGCTCGACCAGGAAACGGCGATGATCGTGGTCCAGGAAATGGGCCACAAGTCGATCGCTGCCAAGCTCGACGATCCCGACGCTTTCCTTGCCGAGAGCGCGGAGCACACGTCGGCAGAGTTGCTGCCGCGGCCGCCGGTCGTGACCGTGATGGGCCACGTCGACCACGGCAAGACCTCGCTTCTGGACACCATACGCCGCACGCGCGTCGCGAGTGGCGAGGCTGGCGGCATCACCCAGCATATCGGCGCCTACCACGTCGAGACGCCGAGGGGTGTGATCACCTTTCTCGATACGCCCGGCCACGAGGCGTTCACCGCGATGCGCGCACGTGGCGCGAAGGTCACCGACATCGTCGTTCTGGTCGTCGCGGCCGACGACGGCGTCATGCCTCAGACCAAGGAGGCCATCGCGCACGCCAAGGCGGGCAACGTGCCGATCGTCGTCGCGATCAACAAGATCGACAAGCCGGAAGCCAACCCCGAGCGCGTCAAGCAGGGGCTCGTCACCGAAGGCGTGCTGCCCGAGGAATACGGCGGCGAGGCTCAGTTCGTCGAAGTCTCCGCCAAGACCGGCAAGGGCATCGACGCGCTGCTCGAAGCGATCCTGCTACAGGCCGAAGTGCTCGAGCTCAAGGCGCCGCGCGACGCCCCGGCCAAAGGCATCGTCATCGAGTCGCGCCTGGACAAGGGCAAGGGTCCCGTCGCCACGATCCTGGTGCAGTCGGGAACGCTCAAGCGTGGCGACGTCGTGCTGGCGGGCGCGGTATTCGGACGCGTTCGGGCGATGAGCGACGAGGCGGGCAAATCGGTCGCGGCCGTAGGGCCGGCGATTCCCGCGGAGATCCAGGGCCTTTCCGACGTTCCGCTCGCGGGCGAAGAGCTGCTCGCGCTCGGCGACGAGCGCAAGGCGCGCGAAATCGCGCTCTTCCGCCAGGGCAAGTTCCGCGACGTGAAGCTCGCCAAGCAGCAGGCGGCCAAGCTCGAGAACATGTTCGGCGAGATGGGCGAGAGCGAGATCAAGACCCTCGCCTTGATCATCAAGGCCGACGTGCAGGGCAGCTACGAGGCGCTGGCCAATGCGCTTGGCAAGCTGTCGACCGACGAGGTCAAGGTCAACATCGTGCACGCCGCGGTGGGTGGCATCACCGAGTCCGACGTGAACCTGGCGCTCGCGTCCAAAGCGGTGATCATCGGCTTCAACACCCGAGCCGATGCGGCCGCCCGGAAGCTCGCCGAGAGTTCCGGAGTCGACATCCGCTACTACAACATCATTTACGAAGCGGTGGACGAGGTGAAGGCCGCCCTGTCGGGCATGCTCGCGCCCGAGCGCAAGGAGAACCAGCTCGGATTGGTCGAGGTGCGCGAGGTCTACAAGATATCCAAGGTCGGCACCGTCGCCGGCTGTTACGTCACCGAAGGCCTGGTGCGGCGCGGAACCAAGGTACGGCTGCTGCGCGACAACGTCGTGATCTTCGACGGCGAGCTCGACTCGCTCAAGCGCTTCAAGGACGACGTCCGCGAGGTCAAGGCCGGTTTCGAATGCGGGCTGTCGCTCAAGAACTTCAACGACATCCAGAAGGGCGATCAGCTCGAGATCTACGAGATCGTCGAGGTGACACGGACGCTGTAGCGACCGAACAAACTCCCTCACCCGCCGCGCTGGCGCGCGGCGACCCCCGATCAGGTCGGGGGCAGGCTCTCTCCCGGAGGGAGAGGCGACAAAGACTCGAACCCCTCTCCCCGGGGGAGAGGGGCAGGCGTGAGGGACTGCGCCTACACCAATGAAAAAACACTCTCCGCGCGCCCAGCGCGTCGGCGACCAGATTCAGCGCGAGCTGGCAGACCTGCTGCGCCTGCACCTGAAGGATCCACGCGTGGGGATGGTCACCATCACTGCAGTCGACGTCTCACCCGACCTTACGCACGCGAAGGTCGCCTTCACCCATCTCGCCGGCGCCGAGCACGCGCAGACCACGGTGCAGGCGCTGCAACACGCTGCAGGCTATCTGCGCAGCGAGCTCGCGCACCGGCTCAAGCTCTACTCGGTGCCGCGGCTGGAGTTCGTCTACGACGATTCGATCGAAGCGGGGATCCGGCTTTCCAAGCTGATCGACGAAGCGGTCGATGAAGACAGCAAGCACACGCCATAGAGACCAAGCGGGGGCGGTAGCCATACGGCCCTCGGCTAGCATCCAGCGCCGTCGCGTCGACGGCGTGCTCCTGCTCGACAAGCCGGTTGGCCTGACGTCGAACGCCGCGTTGCAACGGGTGAAGCGTCTCTACCGCGCCGAAAAAGCGGGACACACGGGGACGCTCGATCCGCTGGCGAGCGGCCTCCTGCCCATATGCCTTGGCGAGGCGACCAAGTTCGCCCACATGCTGCTCGACGCGGACAAGAGCTACGTCGCCACGATTCGACTGGGCGTCACGACGAGCACCGCCGATGCGGAAGGCGAAGTCCTGCGCGCGCGACCGATCGAGGTCTCTCGCGACGATGTCGAAGCGGTGCTGCCGCGGTTCGTTGGCACCATCGCGCAGCGCCCGCCGCGTCACGCCGCGCTCAAGTACCGGGGCCGCAATTACTACGAGTACGCGCGCGCCGGCGTCGAGATCCCGCGCGCCGAGCGCAACGTCGTCGTGAGCGAGCTTGCGCTCGAGCACTGGTCTCCGCCGGATTTCGTGATCTGGGTGCGCTGCGGCAAGGGCACCTACGTTCGCGTGCTAGCGGAGGACATCGGCGAGGCGCTGGGCTGCGGCGCACACCTCGCCGCGCTGCGCCGGGCCGCCACAGGCGGCTTCGATCTGCGCGCCGCGGCGACGCTCGAGACGCTGGCGACGCTCTCCGAGGCGGAACGCGACCTTCGCCTCCTCGCGACCGACGCGCTGGTGGCTGCGCTCCCGAGGATCGATCTGACAGCAGACGAAGCGGCACGCCTGCGCCAGGGGCAAGCGGTCGCTCGCGCCGGGGTACCAGAGGGCATATACCGCGTATATGCCACGGATGTTTTCGCCGGCGTGGCGCATTCCCACCACGGCAAGTTGCAGCCTCGCCGCCTTGTCGCCGCGCCAGCGCGGCCATCGATCGAATCGCTTGAATCCTAAGCACTTTCCGAGGTAAAATCGCGCTCTTTCGCGAAGCCAGTAGAGAAGAGAGACAGCATGGCAGTCACGGTGCAGGAAAAAGCCAAAGTCATCGCCGCGCACCAGCGCGCGAAGGGCGACACAGGCTCGCCCGAAGTGCAGATCGCGCTGTTGACTGCGCGCATCAACGGTCTGAATGACCACTTCAAGATCAACGTCAAGGATCATCATTCGCGCCGGGGCCTGCTGCGCATGGTGTCGCGCCGGCGCAAGCTTCTCGACTACCTCAAGGCGCGAAACGCGGAAACCTACCGCGATCTCATCGACAAGCTGGGGCTGCGCAAGTAAGGCGCGAAAGGCGCCCGCGCACGCCACCCGCATGCACAACCTGACAATGGCTGCCGCTTGAGTCACCGACCGCGGCGGCCATTGTCGCTTCTGGACCCCGAGGACTAACGTGCCCAATGCCATCAAGAAGTCGATACCTTACGGACGCCACACGCTGACGCTGGAGACAGGCGAGATCGCCCGCCAGGCTGGCGGCGCCGTGCTGGCGAGCCTCGACGACAGCGTCGTGCTGGTCACCGTGGTCGGCACCAAGCAGGCAAGACCGGGCCAGGATTTCTTTCCCCTGACCGTCGACTACCAGGAAAAGACTTATGCGGCCGGCCGCATCCCCGGCGGCTTTTTCAAGCGCGAAGGCCGGCCCTCCGAAAAGGAGACGCTCACCTCGCGGCTGATCGACCGGCCGATCCGACCTCTGTTCCCCGACGGCTTCTACAACGAAGTGCAAGTGATCGCGACGGTGATGTCGGTCGATCCCGAGATCGATCCCGACGTTCCGGCGATGATCGGCGCTTCGGCGGCGATCGCGCTCTCCGGCATTCCTTTCAACGGCCCGATCGGCGCGGCGCGCGTCGGCTTTGTCGACGGCCAGTACGTGCTCAATCCGACCAAGACCGAGCTCGGGGTCTCCAAGCTCGATCTGGTCGTCGCCGGCACCGAGGCCGCGGTGTTGATGGTCGAATCCGAGGCGAAGGAGTTGCCCGAGGAAGTGATGCTGGGCGCGGTGGTCTTCGGCCACCAGCAGCAGCAGGCGGTCATCGAGCTGATCCATCAGCTGGTCGAGGAAGCCGGGAAGCCGCTGTGGGAGTGGCAGCCGCCCGCCAAGGACGAAGCGATGATCGCGAGCGTCGCCGCTGCCGGCGAAGCCGACTTGCGTGCGGCGTACGGGTTACGGCAGAAGCAGACGCGACAGCAGCGCCTGAAAGAGATCGCCGAGAAGGTCGAGGCGAGCTGCGTACCGACCGACGCGACCCCGGATCAGAAGAATCACGTGTCGAATCTATTGTTCGAGCTCGAAGCGAAGATCGTGCGTAGCCAGATCCTGGCCGGCGAGCCGCGCATCGACGGACGCGACACGCGCACCGTGCGCCCGATCGCCATTCGCGCCGGAGTGCTACCCCGAACCCACGGTTCCGCGCTGTTCACCCGCGGCGAGACTCAGGCGATGGTCGTAGCCACGCTCGGCACCGCGCGCGACGAGCAGATCATCGATGCGCTGCAGGGCGAGTATCGCGAGCGCTTCATGCTCCATTACAACATGCCGCCGTACGCCACCGGCGAGACCGGACGCGTCGGCGCGCCGAAGCGTCGCGAGGTCGGCCACGGCCGGCTCGCCAAGCGCGCGCTGGCTGCGGTGCTGCCCACCGCCGAGGAGTTCGCTTATTCCATCCGAGTGGTCTCGGAGATCACCGAATCCAACGGCAGCTCTTCGATGGCTTCGGTGTGCGGGGCGAGCCTCGCGCTGATGGACGCCGGAGTCCCGATGAAGGCGCACGTGGCCGGCATCGCCATGGGTTTGATCAAGGAGGGCAACCGCTTCGCGGTGCTATCCGACATCCTGGGCGACGAGGATCACCTGGGCGACATGGACTTCAAGGTCGCCGGCACCGATCGGGGGGTGACGGCGCTGCAGATGGACATCAAGATCCAGGGCATCACCAAGGAGATCATGGCGGTCGCCTTGTCGCAGGCGCGCGAAGGACGCATGCACGTCCTGCACTTGATGCAGCAGGCGATTCCGCACGCCCGTCCCGAGATCTCGCAGCACGCGCCGCGGATGATGAGCTTCAAGATCAACCCCGAGAAGATCCGCGACGTGATCGGCAAGGGCGGAGCGGTGATCCGTGCGCTCACCGAGGAGACCGGCACCACCATCGACATCAAGGATGACGGCACCGTGACGATCGCTTCGGTTAATGCCGACGCATGCAACGCCGCGCGCAAGCGCATCGAGGACATCACCGCCGACGTCGAGGTCGGCAGGATCTACGAAGGCACCGTGCTGCGCCTGCTCGATTTCGGCGCCATCGTGCAGATCCTCCCCGGGCGCGACGGCCTGCTGCACATCTCGCAGATCGCCAAGGAGCGGGTGAACAACGTTTCCGATTACCTCAAGGAGGGACAGGCGGTGCGCGTGAAGGTTCTCGAAGCCGACGAGAAGGGGCGCGTTCGCCTGTCGATGAAAGCGATCGCCGAAGAAGCCGCGCAAGCCGCACCCGCAGCGGCGCCGCCGGAGCCCACCGCGGCGGCTTAAGGCTTGTTTTTCGCGCCGGCGTCGCCGCCAGTCGACGCCGACGGCTTCGCCGGAGCCTCGTACCAGCGCTCCTTCGGCACCACCTGTGGTTCGGCCGTCTCGGTCATGTAGTGCGGCGACATGATCTGCACGCCGTGCTCGTTGAACACGTCCTGGATGTTGGCGTGAAGCTCGCTCAACATGTCGATGCGTTTGACCGGGTGATCGATCGGCGAATAGGCGATAAGGTGATAGACGACGTAGAAATCCGATAGCGCAGTCTGCCGCACATAGGGTGCGGGGTCGCGCGCGATGTCGTTCGTGCGCCGCGCCGCCTCCTCGAGCATCGCGTGGACCTGCCGCCACGGCGTCGAGTATCCGATGGTGACGCTCGTGTTGACCACGAACCCGGTGCCTGAAAATGCGCGAGAGAAATTCTTGGTCGTGTTCTGAAGTGCGAGACTATTCGGCACCATCACTTCTTCGCCCAGCCCGGTTCGCACCCGCGTCGAGAATGCGCCGATTCCCACGACGGTGCCTTCGGTGTCGCCGATGCGAACGTACTCGCCCGGTCGAAATGCGCGCGTGTAGGTAAGGATGAGTCCGCTTACCGCTTGCCCGACGAGGCTCGACGCGCCGATTGAAACCATCAGTCCCACCAGGACCGATACGCCCTTGAATGCCTCGGTGTCCGAGCCCGGCAGGTACGGATAACTCAGCGCCAGCGCAAAAGCCAAGACGACGATCTGAAAAATCCGCCGAGTGGGAACCACAGTATCAGGGTCGAGCCCCCACATCGTGATCGAGCCGCGCTGGACACGATCGAAGAAGATATTCGCGAAGCGGATGATCAGGCGTGCAATCAGCACAATCACCACAACGACCAGAAGCCCGGGGATCGCGTTGACGATAGCCAGCGCGACGTCGCCTACGATCTCTAACAGATTCCCCTCCATGTGCTCGCCCCAGGGGCGGGTGTAGGGAAACAGCTTCAGGGTGAACGTGAGCCAGCCATAGGTCGCAAGCAGACCGACGGCCCAGATGAGCGCGGCGAAGAGACGCCGCGCGACCCAACGCATCTGATAGGGATCGAGAAGGCTCACGCCATGCACGTGGACCCTTTCCGCTCGTGCCGCAGCCGCGGCGGCGACGCGACGTCCGGCCCAGCGATCGACGATAAACAACAGCCACAGAACCGCGGCGAAGATCGCCGTGGCAAGGGCGGCCCATCCGGTCTGGATCAGCAGGTAGCGTGGCGTGTGCTGCTCGCGATACTGGGTGACGGCACGCTCGAGGCGCTTCCCCGCTTCGCGTGCGACGTTCTGCGTGGTCTCGCCGATGAGGGGGTCGATGTCGATGCGCGTCACCAGGAATGCGAGCTTGCTGCCAAGCAGGACTTGCGTGCCGTCTTCGGTATCCTCGGTCGATACGGCTGGAGACTCTTCGCTTTCGAGCGCGCCGTCGATGTGCCTCATTGCGCTATTCGCGCGCTCGCGGGCGGAGTAGCCTGCGATGGGGCCGCGCAAGACGATAATGGTGCGGTTCGCGAGAACGACAGGCGCGGTTTGCCGCGCTGGTGCCGAGGTGTCGATCGGCTGCGCGGGAGCGGCAGTGTCGGCCGCCTGCGCCGGACTCGCGAAAGCGAGCGCGACCAGGCTCGACGCCAGCAGGCGTTGCAAAATTTTCACAATTGTGTCCCCGAGGAGAGACAGCGCTAAATAGGCTTCTTTGACCGCCGGGCACGCGTCAACCATATTCTATCCGAGGGCCGATGAACCTCGTCGCCCGCCTCATCGCTCCCCAGTGACGCTTTCCGCTTCGATGCATCCCGCGCGTATCGCCACGACGAGCCTCGCCTGGAACCGCACGCGGTTGCGCGGGGGCACGATGCCCAATATAACGACTTCGTGCATAATGGGCGCCGTACGCGTGCAGCGACCCTCGCCGATCCACCCGGCGATGCGCGATCCCTTCGAAGAGGCTTTTCACATGAACTACCCAAGCTCGTCCTCATCGGCGTCGATCTTCGTTCGCACAGCCTGCTACGTCGTGATGCTGGCTCTCGCGCTGCCGACGTCGGTTGGCGCGCAGACCCCGCCGCCGCAGCAGCCTGCGGCGGCCGGAGCAGCACCAGCAGGAGGCGGCCAGGCCTTCAGGCAGGAAGAGCTCGACGCGATGCTCGCCCCGATTGCTCTCTATCCCGACGCGCTGGTTGCGCAAGTATTGATGGCGTCGACTTATCCGCTGCAGATCGTCGAGGCGGCGCGCTGGGCTGAACAGAACAAGGGCCTCAAGGGCAACGCGCTGCAGGACGCGCTGCAAGGCCAGAACTGGGACGAAAGCGTCAAGTCGCTCACCGCGTTTCCGGAGGTTCTCGACCGCATGAACAAGGACCTCGCCTGGACGCAAAAGCTCGGCGACGCATTCCTCGGCCAGCAAAAAGAGGTGATGGACACGATCCAGAGCCTGCGGCAGAGGGCGCAGACCGCAGGCAATCTCAAGAGCGACGAGCACCAGACGGTGGAGACGCAGACACAGGAGGGCAAGCAGGTCATCGTGATCCAGCCTGCGAATCCCGAGGTCATCTATGTGCCGACGTACCAGCCCACCGTGGTCTACGGGGCGTGGCCGTACCCGGCGTACCCGCCGTACTATCCGCCGTATTGGGCGCCCCTCGGGGGTGCATTCGTCAGCGGCTTTTTCTGGGGCGTTGGCATCGCCGCGGGCGCGGCGCTGTGGGGCGGCTGCAACTGGGGGCGCGGCGACGTCAACGTCAACGTCAACCGCTACAACAACTTCAACCGCAGCAATATCTCGAACGGCAATTGGCAGCACAACCCAAAGAACCGCCAGGGCGTGGCCTACCGTGACAACGCCTCGCGCCAGAAGTACGGCAACTACGATCGCCAGGCGGCGCAGGCACGCGACCAGTTTCGCGGGCGCGAGGGCGGGCTCGGAGGCCAGGGCCTGAACGACCGCTCCGGGTTGCAGAGTGCGGCCAACCGCGGCGTCGGACAGGGTGCGGGAGGTCGCGACTTCGGCGGGCAGGCTGGTGGCAATCGAGGGGCCAGCGCCGGGGCGCGCGATCTTGGCGGCGGTGCCGGCGCGAGCCGCGGTGGTGGCGGATTCAACACGGGCGGTGGCGGCGCTCAGGCGCGCGCTTCCTCCAGCCGAGGCAACGCAAGCATGGGTAATCGCAGCTATGGTGGTGGTGGGGGAGGCGCGCGCGCCGGCGGCGGAGGGGGGCGTGGCGGTGGTGGTGGCCGGGGCGGTGGCGGCAGGCGCTAAAGCGAGAGGATGACATCATGAACGGCAAACCGACTCGAACCGTGAATAAGCGTCACTCATTCCGCGCTCCTCTCATCATCGCCGTCGTTGCTGCACTTGCGATCGGCACAGGAACAGCGGACGCCGCAAACGCTCCGGCGAAGCCAAAGGCCCCGGCTCAGAAGGCTTTCGCGACACCCGACGAGGCGTTTCAGGCGCTCGCAGACGCCGCCAAGGCGAACGACAGCAAGACCTTGGCTGCGCTGCTCGGGCCCGCTGGCAGCTCCCTGATCCACTCGGGCGATGCGGTCCAGGACAAGCGGAGCGCAGCGCAGTTCGCTGCGGATTACGCGGAGAAGCACAGCATCGAGAAGCAGAGCGATGCCAAGGCGATGCTCGTTGTTGGCAAGGACGACTGGCCCTTGCCGATTCCCGCGGTCAAAGGCGCCAAGGGCTGGACGCTCGACACCGGCGCCGGAGCGAGGGAATTATTGGCTCGACGCATCGGTCAAAACGAGCTCGACGCGATCCAGATCATGCGGGCGATCGTTGATGCCGAGCTGGACTACGCCGGCGAAGATCGCAACGGCGACGGATTGCTCGACTACGCCGGCAAGTTCATCAGCACCAAAGGCAAGAAGGACGGACTCTATTGGCCGACCAAGGAAGGCGAGCCGCAGAGCCCGCTCGGACCATTGGTAGGCGAGGCGGCGGCCGAAGGTTATCAGGGAAAGGGAGCCAAGGGCGCGCCCTATCACGGCTACCACTTCCGCCTGCTGACCGCCCAGGGCAAGGGCGCACCCGGCGGCGCGCGCAGCTACGTGGTTCGCGGCAGACTTCTGGGCGGCTTCGCGGTCGTCGCGTACCCGGCGATCTATGGCAATTCGGGAATCATGACGTTCATCGTCAATCAGGACGGCACCGTGTACGAGAAGGATCTCGGGGAAAAGACTACCGCCATGGCCAAGGCCATGAGGGCGTACAACCCCGACCAGAGCTGGGCGATCGTCAAGTAAGCCGTGTAACGCGGCCGCGGCTTGGCGCCTCGGGCCGATCCGCCTTCTCTCGTCCGCGTCTCGCCGACCGGGACCAGCGCTCCATCTAGCATGGCAATCGACTCGGTTCGTTGGGCTTCCCACATGGGTGGTCGCTTTTCAGGGGATGCCTGGCGCTCTGTCGAGGCGTTTGCCTTGTGGCTTCGCGAGCATCTGCGCCGCATCTTGTTCTGGACCGGCGGAATCCTGATCGGGTTCGCTGTCTTGGGCTTCCTGGTGGCGCCCGTGCTGGTCCGGCCCGCGCTGGAGCGCCAGTTGTCCGCTGCGCTCGATCGCAACGTCACGATCGCCCGGCTCGACATCAATCCATTCGCAGGCTCCGCGACGCTGCACGACGTGTCCATCAGCGAGCGCGGCCAGGGCCCGCCAATGCTCACGCTGGTGGAGTTCTACGTCAACGCCGAGGTTGCCTCGCTCTTTCGCTGGGCGCCCGTCATAAGCGAGCTCAAGCTGACCCAGCCCGCGCTGAACGTCGTGCGCAATGCCGACAAGACGTACAACTTCTCCGACCTTCTCGACCGGGCGCCGGCGGATTCCTCGGCTCCACCGCCGCGCTTTTCGGTGAGCAACATCGAGGTGATCGACGGCCGCATCGCCTTCGACGACCGCCCGGAGCATCGGAAGCACGAGATCACTGAGCTCAAGATCGGCATTCCTTTTCTTTCGAGTCTGCCAACCCAGACGGAGATCAAGGTCGAGCCCAGGTTCTCCGCGCTGGTCAACGGGCGCCCAGTCGCGATCGACGGTGAGACGCGCCCCTTCAAGGATACCCACGAGACGGTGCTGCATTGGGAGCTCGGGAGCTTGGCGCTGCCGACCTATATCGAGTATGTCCCCGCATCCTTGCCCTTCAAGGTGGACTCGGGCCTGCTCGACGCCAACGCGGACCTGAGCTTCGTGGGCCGTGGCAGCGAGCCGCCGCAGCTGACGCTTGCAGGATCTTTCCGGGTCACCGACCTAGCATTGAGCGAGCGCAGTGGAGCGAAGCTCCTGCGCGCACCATCGCTCGCCCTCGCAATCGATCGCCTCGACCTTACCGGTCGTCGCGCCGATCTAGGTTCGGTCGCCGCAGACGGGGTCGAGCTCGAAATCAGCCGCGATGCGAGTGGCGAGCTGAACCTTGCGAAGCTCGTCCCATCCGGTTCGGGCACCGCTTCCTCGCAACCTTTCCGCTTCCGTGTCGCGAACATCGCGATCAACCATGGCACCGTGCGTCTCGCAGACGCGAGCGTCAATCCAGCCTTCGCCTCAACGCTGAACGAGGTAGCAATTCAGATCTCAAACCTCGCCTCCGCGCCGGATCAAAAGGCGAGCGTGACGTTCTCGTTCGTGAGCAATACGGGCGCGCGCTTATCGCAGCAAGGGACGCTCGCCCTTACGCCGGCACGTGCCGACAGTAGGCTGGAGTTGACTGGCTTTCACCTCGCCCTTCTTTTCCCGTACTACACAAGCGCGCTCAACCTCGCAGTCGACGACGGTACGCTCGACGCTTCAACCGACATTCACTACGATGGCAGCGGAGCCGGCGCGCTGACGCTGACGAACCTCGAGGCCACGGCGAACAACCTGAAGATGCGCCTGCCGGACGAAAAGGAACCGCTATGGCGGATACCGGTGCTTGCCGCACACGGCGGCTCCGTCGACGTCTCGAAGCATGCGATCAGCTTCGAATCGATAGAGAGCCGAGGTGCCGTGGCGACGATGCGTCGCTACGCCGACGGCAGCATCAACTTCGACCGGCTGATCCGCACTCGGGAACGCGGCGCCGCTGCCACGGCTGGCGGCGAAGCATGGCACGTCGATGCGGACAAGGTGGCGCTCGATGATTTGTCCGCTACCATCACTGATGAAACCGTGGCCCCGCCGGCGCGCATCGCGCTGAGCCGCGTTTTGCTGAATGGAGAAAACCTGTCCCGCACCGCCACCACCAAGGGGCACGCGACGCTCAAGGCGACGGTCAACAAGCGCGGCACGGTGTCGCTGGCCGGCCCGGTCGCGACCACGCCGTTCGCGGCGTCGCTCAACGTCGTCGCGAAGGACATCGATCTCGTACTGTTCCAGCCGTACATTGCTCGGGAAGCGCGCGTCGTACTCACCGGCGGCACGGCGTCGGCCAGAGGCAACGTCGACCTCGCGACCGGCACGGCTTTGCGTGCCGGGTTCAAGGGAGATCTCGTCCTCGGCGACGTGGCGGCGCTGGACGAGGCCAATGAAGCCGATCTGCTCAAATGGAAGAAGCTCACGCTCGCGAACGTCGATGCACAGCTCGAGCCGCTGGCGGTCAGCGTGGGGGAGGTTACGCTCAACGATTTCTTCGCGCGCCTGCTGCTCAACGAGAACGGCGAGTTCAACCTGCAACAACTCGAGCGGGGACGCGCCCCTGCTGCACCGCCGACGCCATCGGCGGAGCCGAACACCGTCCAGGTGGCCTCGCCGCCAGGAACGGCCACCACGTGGCTCAGGCTGGGCAAGGCAACGCTGACCGGCGGTAACGTCGACTTCACCGACCACTTCATCCGGCCGAACTACTCCGCCAACCTGACCGGTGTCACCGGGAGCTTGTCGTCGCTCGCCTTCGATAAGCCGGCCGACATGGAGTTGCGAGGCAGCGTTCAGGGCAGTGCACCGGTCGAGATCAGCGGCCGCATCAATCCTCTGGCGCAAAACCTGTTTCTCGACGTCAAGGCGAGCGCGACCGACATCGATCTCCCGCCGCTGACGCCTTATTCGGGAAAGTACGTTGGTTACGGCATCGAGAAGGGAAAGCTGTCGATGAAGGTGAGCTACTTGGTCGACAACCGCACGCTCAAGGCCGAGAACACCATCATTCTCGATCAGCTTACCTTCGGCGAGAAGGTCGAGAGCCCCGACGCGATCAAGGCTCCCGTCCTGCTGGCGGTGGCATTGCTCAAGGATCGCAACGGGGTCATCAAGTTCGATCTGCCAGTCAGCGGCTCGATCGACGACCCGAAGTTCTCGGTCGGCGCACTGGTTTTCCGCGCGCTGGTGAACCTCATCCTTAAGGTCGTGACCGCACCCTTCGCGCTGTTGGGCGCGCTTTCCGGCCACGGAGAGGAGCTCGCATACATCGAGTTCGCACCCGGTTCCGCGGTGATCGATCAACCGAGCGAAGGAAAGATCAAGGCGGTCGCGAAGGCACTCATCGACCGTCCCGCGGTGAAGCTCGACGTCGCGGGACGTGTCGACCCTGCCCAGGACCGCGAGGGGCTCAAGCGCGCCAGCGTGGAGCGACTGGTCCGCATGCAGAAATTCAACGACCTGGCGCGAAGCGGCGAGCCTCCGACCTCGGTGGACTCCGTCGAAGTGACTCCCAGCGAGTACGAGGCCCTGCTGACGCGCGCCTACAAGGCGGCGGACTTTCCCAAGCCGCGCAACGCGATAGGCTTCCCCAAGGACCTGCCGCGCGCAGAGATGGAGGCGCTGCTCACGGCCAACGCCAAGGTGAGCGACGAAGATCTGCGCGTGCTCGCGGAGCATCGCGCCCAGGTTGTCCGCACCAGGCTGGTGGACGGCGAGCATGCCCCCAGCGAGCGGGTGTTTCTGGTGGCGCCGCGGCTCGACGCTGAGGGCTTGAAAGACAACGGCAAGCCGACACGGGTCGACTTCGTCTTGCGCTGACCATTTCGGCAGCCCAAGGCAGCCTGACCGGTGCACGGCAGGTGGCCCAATGCGCGTTTGCGATCCCGAGAGACCGCTCCTATAATGGTCCGGCGAGGTAGCCCATCCCGAGTTCGCGCATGGTCGGTCGTAAGGTCGTCCGTTTGGAGCGTGCGCTTTCACCACCGCCGATTTTCTGAGCAGGAGTAGATCGTGCAGAAATCCCTTCACATCGATCCCGCCAAGTGCACCGGCTGTCTGCAGTGCGAAATGGCTTGTTCCTACGAAAACTATGGCGTGTTCGCTCCGGCGAAGTCGCGGATCAAGGTCTTCGATTTTCACCAGACCGGGCGCAAGGTTCCGTACACCTGCACTCAATGCGACGAGGCGTGGTGCCTTCACGCCTGCCCGGTCGACGCGATCCGCGTCGACAAGTCGACCGGCGCCAAGGTGGTCCTGACGGATGTCTGCGTCGGTTGCAAGGTGTGCACGATCGCTTGTCCTTTCGGCACCGTCAACTATGTCGCGGAGCTGGGAAAGGTCCAGAAATGCGACCTGTGCGACGGGCAGCCAGCTTGCGCCGAGGCGTGCCCCACAGGCGCCATTACCTACATCGACGCGGACTGGACCGGCCTCGATCGCATGCGCCAATGGGCGCAGAAGCTCGATTCGCAGCCCGCCGCCGGCCACGCGGACTAAAGCTTGCACCGGCGCGCACGCGTACCGATCGAATTGAAGGAGACGAAACATGTCATGGGCCAGAAGGATTCTCCGAGTGGATCTCTCCCGCGGCACCTGCACACCCGAACCGCTCAACATGGATTGGGCGATGCAGTACCTCGGCCAGCGCGGGCTTGCAACGCGATACTTCACCGCGGAAGTCGACGCCAAGGTCGATCCCCTGTCGCCGCAGAACAAGCTTATCTTCGCCACCGGTCCGCTGACCGGAACGATGGCGTCCACCGGGGGGCGCTATTCGGTGATCACCAAGGGGCCGCTCACCGGGGCCATCGCCTGCTCGAATTCGGGCGGCTATTTCGGTGCCGAGCTGAAGATGGCGGGCTGGGACATGATCATCTTCGAAGGCAAGTCCGCCAAGCCCGTCTACCTGCACATCGAGGACGACAAGGCCGAGCTCGTCGACGCGAGCGAGATCTGGGGTAAGACGACCTGGGATACGGAGGGCGCGCTCAAGAAGAAGTACCAGGACCCGCAGCTCCGCGTGTCTTCCATCGGGCGCGCAGGCGAAACGCAATGCCTGTTCGCTTGCGTGATCAACGATCTGCACCGTGCGGCCGGACGATCCGGAGTCGGCGCCGTCATGGGCTCGAAGAACCTGAAGGCGATCGCCGTTCGCGGAACCAAGGGCGTGGGCAACGTCCGCGACCCGAAGGGGTTCATGAAGGCCACGACGGCGGCGAAGAAGGTGCTTGCCGACAACGCCGTCACCGGACAGGGGCTGCCCAAGTTCGGAACGCAAGTTCTGATGAATGTCATCAACGAGATCGGCGCGCTGCCCACGCGCAACCACCGGGACGTGCAGTTCGAGGGCGCGAAGGATATCTCGGCGGAAGCGATGCACGCCCCGCGCAAGACCGACGGCAAGCCGAATCTCGTGACCAACCAGGCGTGCTTCGGCTGCACGATCGCCTGCGGCCGCATCTCCAAGATGGACGAGACGCACTACACCGTGGTCAACAAGCCGCAGTACTGGGGCGCCTCCGGCGGCCTCGAATACGAAGCCGCGTGGGCGCTCGGTGCGGCGAACGGCGTCAACGACCTCGAAGCGCTCACTTACGCCAACTTCGTCTGCAACGAGGACGGTTTCGATCCGATCTCCTTCGGCGCGACGGTCGGCGCGGTGATGGAGCTCTACACCATGGGCGTGCTCACCAAGGATCAGATCGGCATCGAGGCCCCGTTCGGCTCGGCCAAGGCGCTCACCTATCTTGCCGAGCAAACGGCTCGCGGTGAGGGATTCGGCAAGGAGGTCGGCAAGGGATCGAAGCGTCTGTGCGCCAAGTACGGCCATCCCGAGCTGTCGATGACGGTCAAGGGACAGGAATTTCCCGCGTACGATTCGCGGGGCATCCAGGGAATGGGGCTGACCTATGCGACCTCGAATCGCGGTGCGTGCCACCTGCGCTCGTACACGGTTGCATCCGAGGTACTCGGCATTCCGGTGAAAACCGATCCGCTGAAGACCGAGGGTAAGCCGGCGCTGGTCAAGGCGTTCCAGGATGCGACGGCGGTCTTCGACTCCTCGGGGCTTTGTCTGTTCACTTCGTTCGCCTGGACGCTTCAGGATGTGGCGCCGCAGCTCCAGGCCGCATGCGACGGCAACTGGTCGCTCGAGAACCTCGCTGTCGTCGGCGAGCGCATCTGGAACCTCGAGCGCGAGTTCAACATCGCAGCGGGATTCACCAAGAAGGACGACTCACTCCCGCCGCGCCTCACGACCGAGCCGGCAAAGACCGGACCGGCGAAGGGGCTCGTCAACGGGCTCGACAAGATGCTGCCCGAGTATTACCAGGTGCGTGGCTGGGACGCGAACGGCGTGCCGACCAAGGCCACGCGCGAGCGGCTGGGGACGGCAACGCTGAGGTGACCGCGGCAATCGAATTGGAGTCGGGCGGCTCATCGGCCGCCCGTTTTTCTAGGCTGGTCGATTCGAGGATTGACGTGAAGCATCTGATCATAGGCAACGGTCCGGCGGGCGTCGTCGCCGCCGAGATCCTTCGGAAGCGTGCCCCCAAGGACGAGATCACGCTGCTCGGCGATGAGCCCGAGCCTCCGTATTCGCGGATGGCGATCCCGTACCTGCTGATGGGTGACATCGCGGAGGCGGGGACCTACCTGCGCAAGGAACCAAAACACTTCGAGAAGCTCGGCATCGCGCTTGCAACCGGCCGCGCGCACAGCGTGGATAGCAGCAAGCGACAAGTGCGACTCGACTCGGGCCAGGTCATGAGCTACGACCGCCTGCTGATCTCGACCGGGGTGACGCCGAATCGCCCGCCGATTCCCGGCGTCGATCTTCCGAACGTTCTCACCTGCTGGACGCTTGCGGACGCGCGCAAGCTCCTCGCTGTCGCTAAACCGGGTGCCAAGGTGGTGCAGATGGGAGCGGGTTTCATCGGTTGCATCATCATGGAGGCGCTCGCCGCACGAGGGGTCGACCTCACGATCGTCGAAATGGGCAACCGGATGGTGCCGCGCATGATGACCGAAGGCGCCGGCGCGATGATCAAGACCTGGTGCGAGCGCAAGGGTATCCGGGTCCTCACCGACACCAAGGTGCAGAAGATCGAGCCGGGACGCGGCCGCCTGGCGGCGAGCTTGAGCGACGGAACGCTGCAAGAGTGCGACGTGATCATTTCCGCAACGGGGGTCTCGCCGAACATCGCTTGGCTCAAAGGAAGCGGAATCGCATGCGAGCAGGGAATATTGGTCGACGGCCGGATGGAAACCAACGTCGCGGGCGTGTACGCCGCGGGCGACGTCTCACAATCCCCGGAGTATCCGTCGGGACAGCGCGTGATCAACGCGATTCAACCCGTCGCCGTCGACGAAGCTCGAGTCGCGGCGCTCAACATGGCAGGGGCGTCGGTCGTCTCGCCAGGCAACATGGCGATGAACGTGCTCGACACGGTGGGGTTGATCGCGTCTTCGTTCGGGCAATGGGCCGGCGTTCCGCGCGAGAAGGGGGGCTCGTCGGTCGAGTTGCGCGACGACAAGGCCTTCAGGTACATCCGACTCGAATTTCAGGAGGATGCACTGATCGGTGCGACGACGCTGGGATTGACGGACCATGTCGGCGTCATCCGCGGCCTTATCCAGGGCCACGTCAAACTTGGCGGCTGGAAGGACAAACTGATCGACGACCCGACGCGACTGATGGATTCGTACATCGCCTGCGCCCAGAAAGCAGCTTAAGGCCTGTTAGCAGGCCCTCAATCCGGTGCTGCGACGTCGATGCAGGTCACGCTCAAGCTATACGCAACGCTGACCGACTATCTTCCGGCAGCGGCGCGGTCCACCAACCAGGTACGGCTCGACGTTCCTCCCAACGCGACGGTGGAAACGCTGATCGCCCCCTTCAATCTACCGGCGAAATTGGCTCACTTGCTGCTGATCAACGGCGTCTTCGTCCCGCGCAGCGAGCGTAACCTTCGCAAGCTGCGCGAAGGCGACGTCGTTGCGATCTGGCCGCCGATCGCAGGCGGCTGATGAACGATCAAACCGGCGCAGAGTACCGCTTCGAGATGGGGATCACCCGGGTGGAGTTCCTGCGGTTGCTCCCTTTCGCGACGGGACGACGGGAGCTCCACTCCGAGCGCGAGCTCATCGAGGGAAATACGGATGGAGTCGAGTGGTCGCTGCGCGTCGCCGAGAGACAGCAACGGCGGATCGCTGCTCTGACCCTGCCGATCCTCGATGTAAGGCTTAAGTGCATGGCCGCGGACGATGCGCGTATCAGCGGATTCGTCGAGCGTTTCCTGCTCGCTTACCAGCGTGCCGGAGGATGATCCGGCAGGGTTCCGCACTAGCGCGTCGATGAGCTCCGCAACGCGCTAGAATCGGCGACACGACCCCGCGCGACCGCATCGATGCCGCCCGCGACTCAAGTTCCCACGCGCACCGAGCGCGATACCTTCGGCCCGATCGAGGTCCCAGCCGACCGGCTGTGGGGCGCGCAGACGCAGCGCTCGCTCGAGCACTTCCGCATCTCCAGCGAGAAGATGCCGCCCGAGCTGATCCGCGCCGTGCTGCTGATCAAGCGCGCGGCGGCGCGGGTGAACGCCGAGCTGGGCTTGCTTCCCCTGCAGGGGGCACAGGCCATCATCGCCGCGGCCGACGAGGCTCTGGAAGGCAAACATGCGGGCGACTTCCCGCTCGCAGTGTGGCAGACCGGCTCCGGCACGCAGACCAACATGAACGTCAACGAGGTACTGGCCAACCGCGCGTCAGAGATTCTCGGCGGGCCACGTGGCGAGGGTCGCCTCGTGCATCCCAACGACGACGTCAATCGCGGCCAATCGTCGAACGACGTGTTTCCGACGGCAATGAACGTCGCTGCCGCCGAGGCGACCACGAGAAACCTTCTGCCGGCGCTGCGTGCGCTAGGCGCGACGCTCTCGCAAAAGGCGGAGGCGTTTGCTGCCATCGTCAAGATCGGACGCACGCACCTGCAGGACGCGACGCCCCTGACGCTTGGCCAGGAGTTCTCCGGTTATGTCGCCCAACTCGCTCACGCCCAGTTGCACATCGAGGCGGCGCTGCCGCACGTGCTCGAGCTGGCGCAGGGCGGCACCGCGGTCGGCACCGGTCTCAACACGCATCCGGAGTTCGGCGAGCGCATGGCGGCGGCGATCGCCGAGTACACGGGACTGCCATTCGTTTCGTCGCCCAACAAGTTCGAGGCCATGGGTGCGGCCGACGCCTTGGTGAGCCTGCACGGGGCGCTTAAGACGCTCGCCGCGGCGCTTTTCAAGATCGCCAACGATGTGCGCTGGCTCGCGAGCGGTCCGCGCTCCGGTCTGGGCGAGATCACCATCCCGGAGAACGAGCCGGGAAGCTCGATCATGCCCGGAAAGGTCAACCCGACTCAGTGCGAGGCGCTGACCATGATCGCCGCCCAGGTCATGGGCAACGACGTGGCGGTGAACATCGGCGGTGCTTCGGGCAACTTCGAACTCAACGTCTACCGGCCGCTCATCATCCACAACGTGCTGCAGAGCATCCGGCTGCTCGCCGACGGCATGAAGAGCTTCGACGAGCACTGCGCGCGCGGCATCGAGCCCAATCTGGCGCGCATCGACGAATTGCTCGAGCGCTCGCTGATGCTGGTCACCGCGCTCAACCCGCACATCGGCTACGACAAGGCCGCGGCGATCGCCAAGAAGGCGCATCGGGAAGGAACGACGCTCAAGGCTGCGGCGCTCGCGCTCGGCTACGTGACGGAAGAGCAGTTCGACGCCTGGGTCAAGCCCGACAGGATGATCGGGCCGCGGATGTAGGCCCGGGATCGTCGTCTCATATCGCGGTGCCCCGGGTCTAGAAAGCTCGACTCAGGCTACAACCTGCGCGACCCTAACGCGTGGGTACAGGCCCCGCCTCGAGCACCGCGTCGCCGCTGACCGTCACCGTGACGTCGGTGGTGCCCGCTTCCAGAGCGACGGGAGGCGCCGGGGCCATGCTCGCCATCGCCTGCGCGCGCATCACGGGAACGGGACCGCCGCCGCTCGCCTGAACGCTGACGCGGCCCACGCGCCAGGCCGCGAAGCCGAGCCCGTTCGCCGCCTGCTGCGCACGCGCCTGCCAGCTCTTGATCGCCTGCAGCGTGACGCTGTCCTCGGCTTCGCGGCGCGTCCTTTCGGCGAGGGAGAAAGCCATCCCCGACAGCAGCAGCCCGTTCTCGTCCTGCAGCTTGGACATCAGCGTCGCCGCGGCGGTGAAGTCGCTGGCATCGAGGGTGATCGACTGCGCGACGCGCCAGCGTGTCGGCTTGCCTTTCTCGGCGATCTGCTGCGTGGAATAGCCCGCCGTCGCAACCTTGATTCCGGGATACGCCTTGGCGTCGGCGAGCGCCTTGGCGACCGTCGCGTTCACCTGGCTCGCCGCAGCGGCGGGGCTCGTATTTTCCGCCTCGGCACGCAGCCACGCTTGCAGGCGGTCGTTGGGAACGATCGCGGTCGCTGACGCACTCACCGTCACGCTCGGCGGCTGTGGCGCGCCCGGCGCCTGAGCCATGGCGCAGGGCATTGCCAGAGCGCCTGTGAGCGCTGTCGACACGGCCGCTAGACGCACAACTTTGCAACAATTCCACATCACCGACTCCTTGCCAGGGACGCGACCCGCCGCGGAAGCTCTTCGATGGCGGCGCGGTTCGACCAGGAAAAAACTTTCGCTGCCGCTTCTCTCCAGGGCAGCCACAGGTACTGCAGGTGCTCCCGCGGATTGAGGTTCACCGCGACCGGAGCCGGCACCTCCAGCGCGAACACGTGCTCGGTGTTGTGCGTCGTCCCTGGCGGATAGCGGTGGCGCCAGCGCGGATAGATCTCGTAGACATTCGACGCCTGCCAGTCGCCAACGTCCCCATAGACGCGCGAGTCGATGCCTGTTTCTTCGAGCAGCTCGCGCCTTGCCGTCTCGCGCAACGCTTCTCCGGGCTCCTGGCTTCCGGTCACCGACTGCCAGTAGCCGGGATAGTCGGCCCGCTCGAGCAGCAGCACGCGCAAATCAGGCGTGTGGACGAGAACCAACGTCGAGACGGGAATCTTGTGCGCCAAGTCGCGCGCTCCGGGTGCGCGTTGCGACCTCGCTCATCCGACGAAGACCCAGAACGGCTTGTGCCGCTCCTGCCAGTACTCGGAGGCTTCGCCGAGGATTTCGGAAAGCGTCTCCCAATCGGTGCGGTATGTCTTCGAGTACACCTTGACGTGGCGCACCAGGATCGCAATGCCGTGCGTGCCCAGCCAGTCGCTGTCTTCGAGGCAATCGGCCAGGGCGTCCCAGTTGTTGCCGAAATGCTCAGGCAGCTTGAGCGACTTGCCCAGCGCAACCAACAAGGCGCTCTTGCCTCCGACGCCGTGCAAATCGAGCGCGCAGAATCTGAGTTTGGCTGCGCTCGCCGCTGCCTTCACGGCGTCGGCCGTTCCGGACCACTCGCGCACGCCGGCGTCGGTGGCCACCGACAGGTCGGGAACCTTCATGGACGGATTCTGCGGAATGACTGATAGTGATCGTCCGTATAGTAGCACTCGGCGATCGACCGCAAGCCGCCTCCGCAGATGATTCGACGCGCTCCCCGAGTGTTCGCACCGGGAGTCTTCACGGTGTACTCGTGATAGTACCCGCGAGGATGCGGCGGGAGGCGCTGCTCGCGATTGGCGAAGACGACACCGTCACGCTGGTAGGGATAAGGTCCCCCGGAGCCGATCAGTTCGAGCGTGCGACGTGCTTCCGGCGGCAGGGCGGAGGCGGCCACCTCGGGCAGCGAATCGGCGGCCGATCGCGCTCCCGCGATGTCCGCGGCAAGCACCGCTGCCAGCATGACGCAGGCGAGCGCACCTCGGATTCGCGTCACGGGGTTAATGCGTATCGCAAATGTGAATGGTACCGCCGCACCCTCACCCCCGACCCCTCTCCATCAGAAACGCCCTTACCCCTAGCCCCTCTCCCGCTTGCGCGGGCGAGGGGAACTTCGTGCGCGCCTGCGGCGCGGGATTCGGATCGAGGGGAAATTCGTGGTGCAAACGGGCCGCCGCCTACTTACACGAAGCTTACGAACCGCCCTTTGTCTGATCCGACTGCCGGATGCGGATGTGCAGATCGCGCAGCTGCTGCTCGGTCACCGGCGAGGGCGTGCCGACGAGCAAGTCTTGTCCGCGCTGTGTCTTGGGAAAGGCGATCACGTCGCGTATCTGTTCTACGCCTGCCATCAGCGCAACCATACGGTCGAGGCCGAAGGCGATGCCGCCGTGCGGCGGCGCCCCGTACTTGAGCGCATCGAGCAGGAAGCCGAACTTGCGCCTTTGCTCCTCGGGGGTAATGCCGAGCGCACGGAAGACCTTGGTCTGCACTTCCTCGCGATGGATGCGTACCGAGCCTCCGCCGAGCTCCCAGCCGTTGAGCACCATATCGTACGCCTTGGCCAGCGCCCCGCCCGGATCGGTCTCGAACAAGTCCTCGTGACCATGTTTCGGGGCCGTGAAAGGATGGTGGCGCGCGCCCCAGGTCTTCTTCTCTTCGGCGTACTCGAACATCGGGAAGTCGATGACCCACAGCGGCTTCCACGCGGCTTGAGCAAGCCCGCGGTCGTGGCCGACCTTGGTGCGCAGCGCGCCGAGAGAATCGTCGACCACTTTGCGGCGGTCGGCGCAGAAGAAGATCAGGTCGCCACTGCCGGCGCTACTCCGCGCGACGATCTGCGCCAGCACATCGGCCGAGAGGAACTTGACGACAGGCGACTGCAGCCCTCGCTCGTTGGGCTGTGTCGCATCGTTGACCTTGATGTAGGCCAGGCCCTTGGCGCCGAATACGGCGGTAGACGCCGCGTAACCGTCGATCTCCTTGCGCGAGAGAGCCCCGCCGCCAGGAACGCAAAGCGCAGCGACGCGCCCGTCGGGAAGGTCCGCCGCCGAGCGGAAGACCTTGAACTCGACGCCTTTCATCAAGTCGGTAAGCTCGGTCAGCTTGAGCGCAACCCGCAGGTCGGGCTTGTCGGAACCGTAGTCGCGCATCGCCTTCGCGTAGGTCATCACCGGGAAAGGCGCGGGAAGCTCGACGCCCAGCACCTCGTGGAACATCGCCCGCACGAGGCCTTCCATCAGCTCGCGGATCTCGGTTTCGTCGAGAAACGAAGTCTCGACGTCGATCTGGGTGAACTCGGGCTGGCGGTCTGCCCGCAGGTCCTCGTCGCGGAAGCACTTGACGATCTGATAGTAGCGGTCGAAGCCGGCCATCATCAGCATCTGCTTGAACAGCTGAGGCGACTGCGGCAACGCATAGAAGAGTCCGTGGTGAATGCGTGACGGGACCAGGAATTCGCGCGCCCCTTCGGGCGTCGACTTGTACAGGACCGGCGTCTCGACGTCGACGAAGCCGTGGCCGTCCAGATAGCGCCGCGCGCTCATCGCCGCCTTGTGGCGCAGCAGCAGATTCTTCTGCATCGCCGGCCGGCGCAGATCGAGCACGCGGTTCTCCAGCCGGACAACTTCCGAGATGTTCTCGTCGTCCATCTGGAACGGCGGCGTGAGCGACGGGTTGAGGATCTCGATCTCGTGCGCGAGCACCTCGACTTCACCGCTGGTGAGGCTCGGGTTGACGGTTCCTTCGGGACGGGGGCGGACCCGACCCGTCACCGCGACGACGAACTCGCTGCGCAGCTTTTCCGCAATCGCAAAGGTCGCTGCGCGATCCGGGTCGCAAATGACCTGCACCAGACCCTCGCGATCGCGCAAGTCGATGAAGATCACGCCTCCGTGGTCGCGACGGCGATGAACCCATCCGCAAACGGTGATGGTATGTCCCAGGCGCTTGCGGTCTATGCGGCCGCAGTAATCGGTGCGTTTCAAACTTGTCTCCGGGAGGCGTTGCTCGCGTTTCTCCGTGAATCAGCGTGCAGCCGGACATGGCGCCTCGAACCGCCCTAGCGGCGGGACGAGACCCTGTCCTGCTCGGTCAATTTCGGTGGTCGAGCGCGGGTGCCGCCGCCCGCGCGGTGCGCGAGGGAGGGGCGGTGCGCGACCTGGGGGCGACGACGCCCATCGAGATGATGTGTTTGAGCGCTTCGTCGACGGTCATATCCAGCTCGTGCACGCGCGAGCGGGGCAGCATCAGGAAGTAGCCCGAAGTCGGATTCGGCGTGGTCGGCACGTACACGCTGACGTGATCGCCGGCGAGCTGCGAGGCGACGCTTGCCGCCGGGGAACCCGTCAGGAAAGCGATCGTCCAGCTCCCGGGATAGGGAAATTCGACCAGCAAGGCCTTGCGGAAGGCGTTTCCCTGGTCCGAGAGCAACGTGTCGCTGACCTGCTTGACGCTTGAGTAAATCGACTTGACGACCGGGATGCGGCCGAGCAGCGCCTCCCACATCCTGATCAAGCGCGCACCAAAGAAATTCGCCGCGATCGCGCCGGTGAGCACGAGGATGGCGAAGCTCAGCACCACGCCGAGGCCGGGAACGTGGAAGCCGAAGAGCGCCTCGGGCCGGAGCTTCTCCGGCAGCAGCAGCAGCGTCTGGTCGAGCGCGCCGACGAGGGAGGCCAGCACCCACAGCGTTATGCCGAGAGGAACCCAGACCAGGAGGCCGGCGATGATGTAGCGCCTCATCGTTTGCCGGTCAGCCCGAAACGTTTCGCGTCCAGGCAGCGCCTAATGGCACTTCGCGCCGCAGCCTGTGGCGGGTGCGGGCGTTGCCGCTTCGGACTTCGTCTCAGCCTTGGACTCCGATGGCGCGGCGTCACCGCTGTTGCTTGCCGTCTTCGCTTCCGGCTTGCAGCCCGAGTTCTTGAAATCGGTCGCGTACCATCCGCTTCCCTTGAGCTGGAAGCCCGCTGCTGAAACAAGCTTGGTCAGCGCGCCCTTGCCGCAAGCCGGGCAGTCGACCAGGGGCGCCTCCGACAGCTTCTGAAGCATCTCAAGCTCGTGCCCGCAGGCCGCGCAGCGGTACTCGTAAATCGGCATCGATGCCTCCGGTAACGCGAAGGGTTTGATCCAAAAGCATTAATTATACCTCAATATGAGGCCGCGCCGACGGTCCGCAAGCCCCCAGCGCGGCAGCCTGAGTCCCTTCGCGGGGCTGTTCCTTGATATCCTTGCCCGCGCCAGGGAAGCGCGCGATGAACTCACTGGTCGGTATTGTTCTGGTCGCCGCTGTCGCAGCCATGGTGCTGTGGGTCGTGTTCGCCAGCGCGGGCGCACTCGCCCGCCGCTCGCAGACCATGCGGCAGTTGGTTCTCGCCGGCAACTTCGTCGCTACGGTGCTCGGCTTGGTCGTCGGTTTATGGCTGCCGTCACGGATTCCCGAGACATCAGGGTCCCCGGCAAGCCTCGTAGCCGTGGTTCTGCTGTGGCTTGTCGGCGGCGGCCTGGCGCTTCTCGGAGCCACCGCGTTCCTCGGCGCGTTCCTGGCAAGTCCCGGGGCTGCTGCGGGCGACGACGTCGATCCGGGTCCGCCCCCCGCGAGGTGAAGGCAGCGGCTTGAAGCCGCGAGCGCCTGCAGCGGAGAATCACATCCACGCGAGCCATGGGCGGTGCATCGATCGAAGGGAGAGAACGAATATGCAGATAAGCGGCAGTATTTTCATCGTGACCGGGGGCGCTTCGGGTCTTGGCGCCGCTACGGGGCGGATGCTGGTCAGCGCAGGAGGCAAGGTGGTCCTCGCCGATGTGAACGACGCGCAGGGCCAGGCGCTCGCAAGCGAGTTGGGCGCATCGGCGCGATTTGTGCGCACCGACGTCACCGACGAAGCCAGCGCGAAAGCAGCCGTCGCCGCGGCTCAGAGCGCGTTCGGCGGATTGCATGGACTCGTCAACTGCGCCGGCATCGCCCCCGCAGAGAGGGTCGTGGGGAAGGATGGGCCGCACGCGCTGGCGAGTTTCGTGCGAACGATCAACATCAACCTGATCGGCTCGTTCAATCTGACGCGGCTGGCGGCGGACGTGATGTCGCGCAATACGCCCAATGCCGCCGGAGAGCGCGGCATCATCGTCTACACGGCATCCGTCGCTGCGTTCGACGGGCAGATCGGCCAGGCGGCCTACAGCGCATCCAAGGCAGGATTGGTCGGCATGACGCTGCCGATCGCCCGAGAGCTCGCGCGCCACGGCATTCGCGTCATGACCATCGCGCCCGGATTGTTCGAGACGCCGATGATGGCGGGCATGCCCGAGGAAGTGCAGGTCTCGCTCGGAAAGATGGTTCCGTTTCCCCCGCGCCTCGGCCGGCCCGAGGAGTACGCTTCACTCGTCTCCGAGATCATCCGCAACGAAATGCTCAACGGCGAGACGATTCGGCTCGACGGCGCGATACGGATGGCGCCGAAGTGACGCAGCCGTCCGAGAGCAAGAGGCACAGCCTCGCGGCGATCGGAAACGGCTGCGTCATCCTGAGCGAGCGCAGCGAGTCGAAGGATCTCCGGTGAAAAGCAGATTCCTCGCTACACTCGGAATGACACGCTGTAACTGGGGACGGCTCTTGTCCCTTGGTTGAGGGGCCGGGCGACAGGCTCTAAAGGCACCGACTTACTCCTTGATCTTCGGCGCCTTGGTGGCGAACTCCTCTTCCTGAGGTCGCGCCGGCACGCTGCCGTGCTCCGCGGCGTAGTGGACGACTTCGCCGAGCAGCCGAAGGCCCATCGGCGAGAGCGCACGTTCCCAGAGCTCGCGCGCGGTCTCGCCCTTTTTTACGAAGCACCAGTCCTGCGCGGCGACCGCTCCGGCATCCATGCGTTCGGCAAGGTGGTAGACCGAGCCCCCGGCGATCGGGTCACCGCAGCGGATCGTCCATTCGACCGCGGCCATGCCGCGATGGCGCGGCAGTAGGGAAGGGTGGTAGCCGATGCCGCCCAGGCGCGAGCGCGCTAGCGCTTCACTGCTCACTCGCGCATGGGCGTGAGCGGTGACGATCAGATCGGTCCCGTCGGCGATCGCCTTGCCCGGAACGAGCATCGGGTCCTCGAGCACCAAAACCTCGATGCCGGCCGCCGCCGCAGCAGCGGCGAGCCGATCGTCGGCCTGTGGCACGACCACGCGGGCGATGTCGACGCCCTCCTTGCGCAACACTTCCAGAGCGGCCGCGCCGAAATAGCGTGAGCCGATGAGTGTGACTTTCAAAGCTCCTCCCATGCGCGCTTGGCCGTAACGGATAACGCCTCGAAGAAGGCGGACCTAGTCTCTACGGATCACGGCAAACGCAGCGACGATCATGGCGATGAAAAATACCAGCGTCCAGCCGGCGATCGAAAGGTGCAGGAATTCCCATCCCTTCTCCGCGCACTCGCCGCTGCCTTGGAAGACTTTCTTTACCACATCGGTGAGCGGCAGCGTTTCCATCATGTAGGAGAGGCCCATGCCGCATGCCGGCACCTGGTCTTTGGGCAGCGACTGGAGCCACACCTGCCGGGCAGCCAGCGCGATTCCCGCGCCGCCGATGACGAGTTGCAGCACCGCATACACGGCGGCCCCGGTGCGTCCGGGATTGTGAAAGACACCCACGAGAAAGATAAGGCCCATGCCGATCACGCACACACGCTGAAAGATGCACAGCGGGCAAGGGTTCAGCCCATCGATGTACTGCAAGTAGAGCGAGTAAGCGATGAGTCCGCCGCACACAAAGAACGCCAGGACGTAGGCGATGCGCCGCGGCGGCAGCAGAACCAGTGCTAACGACGTCAGACCGACGGCCATCACCACCAGCCGGTAGACCGTCAGCGGCGGGTTGGGACCGAGCGCGAGCAGCAGGTATTCCTGGCCGAGCAGGGCGAGACAAAGCAGCAATCCCACCCAGGGCCACGCCAGCGAAGCGTAACGCGTGACGCTCATGCCGCGCTCTTCTCCAGTGCCTGATCGATGTCCCAGAGAATATCATCGAGCGTTTCCAGCCCGATCGACAGGCGGATCATCTCGGGAAGCACGCCAGCCGCGCGCTGCTCGTCCTCGTCGAGCTGGCGGTGCGTGGTCGATGCCGGATGGATCACTAGCGTCTTGGCGTCGCCCACGTTGGCGAGGTGCGACAGGAATTGCACCGCTTCGATGAAGCGCACGCCCGCGGCGGCACCGCCTTTGACGCCAAAGGTCAGGATGCCGCCGGCGCCGCGCGGCAGATAGCGGCGAGCGAGAGCTTCATCGGGACTTCCGGGCAGCAGCGGGTAGCTGACCCACTCTACGCGAGGATGTTGCGCAAGATGCCTGGCCACCGCGAGCGCGGACTCGCAGTGTCGCGGCATCCGGAGGTGAAGCGTCTCGATGCCTTGCAGCAGCAGGAACGCCGAGAAGGGCGAGAGCGTTGCTCCGAGCGTGCGCATCGTCTCCATGCGCGCCTTCATGGTGAAGCCGAAATCGCCGAAGGTCTCGTGGAAGATCACGCCGTGATAGCCGCGTGACGGCGTGGTCATCTGCGGGAACTTGCCATTGCCCCAGTCGAACTTTCCCGATTCGACGAGAACACCGCCCATGGTCGTGCCATGACCTCCCAGATACTTGGTCGCGGAATGAATCACGACGTCGGCACCGTGCTCGATGGGGCGGCAAAGGTATGGCGAGGCAAGGGTGTTGTCGATGACCAGCGGCACGCCCGCCTCCCGCGCGATCGCCGCGACGGCTTCGATGTCGAGCACGTTGAGTTGCGGGTTGCCGATGGTCTCGGCGTAGAGCGCCTTGGTGTTGGGCTTGAGCGCGCGGCGGAAATTCTCCGGATCGCCGGAATCGACGAAGCTCGCGTCGATGCCGAACTGCGCGAAGGTCACCGCGAACTGAGAGAACGTGCCGCCGTAGAGCGTGCGCGCGGCGACGATGTGATCGCCGTTCTGTGCAAGTGTGAGCAGCGCGGTCATCTGCGCCGCCATGCCGGTCGCCGCCGCGAGCGCTGCGCGCCCTCCCTCGATCGCCGCAACCCGCTCCTCCAGCGCCGCGACAGTCGGGTTGGAGATGCGCGAGTAAACGTTTCCGAAAGTCTGAAGGTTGAAAAGGCTCGCCGCGTGGTCGGCGCTGTCGAAGACGAACGATGTCGTCTGGTAGATCGGCAGCGCGCGGGCGCCAGTCGCCGCGTCGGGTATCTGCCCTGCGTGCAGGCATAGCGTGTCGAAGCCGTATTTGCGATCAGCCATGCAAGGAACCCCTCTCCCGCCGGGAGAGCGGCAGGGGTGAGAGAGAAACACCGCAGCCGATCACTGATTGCTCATCAGGCGGGGCGCCGCGCGGAAACGATGCCGGTATTCACGCCGGCCCAGTTCAACCCGCCGAGGATGCGCGCGTGCTCGATCTTCACGCAATGGTCCATGACCACGTCGAGCCCGGCGTCGGTCGCGATCTTTGCCGCTTCAGCATTGCGGATGCCCAGTTGCATCCACAAGACCTTGGCCCGGATCTTCACCGCCTCGCGGGCGATGGGCACCATCTCCTCAGGCTTGCGAAAGCAGTCGACGATGTCGATCCGGTCCGGAACGTCGGTGAGGGAGGAGTAGCAGCGCTCGCCGAGAACCTCCTGGTAGCTCGGGTTCACGGGGACGATGCGGTAGCCGTGGTCCTGCATGTACTTCGCTGCGAAGAAGCTCGGTCGGTACCACTTCGCCGACAGGCCGACGACGGCGATGGTGCGCGAAGTGCGCAGAATGCGCCGTATGCCCGTGATGTCGTCGACGATCGGCATGGCTCTAGCGCGCGTCCCGGGACGGCGACGCGGCGTAGGGGTGTTGCTCGGAAATGCGCCGGCCGGACGAAATCGGGATCGTTTCGCCCGCGGTCGCGGCAGCGGTCAACAGGCCAGCCGCTGCCAAGATCAAAGGGGATACCGGGGTCAACATGCTTTCGCCTGGGCCGGGCGCATGGCTCGGGGCGTCAGTGTAGCCGAAATAAACCAAGCCGCCCGCCTGTAAGCATATGGCATCCGGTGGCGACCTAATGTAGAACCTACCCATGGTCACTCCGGCAGGCAGGGAGGCAGCGTGAAACGACGGCAGTTCTTGATCCGAGCGGCGACGGTTGCCGCAGGCGCGGCCGCTGGCCGAGTTCTGGCAGCCGCCGACGGCCCGAAGGGCAAGTCGATCGCTACCATTCAGCGCGATTGGCCGGCTCTGCTCGCCAAGGACGCCGACGTGGCCCGCTCGTCGGCCCCGCTGCAGAGGACTGAGGCCGAATGGAAGCAGACGCTTACCGAGGCTCAGTTCTTCGTCCTGCGCAAGGAGGCAACAGAGCGTCCGTTTTCGAGCGCGCTCAACGACGAGAAGCGGGCGGGCGTCTTCGTCTGTGCAGGGTGCACGCTCCCTCTGTTCAGCTCGGAAATGAAGTACGACAGCGGCACCGGGTGGCCGAGTTTCTTCACCAGCATTCCCGGCCATCTCGCCACCAAGACGGACACGCTGCTGATCTATCCCCGCACCGAGTACCACTGCGTGCGCTGCGGCGGTCACCAGGGCCACGTGTTCGACGACGGGCCGCCGCCTACCCACGAGCGCTGGTGCAACAACGGCGTGGCGCTGCGATTCATCCCGGCGTCGGGCAAGGGGTAGGAGCCCGTCCGACAGGCTCCAGGGGAACCAACCCCGGGTGACCGGGTTCTACTAGGCGTGGGAGGGCGTGTGCCGTGCGCGGGGGAACGCGCGCCGAGGAGACCCAATCATGCCCATGCCGTCTCGCTTCAAGCTTATTGCGGTGCTGCCCGTCTTGGCCGCAGGCACCGCACTCGCCGCCGATATGCCGTCCGAGCAGGTCCAGGGCAACGTTAGATACGTGACGGGAGGCGTAGGCTTCGACGAGGCGGAAGCCATGCGTCAGGCTGCGTCGCACTACGCGCTCGCCATCGAGCTCGCCGCCAAACCCATTCCGCGCGACAGCTATCCGCGCGACGTCTATCTGGCGAACGTCCGGGTCGACATCCGCGATCAGCAGGGTCAGACCCTGATCAGCACCATCATGGACGGTCCGCTGCTGCTCGCGACGCTGCCGCCGGGACGTTACATCATCAACGCGGAGGTCGGAGGCGTGTCGCAGCAGAAGAGCGTTGCCGTGGGGACAGGCTCATCACAGCGGGTGCTGTTCGAATTCGCGGCCGATTGACAGCGCCGAGGCTCTTTGCCGTTTCACCCGGGGCGCCCGTCGGCGATGCGCTTCTTCTGATCCGCGAGCTCCTGGCGCATCTCGCGCAGGCGGCTTTCGGCGACCGATAGCTGGTAGAAGTCGCCGTCGGTAGACTTCACCGCCAGCTCGAGCTGGACCACTGCGGCAGGAAGATTTCCCTGCCACGCGTAGTACTCGGCCTGGTGGCGGTGTGCCAGCAGCTGTTTATTGAGCGCCCCGTAGGCGCGCGCGGCCAGCAGGTGCAGCGGCCCGTCGTTGGGGTAACGCTGCAATTCTTCCGTCACGAAAGCGGCCGCCTTCGCAGGCTGCTTGTCCTTGAGCAGCGCTTCCGGATAGTCGTACACGAGCTGCATCTTGTTCGGATAGCGTGCGAGCGCGCTCTCGTAGCGCGCGATCGCAGCTTTGAGCTCACCTGACTGTAAGAGCACTTGGCCAGCCATCGCTTCGACCATCGGGTGCGGCGGCGCGACCTTCTCGAGGGCGGTCAACTCGGTTTGCGCGCGCTTGAAATCCTCCGCGCGTAGCAGCGACGCGACCAGCCCGTAGCGCGCGGCGACGGGATCGTTGTATCTCTTCTCGGCGATCGCGTCCTCGAAGAACGCGATCGCCTCCTTGGCGGTGCCCTGGTAGCTCCGAACCAGAGCCCGGACCATGTTGAAATCGAGAGAATCCTTGACCTGCCTGAATGGCTTGCCTTCGGCACGCGCCTGGGCCTCGGCGACGCGTTCGTAGGTGACGGGGTGATCCCGTAGATAAGATGGCGCATTGCCCTCGGCGAAGCGCGTCGACTTCTGCAGCCGCTCCATGAAAGTCGCCATTGCGGTGACGTCGAAACCCGCAGCCTCGAGCCGCTGAAATCCGATGCGATCGGCCTCCTGCTCGTTCTGCCGGGTGAAATTGATCTGCATCTGGATCGCGAGCCCTTGTGCCGAGGCGATCGCCGCCTGCGTGACCTGTCCGCTGCTCGCGCTGCTGGAGCGTGCTGCGAGGATCGCCGCAGCGAGTGCGGCAAGCGAGACCAGCGTTGCGTCCTTCTGGGCGCCGATGCTTCGCGCGATATGGTGCTGGGTAACGTGTGAAATTTCGTGGGCCAGCACCGCAGCCAGCTCGGATTCGGTCTGCGTCAACAGAATCAGGCCGGTGTTGACTCCGACATATCCGCCGGGCAGCGCGAACGCATTGATCGATGAATCGTTGACCGCGAAGAACTCGAAATCGAAGGGCGCGCCGGGAATGGCCGTGACGAGGCGGTTGCCGATGTCGTTGAGATAGGCATTGACCTCCGGGTCCTCGAGATACGCGCCGGACAAGCGGATGTCGCGGACGATCGATTCCCCGAGTCGGCGCTCCTGGGCGAGCGAGAGCACCGATCCGGACGGATCGCCGAGCTCGGGCAGATTCTGCGCCCTGGCGACCGGCGCGAACGCAAGCGTCGCTGCGAAAAGCAGCGCGAGAGGCCGTCGCAGCGAGAAAGGCCTTGGTTGCATGGTGTTATGATTGCCGCCGCGGAGGCGAAGTTTCCGGAGCGAGACGATGGCGGCGCAAGACTCGCATTTTACCCATTTTGACGCGACCGGTCAGGCGCGCATGGTCGATGTCTCGGGCAAGGATGTAACCAAGCGTGTCGCCCGCGCGGGCGGCAGGATAACGATGCGTGGGCGGACCCTCGCCGCGATCCGCGAGAGATCATCCAAGAAAGGTGATGTGCTTGGGGTCGCCCGGATCGCCGCGATCCAGGCGGCGAAGCGGACGTCCGAATTGATTCCTCTCGCGCATCCGCTGGCGCTGACGCACATCGCGGTCGAGTACGCGTTCGAGGATGATGCGGTGTCCGTCGAGGTGACCGTCGAGACGCTCGACCGCACCGGCGTCGAGATGGAAGCGCTGACCGCTGCGGCGGTCGGGCTGCTCACCATCTACGACATGTGCAAGGCGAGCGATCGCGCAATGAGAATCGAGTCGATTCGGCTTATCGAGAAATCAGGCGGCAAGTCGGGGCACTTCAGAGCGGAGTAGCCCGGGTTGAGCGCGCAGCGCGGGAAACCCCGGACGAGAACTACCAGTTCCACATCGAGCCGTCTTCGAGCCGGTTCACCGGCAGCGCGCTCGGCTTGTAGGGATACTTCGCCGCGAGCTTCTCGTCGATGTCCACGCCGTGTCCGGCGGCTTCTCCCGGATGCAGGTACCCGTCCTTGAACGAGTACGCATGCGGAAACACCGCATCGGTCTCCGGCGTGTGCCGCATGTACTCCTGCGCGCCGAAGTTGTGCACCCAAAGGTCGAAATGCAACGCCGCGCCCATGCACACGGGCGACATATCCGTTGCTCCGTGACAACCGGTCCGCACCTGGTAGAGCTCGGCGAGATGCGCGATGCGGCGCAGGTGGGTGATGCCGCCGGCATGGACGACCGCCGTGCGGATGAAATCGATCAGCTGCTCGGTGATCAGCGTCTGGCAGTCGTAGATGGTGTTGAAAACCTCGCCGACGGCGATCGGCGTGACGGTGTGCTGGCGAATGATGCGGAAGCCTTCCTGGTTCTCCGCCGGCGTCGGGTCTTCCAGCCAGAACAAACGGTACGGCTCGAGCGCTTTGCCCAGTCTCGCCGCCTCGATCGGCGTCAGACGGTGATGAACGTCGTGGAGGATGTGGTGCTCGAAGCCGAAGCGCGCACGAATCGCGTCGAACAACTTGGGCGCGTGGTCGAGGTACTTCGCGGTTGACCAGACGTTTTCGGTGGCAATCGCCGCGTCCGCCGGTTCGTAATGCATCCTGTCCTTGGACACGCCGTAAGTGGAGCTAAGGCCGGGAATGCCGCATTGGGCGCGTATTGCCTTGTAGCCGAGCTCCGCAAAGCGCGCCACCTCGTCGAGCGTCTCGGCGATGTCGTTGCCGTTGGCGTGGCCGTAGACCATGACGCCGTCGCGACTAGCCCCGCCCAAGAGTTGATAGACCGGCAGCCGAGCGACCTTGCCTTTGATGTCCCACAGGGCAGTATCAACCGCTGAGATCGCGCACATCGTGACCGGACCACGCCGCCAGTACGCGCCGCGATACAGGTATTGCCAGATATCCTCGATGCGTCCGGGATCGCGGCCGATCAGGGCGGGGGCGACGTGCTCCTTCAGGTACGCGACGACCGCGAGCTCGCGACCGTTGAGGGTGGCGTCGCCGATCCCGTGGACTCCTTCATCGGTTTCGATCTTGAGCGTGACGAAATTGCGTCCGGGACTGCAGACGATGACGCGACAGGCAGTGATCTTCATCGCTTGAACAGGAAGAGAAGTAGGCAGCGCCACAGCCGGCGCCGAGCTGGTCCGGTGGTCGGACCACTTGACCACAGTATAGCCTGCCGTTAAGATGCCGTCGAGTCGCGGCCAGCGAAACACCCACGGCCCGCGAGCCGCAACACCACATTCATCCGTCGTGCCGGAACGTTCGGTCACGACGCACAGGGGGTTCAGCGCGTGCCGTTGCAACAGGTTCAGCCGCGGCGCCTTTATCGGCAGATCGCGGACCAGATCGCCGGTCTGATCGCCGCCGGAGAATTCTCCCCCGGGTCGCGGCTGCCGGCAGAGCGAGAACTGGCGAGCAAGCTCGGCGTGAGCCGGGCCTCGGTGCGCGAAGCCATCATCTCCCTGGAAATCGGTGGACTCGTCGACGTTCGTGTCGGCACCGGAGTCTTCGTCGCCACTCCAAAGGAGCCCGCGGTCGGAACCGCCCGCGACGCGGGGCCGGGCCCTTTCGAGTTGCTCAATGCGCGCAAACTCGTCGAGGGAGAAATTGCGGCGCTGGCCGCCACCGAAGCAACGGAGGGCGACATCGCGGCCCTGCGCGATACCGTCGAGCGCATGGCCGCCCACGTCGATGACTTCGCGATCCGCGAGGAGAGCGATCGGGATTTTCATTTGCGGCTCGCCGAGTGCACCGGCAACGGCTCGCTCGAGCTCGTCGTTGAAGGCCTCTGGGATCAGCGCGCTGAGCTGTGGGGGCGGATGCAGCATCACTTTCATACGAGGGAGCTGGCGCAACAGACGATACGCGACCACGCGGCCATCGTTCGCGCGGTCGCCGCGCGCGATGCCGACGGCGCCCGCGCGGCGATGCACCGCCACTTGGCGCGGGTTGCGCGCGAGTTTCAGCGCGGAGTCGACGATCGTCGGCGCGCGAGTGATGCGACGGCGGCGGACGCCGTGCCGGCGAAGCACGGCACGCAGCGGGCTGTTAGGCTCTCGTCCATCAAGTAACATCGAAGGGAATCAACACTGCGAGTCAGAAGCGTTCGATGTTCGGGTAGGGCATTACGCATTGCCAACCACGCAACGGAGGAATTCAATGAAAAAGCACCATGCTGGATTGTTGGGCGCCCTCGCCGCGGCTGTAGCCTTCGGGTTGCTGGTGCCCGCCGGCGCACTGGCGCAGGGAACGGCGGCGAAGGGGCCGGTGACGATCAACATCGTCGACGTCGCCGGCGACCTCGCGCTCACGCAGGACGCGATCGAGGCCTATGCCAAGAAGAATCCGGACAAGATCGCCAAGGTCAACTTCACCAAGGCGCCTGCGCCGGAGCTGCCGGGCAAGCTTAAAGCGATGCAGGGCGCCGGCCGGAGCGACATCGATCTCGTGCTTACCGGCACCGACTTTCTTGCTGCCGGCATCGACCAGGGCGTGCTGATGAAGATTCTTCCCGATAACGCCGGGAAGTTCCCGAATCTCATGAACAACTACCAGGCGGCGGCCGCCAAGATGCAGGAGCTGGCGGGGGATTACGGCATCGCCGTAGTGTTCATGCCCGCTGGGCCGCTGCTCGAATACAACCCGGCCAAGGTCAAGCAGGTGCCGACGACCCCGCAAGAGCTGCTTGCCTGGTGCAAGGCCAACCCGAACCGCCTCATTTACGCGCGTCCTGCGAACTCGGGCCCGGGGCGCACCTTCATCATGGGTCTACCGTATATCCTCGGCGACAGTAATCCGAAGGATCCGGTGAAGGGTTGGGACAAGACCTGGGCGTATCTCAAGGAACTCAACGGCTGCATCGAGTACTACCCGACTGGCACGGGCGCGGTGATGAAGGAGCTCGGCGAGGGCTCGCGCGACATGACCGTGACCATGACCGGGTGGGACCTGAACCCGCGCGTCCTCGGCATCGTGCCGAAAGACTACAAGGTGACTCCATTTAAGGGCATGACCTGGGTCAACGATGCGCACTACATGACCATCCCCAAGGGCGTCGCGCCCGAGAAGGTCGCGGCGGTTCTCGACCTGATGGCCTACCTGCTTACGCCGGAAGCGCAGGCGTACACCTACGACAAGGGATACTTCTATCCGGGTCCGGCAATCAAGAACGTGTCGCTGTCGATGGCGCCGAAGGAAAGCCAGGATGCGATCAAGGAGTACGGCCGGCCGGAGTACGAAAAGTGGCTTGCGGAGTTCCCGCACACGCAGTCGCTTCCGCCGGCTGCGCAGGTCGAGGCGTTCCGCATCTGGGACCAGCAGGTAGGGGCGCAGAAGACGAAATGACGCGGATGTCCGAGAGCGGGCCGGCGCAGCGCGGCCCGCGATTGGAAACAGCCGCGTCATCCCGGGCGAGCGCGTGAGCGCAAGACCCGGGATCCAAGTTGGGCTGTTGTAGGGAAAATGGATTCCCGCTTTCGCGGGAATGACAGCAGTTGTTCTTCGCACGTTCCGTCTCGTATGAAACACGACTTTAGCGAGCTCAAACTCGACCGAGTCACGCGCCGTTTCGCCGGAGCCGGCGGCAAGGCGTTCAACGCTGTCGACGAGCTGACGATCACCGTTCGCCGCGGCGAGTTCATCGCGCTGCTAGGCCCCTCCGGCTGCGGCAAGTCGACGGCGCTCAACTGCATCGCCGGACTGCTGCCGCTGTCGGGGGGCAGCATCTGGCTCGACGAGACGCGCATAGACACGCTGCCGCCGGAGAAGCGCGGCTTCGGCATGGTGTTCCAGAACTACGCCCTTTTTCCACACATGAGCGTGGAGCGCAACATCGGCTTCGGCCTGCGCATGCGTGGTGTCGCGAGCTCCGAGATCGGGCCTCGCGTGGCTCGCGCTCTCAAGCTTGTTCAGCTCGTCGGGCAGGAACACAAGCTGCCCGGTCAGCTCTCGGGTGGGCAGCAGCAGCGCGTGGCCATCGCCCGCGCCATCGTCATCGAGCCGCCGCTCATCCTGATGGACGAGCCTCTGTCCAACCTCGACGCCAAGCTGCGGCTGGAGACCCGTTCCGAGATCCGGCGCATCCATCGCGAACTCGATCGCTCGACCATCTACGTTACCCACGATCAGGACGAGGCGCTGTCGCTCGCCGATCGCATCGTGGTGATGATCGACGGCGTCGTGCGACAGATCGCCACGCCTCAGGAGGTGTATTCGCAGCCCGCAGACCTCGCCGTAGCTCGGTTCATGGGCTATCGCAACGTGCTCGACCTCGCCGTCGAGCGGGCAGAGGGAGCACGAATCAGCCTTTCCGGGAGCGGTGTTCGGCTGACTGGCGTGGCGAAGCAACCCCTGGTGGACGGCCGCGCCTGCGTTGCGATGCGTCCGGAGGAGATCGTCATGGGCGAGGGACCGGGAGGCGCGAACACGGTCGCCGGCCGTGTCGACAACGTCGAGTATTGCGGTCGCGACTCGCTACTCAGCGTGGTTACGGCTTCGGGAACCCTGCTTCACGCCAGGGCGCCTGCGCATATCGGGATGGGCGAAAACATACTGCTTCACATCCCGGTCGAGCGGGCGCTGGTGTATCCAAGCGACGCGGGAAGCACATGAAACCCGCGGATGTGCTCGCCCGGCCGCGGTTCGACCGCACGCTGCTGCTGGTTGCTCCTGCGGCGGTATTCATGCTCGCGCTCTTCGTCTATCCCTTCCTGTACGGGCTGGAGCTGTCGTTCGAGCCGAAGGAGGGGGGAGTGCTCGGCAACTACGAGCACTTCTTCACCACCGACAACCTGTGGCCGACGATCTGGACCACGTTGCGGCTCGCGCTGCCGGCA
>Ga0187778_10000200_pt1 | contig 42659 bp, 37 predicted proteins | sample 1015_Q2_SP5_20_M_FD_132418 | JGI IMG/M metagenome (GOLD analysis project Ga0187778, IMG submission 132418) | Tropical peat soil microbial communities from peatlands in Department of Meta, Colombia - 1015_Q2_SP5_20_MG | ecosystem: Environmental > Terrestrial > Soil > Wetlands > Peat | place...
AAGCGGGAAGAAGCCAAGCCCAAGCAGATCAAGGTCAACGTCGCTACTCCGGCGATGGCCGCGACGGCTGGCAGCAAGTAACTCAGTTCCAGAAAGTTAAACCTGGGTGTAAGAATAGGGGCTGGCGAGTGCGCTGGCCCCTTTCTTTCAGCACCACAGGAAATTGAGGTTGGTATGTTGCGATTTGAAAAAATGACGGTGAAGGCTCAGGAAGCGGTGCAGAGCGCGCAGGAAGTTGCGGCGAGTCACGAGCATCAGCAGATTGAGCCGATTCATTTGCTTTCGGCGCTGGTCGCGCAAGCCGACGGTGTAGTTCCTCCCTTGTTGGCGCGGCTCGGAATTCGCACGGAAGCGCTCACGCAAGATATTGAGCTGGAGCTCAGCCGCTTGCCGAAAGTGCAGGGTTTTGCCCAGCAGCACATGGGGCGGCCCTTGAATGATGTTCTCGAGCGCGCGTTTCAGGAAGCAGACAATTTCAAAGACGAGTACGTCTCGACCGAACACTTGTTTCTCGCCATTGCCGCACAAGACCGCGATCCAGCCGGACAGTTGCTGAAGCGGCACGGCGCTTCGCATGAAGCGATTCTGCAAGCCTTGGCCGGTGTTCGCGGCACCCAGCGCGTCACCTCGCAAAACCCGGAATCGACGTATGCCGCGCTCGAAAAATACGCCCGCGATCTGACGGAACTGGCGCGCAAGCAGAAGCTCGATCCCGTTATCGGCCGCGACGAAGAGATTCGCCGCGTGATGCAGATTCTGGCGCGCCGCACCAAGAACAATCCGGTGCTGATTGGAGAACCCGGGGTTGGCAAGACCGCAATTGTCGAGGGGCTGGCGCAGCGTATCGTTTCCGGCGACGTGCCCGACGTGCTCAAGACCAAGCGCATCGTGGCCTTGGATCTAGCTGCGCTCGTGGCCGGCGCGAAGTTTCGCGGCGAATTCGAAGACCGTCTGAAGGCCGTACTCAAGGAAATCACCGAAGCCGAAGGGCAAATCATTCTATTTATCGACGAATTGCACACGTTGGTCGGCGCGGGCGCTGCCGAAGGCGCAATGGATGCCTCCAACATGCTCAAGCCTGCCCTGGCACGCGGCGAATTGCGTGCGATCGGCGCCACCACTCTCAACGAATACAAGAAGCACATCGAGAAGGATCCCGCTCTCGAGCGCCGCTTTCAGCCTGTGCTCATTGCCGAGCCTACGGTAGAAGACACGATTGCGATCCTTCGCGGCTTGAAAGAACGCTATGAAGTGCATCACGGCGTGCGAATTAAGGATTCGGCGATCATCGCGGCGGCCACGCTCTCGAATCGCTACATTTCCGACCGTTTTTTGCCGGACAAGGCCATCGACTTGATCGACGAGTGTGCGGCCAGCCTGCGCATGCAGATCGATTCGCTACCCGTCGAGATTGACGAAATCGAGCGCCGCATCCTGCAGCTAGAAATCGAGCGCCAGGCACTGTTGAAAGAAACGGACGCGCACTCGAAGGAGCGCCGCGGCCAGATCGAAAAAGAGCTGGCCAAGCTAAAGGAAGAATCGAGCGGGAAGAAAGCGCGCTGGCAGGCGGAAAAAGAAGCCATCCAGAAAATCCGCAAGCTGAAAGAGCAGATTGAACAACTGAAAGCAGAGGAGCAGCGCTTTGAGCGCGCCGGCGAACTCGCCAAGGTTGCCGAGATTCGCTACGGGAAAATCGCAGCTGCGGAACGCGAACTCAAGCAAGCTCAGGAGCGTTTCGCTTCGGTGCAAAAAGACGCGCCCATGCTGAAGGAAGAAGTCGACGAAGAAGACATCGCGAAGCTGGTAAGCAAGTGGACGGGAATACCGGCCGGACGCCTGCTCGAAGGCGAAGCGCAGAAACTTGTACACATGGAGGATCGTTTGCGCCAGCGAGTGGTCGGCCAGGATGACGGCATCGCTCGCGTGGCGAACGCCATCCGCCGCAGCCGCGCCGGTCTTTCCGACCCGAAGCGTCCGATCGGTTCGTTCATTTTCCTCGGCCCGACCGGTGTGGGGAAAACCGAACTGGCTCGCGCGCTGGCGGAGTTTCTCTTTGACGACGAAAAACTCATGATCCGCATCGACATGAGCGAGTACATGGAAAAGCACAGCGTGTCTCGACTCATCGGCGCGCCTCCGGGCTACGTCGGCTACGAAGAGGGCGGCCAGCTCACGGAACAAGTTCGCCGCCACCTTTATTCCGTTATTTTGTTTGACGAAATCGAGAAAGCGCACCCGGATGTTTTCAACGTCTTGCTGCAAATTCTCGAAGACGGCCGCCTGACTGACGGCAAGGGTCGCACTGTCGATTTCCGCAACACGGTTCTGATCATGACCAGCAATGTGGGCTCAACAGCCATTTTCGAGCTCGCCAACAAGGATCCCGAGCGCGCGCGCAAGGAAGCGCTCGATGCCCTTCGTGCCTCATTCCGGCCGGAGTTTATCAATCGCATCGATGAAATTGTGATCTTCAATCCACTCGGCAAGGAACAGTTGGCGAAAATCGTCGGCCTGCTCCTCAAGGGCGTTGAGAAGTTGCTCGCAGAGCGTCAGATTACTCTAGAGCTGACCCCGGCGGCGCAGGACTTGCTCCTCCGCGAAGGCTACGACCCAGCGTATGGCGCACGGCCTTTGCGCAGAACGATTCAGCGGCTCATTCAAGACCCGCTAGCGTTGCAAATTCTGGAGGGCGCGGTGCTGCCAGGGGATCACGTCAAAGTCGATCGCGATGGACAGAAGGAGACCATGCGCTTTGAGCGCGCTCCTTCTAAACAACCTGCGGCTGCCGCGCGAATCTAATCTAGTAAGAGAAAGGGAATTGATTTGTCGCGTCAGTCCCGGCCGGCGAACTTTTACGCGCGGGCTGTGCGCAGGTAGAATAAAGGGACCACTATGAGAGTGTTTCGCACAACTTTTTTGCTCGTCGCTCTAACGCTCCTGCTGATGTTCATTGGCCAAGCCTTTGGCGGACGCAATGGCATGACCATCGCACTGGGATTTGCGGTGGTCATGAACGCGTTCGCCTACTTCTTCTCGGACAAAATTGCGCTGATGTCCAGCGGCGCGCAGCCGGTTACACGGGAACAGTTGCCGCGCCTCTACGCGGTGATGGAACGCCTCGCGGCAAAAGCGAATTTGCCCGTACCGAAACTCTACGTGATCCCGGAAGCTGCGCCCAACGCCTTCGCGACCGGTCGCAATCCTCGGCACGCCTCGGTTGCTGTGACCCAAGGGTTGCTTGAATTAATGAACGACGATGAACTTGAAGGCGTCATCGCTCACGAACTTTCGCATGTCCGCAACTACGACATTTTGATCAGCTCCGTGGCGGCTACGATTGCCGGCGCGATCGTTCACCTCGCATCCATGGGAAGATGGGCCATGATTTTTGGCGGCTGGGGCGGTGGCGGAGACCGTGAGGACCGTGGCGGCGGGGGAATCACCGCCCTCTTGATGCTCATTCTGGCTCCGTTTGCTGCAATGATGCTGCAACTGGGGCTTTCGCGGCAGCGCGAGTATTCGGCCGACGAGACCGGCGCTAGGATGGTGGGGAACCCCTACGGCCTGATCAGTGCCCTTCAGAAGCTGGGTGCCTATAACAACCGCATTCCCACGACTGCCATCGGGCCATCCACGTCTTCCCTTTGCATCGTGAAGCCCTTGTTCGGAGGGGGTGGTCTGAATTCGCTTTTCAGCACGCACCCACCCTTAGCGGACCGAATTGCGGCTCTCCGGGAGATGACCATCGGTCCGCATCGCTAAGGTGGCCGAGCCGGGGACGAAATTCTGCATACTTTCAGCGCCCCAAGTGTAATCTTTTCAAAAGGGGATTGCGCTGAGATTGCTCCCCTTCAGTGCTAATACGTTTTAATTCACTGATTTATAAGGGCTTAGCCTCTACCTCCACAAGGCCCTTCTTTGGCTCCGGAAGTGCACTACCGTACTTGCCCCAAGCTCTCCTCTTGGGGACCTGGGGGACGGGGAAAATGAGCTGTCGAGACACCATCCATTTGATTTGTTGGTATTTAGAGGGTAGGCTCTCTTCTACGGTCGAAACTGAGATCAAGCGCCACCTGGAGAGTTGTTCCGACTGCCGCACTGTGCTCGAAGCAGCGGTGAACACTTTGGACCGCTATTTCAGTGCCGAGCGCGCTCCCTCTGCCGACAACGCTTTTCGCGCAGCCTAATTCTCGGATTCCCTTAAGCATCTGATTCTAAACTTCTTACTCTTCTTCATTTCAGATTCCTCGCTTCCTTCAATTCACAGTCCTACAAGGAATCCCCTGGCATTGGTGCCCTTTAGATATCCCTTCCCCTCCTGTGGCAAGAGAGCCCCACTTCGTGTAAGATTTACCTGTACTGTTACTTCTAGAATAGCCCTCATCCTTGCCCTCTCGCCCTCTAACCTCTTTTTTTTGAGTCTCTTGGGATGCACTTCCCCTATGGTGGTCCTTTGGCGAGGGAGGTGCTCCCTTTCCCAAGCACAGGGCGAAAAGCCAAAGGAGAAACGAAAGTTTATGAGCGATTTTCTAGATTCTTCCAACACCAGCACGACCGGTACGCCGCGTTGGGTAGGACTGGCGGTTGGCATTTTGGGCGGCCTTTCTTTGATCGGCCTGGGGGTGGGCTGGAGCGCTTTGAATCAGGCGAAGAGCCTGGAGCAGACCACCCAGACTTCCCTGCGGCAAGCCAACGATGCACTCACACAGCGGCTGGCAAAGGAAGACGAGATCAACCAGCAGCTTCAGAGCGACCTGAAGGTCGTCACCAGCAAGCTGAACCTCACCCAGGCGGATTTGATTGCAGCCCGCAAGCAGGATAAGAACGCTACCAACGCCGTCGACCAGAAGGTGACCAACCTAGCCACTTCGGTGAAGGCAGAATTGGCCGGCAAAGCGAGCACCGATGACGTCAATAAACTGAATGGCGATGTCACTGGCGTGAAGAGCGACCTGGACGCCACCAAGAACAATCTTCAGATGGCGCGCAGCGAAATGGGCACGCTGATCGCCCGCAACCACGATGAAATCGACGAACTCCGCCGCATGGGGCAGCGCGATTACTTTGAATTCACCGTCCAGCGCAAGGGCGGAGCCACCAAGGTTGGTGCTATCCAAATCGAACTGAAGGACACCAACACCAAAAAGAACCAGTACACCATCAACGTTCTGGCCGACGACAACAGCTTCGAGAAGAAGAACCGTTCGGTCAACGAACCCATCTTCTTCTACACTGGCGGCAGCCGCGCGGCTCTTGAACTCGTGGTCAACAAGGTCACCAAGACGACCGCCACGGGCTACCTGAGCATCCCGAAGACCGCCCCGGCGACGACAGCAGCCTCAGCAAGCTCGGGCCAGTAATCTCGGCCCGTGCCGAGCGTGGCTCAAAGCTCCTTGAGAACATAGCAGTTAGGGGAGAACTTCAAAGAGTTCTCCCCTTTTTTATGCCTATCCAGGCATAAAAAGCGGACCTATTTGGTCTTAGGATGTGGCTGGACACCGGACCCTGGCTATGCCAAGCTACTGAGCGGCCCGGCGGGATTCAAATCCGCAGTGGATTTCTGGAGGGGGAAATCATGAAAGCAAGATTCTCGATGGCAATTGCAGCGACGCTCTTCGCGGGAACTCTCGCGATGGCGGGCGACGGCTCCTGGACTGGGTGGATTTCTGACAGCGCGTGCGGAGTGAAGGGCGCGAACGAAAATGCCCGCGACTGCACGATCAAGTGCGTCAAGGAGCATGGCGCAAAGTACGTGTTCGTGAACGATGCCGATAAGAAGGTGTATGCAATCGATGCGCAGGACAAAGTGGCGGCGCATGCCGGCCATCACGTGACCGTTAAGGGCACGGTGGATGGCGACACGCTCAAACTGAGCAGCATCGACATGGCCAAGTAAGCATTCTCTGATATCGACGAACGGGCTGGCTGATGGATTCAGCCGGCCCGTTTTGTTTTGCTGCGTGGAACATTTCCGTTACGATGTTCCACTGCCATGTCGACCACTCTCATCCAAGCCGGCCTCGCGCTGACTCCGACTGCTGAAATTCAAGATGCTGGAATTCTCATTCGCGAAGGCGTCATCGAGACAGTGGGCCCGCGCAAAGGGATCACGCTGCCTGCTGGCGCGCAGGAGATTCGTGCCCCGGACAAGACGGCGATTCCCGGATTCATCGATGTTCATATTCACGGTGCCGGTGGCCACGACGTAATGGAAGCGGACAAAGCCGCTTTGTCCGCCGTCACGAAAAAGGTCGCGGAATTCGGAACAACCTCTCTCCTTGCGACCACCGTTACAGCCAGTCCTGACGATACTTGTCGCGCCGTGGAGAGGATCGCTCAATATATCCCGCAGCAGCATGCATCGCTGCCATCCGGCGCGGAAATCATCGGGATTCATTTCGAGGGGCCATTCATCAGCAAGGAGCGCCGCGGCGTGCATCCCCCACAATGGATTCAGTTGCCATCCGCGGAATTGCTCGAGCGTTTTCTACAAGCGGCCGCGGGAAATGCGCGCTTGATGACCATCGCTCCAGAGGTTCTCGGCGCGACGCAGTGCATCGAGGCCGCGCAGAAAGCTGGCGTGGTGATTTCGATCGGCCACACCAATGCGAACTATGAACAAGCGCGCATGGCCATTGCCCACGGGGCGCGCAGCGCCACACATACCTACAATGCCATGCGGCCGTTCACTCACCGTGACCCTGGCGTGATCGGCGCGGTTCTTACTTCGCCAGAAATCAACGCAGAATTGATCGCCGACGGTGTTCACGTCGCGGAAGCCGCAATGAAGATGCTCCTGCAAGCGAAGGGCTCTGAACGCGTAATTTTGGTAAGCGATGGCCTTTCGGCCACGGGCATGCCCGACGGGAAATACATGCTCGGGGATTTCGAGGTTACCGTGTCGAACGGAGTTTGCCGCAACGCGGCCGGAGTCCTCGCCGGCAGCACGCTGACCCTCGATCGCGCGCTGCGCAACATTCTGAATCTTGGCGTGCCTTTAGCTGAAGCGGTCCGCATGCTGACGCTGAATCCAGCCTCGCTTCTTGGGATTGAATTCAAAAAAGGGTCTTTACGCGCAGGAGCCGACGCGGATGTGCTTCTACTCGATGCAGGACTGCGTGTGACAAACGTGTGGGCGCGGGGGTGCGCGCTCAACTAGAGATAAGGTAACCACACAGGTTACGGGTTCAGCGGAATATTTAGTTCGGAAGCCAGCTCTTCGGGATCGAACGGGCTGCAGGCAAAGTAGCGGCCCTCCACTTCAATAGTCGGCACCTTGCGTTTGCCGTCGTTTGCCTTAAGCACGACTTCTTCTGCGGAAGCGTCTCCTTCAATGTTTACTTCGCGAAAGGCAATGCCCCGTTCCTTCAAGAAAGCTTTGGCGTAGTGGCAATCCGGGCACCAACGCGTCGTGTACATGGTGATGGTTTCCATAAGCCGTCTCTATTAATTTAGATGAACGCATTCGCGCGCGGTAATGCTCGCGACTCTTAGTGCCGCGAATCGGTTAGGAGTTTAAAGGGAATATTCAGTGGGAATTTACCGGTGCGCCCCGGTACTTGCGGGCGATCTGGATGCGAATCAGCGCGCGTTGCAAGGCAACGCTGGCGCGGTCCCAGTCGATATTGGTGTCACCTGATGACAATCTCTTTTCCGCACGCGCCTTGGCGGCTTCAGCTCGCTCGATGTCAATTTCGGCCGCAAGCTCCGCGGTTTCCGCAAGCACCGTTACGCGATCCGGCAAAATTTCTGCGAAACCTCTAATGATCGAAATCGGCTCCGATGGCTTGGCGCTGTGAAAGGTCAATTCGCCGATGCCCAACTCGGTCATCAGCGGCGCGTGCCCAGGCAAGATGCCAAGATAACCGTTGGCGCCAGGCAACGTTACCTCCGTTACCTGCACGCGCAGCAACTGCCGCGTTGGCGTCACGACTACGAGTTGGATCGCGTCGGGCAACATTGTCGTTAGGCGCTGGCCTTCATCTTCTCCGCTTTTTGTATGGCCTCTTCGATGCTGCCGACCATGTAGAATGCCTGCTCCGGCATGTCGTCGTACTTACCTTCGACAATTTCCTTGAAGCTGCGCACGGTGTCTTCGATCTTCACGTACTTGCCTTCCAGGCCAGTGAACTGTGCGGCCACGAACATTGGCTGCGAAAGGAACTTTTCGATTTTGCGCGCGCGCGCGACGGTGCGCTTGTCGTCGTCGGAGAGTTCCTCGATTCCGAGAATCGCGATGATGTCCTGCAAATCCTTGTAGCGCTGGAGAATCGACTTCACCGCTCGCGCCACCGTGTAATGTTCCTGGCCCACGATGCGCGGGTCGAGAATGCGCGAGTAGCTGGCCAGAGGGTCGACCGCGGGATAAATGCCGCGCTCGACAATTTGGCGGCTGAGGTTGGTCGACGCGTCCAAGTGGGTGAACGTCGCGGCCGGCGCCGGATCGGTGTAGTCGTCGGCAGGCACGTAAATCGCTTGCACCGACGTGATCGAGCCGCCCTTGGTCGAAGTGATGCGCTCCTGCAATTCGCCGATCTCCGTGTTCAGGTTCGGCTGATAACCCACCGCCGAAGGCATGCGCCCGAGCAGCGCGGAGACTTCCGAGCCGGCTTGCACGAATCGGAAAATGTTGTCGATGAAGAGCAGGACGTCGAGATGTTCCTGATCGCGGAAATATTCCGCGACGGTAAGACCAGTCAAGCCAACGCGCAGACGCGCCCCCGGCGGCTCGGTCATCTGTCCGTAAATCAACGCGGCACGCGACTTTTCTGAATTTCCGGGCACCACGACGCCGGACTCCTGGAATTCCAGCCAGAGGTCGTTGCCTTCGCGAGTGCGCTCGCCCACTCCGGCAAAAACCGAGACGCCGCCGTGTTGCATCGCGACGTTGTGAATCAATTCCTGAATCAAAACGGTCTTGCCGACACCCGCGCCACCGAAGAGCCCAATTTTTCCGCCTTTCAAGAACGGCTGAATCAAATCCACAACTTTGATGCCCGTCTCGAACATTTCGAGAGTCGTGGACTGCTGATCCAGCAACGGCGCCGGCCGGTGAATCGGATACGAAGTCGAACTGGTCAGCGGCCCGAGCTGATCCACTGGCTTGCCCAGCACATTCATCACGCGACCCAGCGTTGGCCGTCCGACTGGAACGCTGATGCCTTCGCCGAGGTCGACCGCCTTCATTCCACGCACGAGGCCTTCCGTCGGCTCCATGGCCACGGCGCGCACGCGCCCTTCCCCGAGGTGTTGCTGCACTTCCGCCGTCACGTCAATCGGTTCGGGGAGGTTGTACCCTTCGCTGGTGATCTGGACGGCGTTGTAGATCGCCGGCAGGTGTCCGGCCTCGAACTGCACGTCGAGCACCGGTCCGATAATTTGCACGATGCGTCCCGCTTGTTGTCCAGATGCCATACCTTCTCCTAAGCCGTGCTAGAGGCACCGCTCACAATTTCAATAATTTCCTTCGTAATCGCCGCTTGTCGCACTTTGTTCATGTGCAGGGTCAGCGCGTCAATCACGTCGCCTGCGTTTTTGGTGGCCGATTCCATCGCGGTCATGCGCGCGGCATGTTCCGCGGCTGAAGATTCCAGCATCGCGCGCAAAATCTGCGTCTCGACGTAGCGCGGCAACAATTTGTCTAGAAGTTGCGCCTCGGGCTGCTCGTAAATGTAGTCCACGTGAGAGACAGCTGACTCAGCGGCGCTCTCTTCTGCCGCAACTGACTCGACCGGAAGGAGTTTTTCCAGCGCCAGGTTCGCGGACATCACGGTCTTGAACTCGCTAAAGGCGATATAGACCGAGTCGATTTGCTCCTTGCTGTACAAATCGATCACTAAGTTCGAAATTTCCCGGGCGGTCCCAAATTCCACGCGCGCCAGCACGTTGACGTATTCCGCGATCATGTTGAATCCGGCTTTTTTTAGGGAATCACGGCCTTTTTTCCCCACGGCAACCACGGAAAGCTTCTTGCTCTTGTTCGCGCGGAAGAACTCATTGGCCTTGCGCAAAATGTTGGTGTTGAATGCCCCTGCCAGGCCGCGCTCTCCCGTCAGGACCAGCGTAAGAATTCGCTCCTCCGGCCTATGCGCTAACAGAGGATGTTGCGGTTCCGCGATGCGGCTCATGGTCGACCGCAGCACGCGCGCCAGTTCCCTTGCGTACGGACGGGCCGCCAGCGCCGCTTCCTGCGCGCGCCGCAACCGCGCGGCGGCGACAAACTTCATCGCACGCGTAATCTGCTGGGTGTTTTTCACCGAGCGGATGCGTCGCCGGAAATCAATCAGTGTAGGCATCGAATGTCGTTACGCCCGATCTTAGTGACTGGCCGCGCCCGCGCTTGTAGTGAAGCGCTCCTTGAATGCATCCACGGCGGTCTTGATTTCTGCCTTGATTCCGTCGTCCAGGGCTTTCTTAGCCGCGATATTTTTCAGCACCGACGGATAGTTTGTTTCCGTAAACTGGAGAAATTCGCGCTCAAACCGGCGAGCTTCCGGGACTGGGATGCTGTCGATTGCGCCGCTTGTCGCCACCGAAATGATGAGGACCTGTTTCTCTGCCGGCAGCGGCACGTATTGATCCTGTTTCAAAATTTCCGTAAGCCGCTGCCCGCGCGCCAGCTGTCCCTGCGTCACTTTGTCGAGTTGGTCCGCCCCAAACTGCGCGAATGCCGCCAGGTCACGGTACTGCGCCATGTCCAGCCGCAGCGAACCCGCGACTTGCCGCATCGCCTTGATCTGCGCATTGCCGCCCACGCGGCTCACAGAAATGCCCACGTTAATCGCGGGACGAATACCGGCGTTGAACAAGTCCGCTTCCAGATAAATTTGTCCGTCGGTAATCGAAATCACGTTCGTCGGAATGTACGCGGAAACGTCGCCCGCCTGGGTTTCAATTACGGGCAGGGCGGTCAGGGAACCGCCGCCCATCTTGTCGCTCAATTTTGCCGCGCGCTCCAGCAACCGCGAATGCAAATAAAATACGTCGCCGGGAAACGCTTCGCGCCCTGGCGGACGCCGCAGCAGCAAGGAAATCTCGCGGTAGGCTTGTGCGTGTTTCGAAAGGTCGTCATAAAACGCCACCGCATGCCGCTTGTTGTCGCGAAAATACTCGCCCATGGCGCACGCCGCGTACGGCGCGATGTACTGCAGCGAAGCCGGTTCCGCTGCGGAAGACGCCACCACGATCGTGTAATCCATGGCGCCCGCGTCGGAAAGAATCTTGACCACTTGCGCGATCGTTGAGCGCTTCTGGCCAATGCCGCAGTAGATGCAAACGACGTCGCCGCCCTTTTGGTTGATGATGGTGTCGAGAATGAGCGCGGTTTTACCGGTCTGGCGATCGCCGATGATCAACTCGCGCTGCCCGCGCCCGATAGGAATCATGCTGTCGATCGCTTTGATTCCCGTTTGCAGCGGCTCGCGCACGGGTTGGCGGTCGATCACCCCCGGCGCGATTCGTTCGAGCGGATTGCGCTGTTTCGCTGCAATGGGGCCCTTGTCGTCCAGCGGCAGTCCCAGCGGGCTCACCACGCGTCCCACCAGCGCGTCGCCCACTGGCACGGACATAATCGTGTTCGTGCGCTTGACGACGTCGCCTTCTTTCAGCTCTGTCGTTTCGCCGAGCAGCACCACGCCAACTTCTTCCTCTTCCAGGTTCAACGCGATGCCGTACACATCGTGTGGAAAGGCCAGCATCTCGCCGGCCATCACTTTTTCTAAACCATGCACGCGCGCGATGCCGTCGCCCACGCTGATGATCGCGCCCACTTCGTCGACCGCAACGGTCTGCTCGTAATTCTCAATCTGCTCGCGCAGAATCTTGCTGATTTCGTCTGCCTTGATGTTTGCCATGCCTGCTCCGTAGCTCCTGCAAAACTGCCGCGATAGTTCCCGCTATTCTGAATTTCCAGAGATTTCGACGTTACTCTGCCGCCAGCCGGTTTCGCATTTCATTCAATCGGCTGCGCAGCGACCCGTCGTAGATCGTGTCGCCGATTCGAACAACTGCCCCGCCCAGCAGCGCGGGATCCAGCGAATATTTTGTTTCGATCTTTTTCCCCGTCAGCTTTACCAGGGTCGCCGCCAGCTCTTTTTTCTGTGCTGCGGTCAACTCCACCGCGGACGACACTTCTGCTTCCGCTACGCCTTGCCGCTGGCGAATCACTTGCTGAAACGTTTCCAAAATGTCGGGGAGAAGTTGCGTCCGCCGGTGGTCCGCAATCACGAACAAAAAATTGCGGATAATTTTGCTTGCGCCTTGCCGCGCGGTGATTTTTCCAATCACCGCGTGTTTCGCTTCCACGTTAACTGCGGGGCTGGCGAGGAACGTCCGCAGTTCCGCCGATTGCGCGTACGTCGCGCCAAACTCTTGCAACTGCTTGGCCGCCGGTTCAGCGGCGCCTTGCGCCAGCGCGATGTCCGCCAGCGCGTTTGCGTATTGCAGGCTCGCGGACTTCAATTTGGCCTCCCCTCGAGGCTTTTCACGAAATTACTGATCAGCGCCGCTTGCGCCTGCGCGTTGAGCTGCTTGACCAACAATGCCTCGGCGCCTTCCACCGCCAGCTTGGCCGCCAAGGCTTTCAATTCCAGGCGGGCAGCGCGCTCCGCCGCTTCAATTTCTGCTTTCGCCGCGGCAGCGATCTTCTCCAGATCTGCCCTTGTGGCATTGTGGATTCGTTCCACTTCTGCCGTTGATTCACGCTCCGCGTAAGCGCGCAGTTCAGCAACTTCTTTCTGCAGATTCGCGAGCTTATTTTCGGCTTCGCGCAATTGCGCATCTGCGGCCGATTTGGCGCCAGTTGCTTTCGCAATCGCCGAACCGATCGCCTCCGCGCGGCCGCGGAAAAATCCCGGCGCCTTCTTCACGCACAGCCACAGAATCGCTCCCGCAACGATCGCGAAATTAATCCACTTGAAGATTTCCGTGGCGGTTTCCGCGCCTCCCGCGCCGCCTTCTTCCGCCGCGTGCGCAGTGACCGCGAAGAAAAGCGCCGCAAATAGCGCGCCAGCAAAAATAATGGCTTGGCGGCTTCTTCTCTCGCCACTCGTCACTCGCCACTCGCCACTTCTTCCTTTCATCGCGCTTCCCTCGCCGGAGCGCTTGGCCGGGGCGGCACCTGGAGCATGCGCCGTGCGATTTCCGCCGCAAGCTGCCCCACCGACGCTTCCACGTCGCGCCCCGCCGCCGCAAGTTCCGCAGCCACGCGCTCTTTCGCCACGCCAACTTCGCCCGCCGCTTTACTGCGCGCGTCTTTCAGTTGCGCCGCGCGCTCGTCCAGCAGTTTTTTCCGCGCCGCCTCCTGCTCCGCGTACACCTGCCCGCGCGCTTGTTTCAGAGCTTCCTGGTATTGCTTCACTTTTTCCGCGGCAGCCGCTTGCGCCGCTTCGGCGGCCTTCTGCGCGCCTGCGGTTCGCGTGTCGCGCTCGGCCATCACTTGCAGCAGCGGCTTGAAGAAAAGTGCCCGTAAGATGAAGTAAAAAAAGAGGATAATCAGGACTGTGGGCGCAGCCCCAAGGAACAGTTCGCCAAGTTGGTGACCGATCGATGGCATCCAGTTGTCGCGACTAAATTTCCGTCAAGTCCGGCCCGATTCTGCATCAGGCCGCCAGGTTGGCTGCCGCGCCGCTCTCCCACCCCATGGGAGCACACTGCGTGTTTCAAGCCGCCGACTCGAACCGTATTTTATAGCATCCGCCGCGCCTTGCCGTCAACGCGAGCACGAAGCCTGTCATTACCGTGTTTCCACCGCAGATTCCGCATGGTATAAGGAACGCCACATATTGGCTCTATAGGCGCAGGTCGGAATATGAATCCCATCGCGAAATTATTTCTTGGTGCCAAACACTGGCAGATTTTTTCTCTGATCTTTGTCCCGATGGCCGTCGGTCAGATAGCACTCGCAACCTCAGTGTCCGCGGCCGTGCCAACGGAAGAGGGTTTTCAGAGAGCCGCTACTTTGGCCGGAATTCTAGCGATGCTCTTCATGCTTTTTTTGGTTGGCTGGTTTTGGGCAATGGGGTCGTTCTTGAGTTCGATCGCGGATCCGCGGCTCAGACTAAGGAGGGCGTTCTTTCACTTTGCCCTTGTCTATCCTCCAATCTATTTGCCAGTGTTTATAGCAATCTTCGCAAGAATAACCACAGCTCCGGGCGTATTCGCCATCATATTCCCACTCCATTTCCTTGTCGTCTACTGCACGCTTTACCTTTTGTATTTCGTCTCCAAGAGCCTCGTACTAGTTGAGAGAGGTCAGCCAGTATCTTTCTACGACTACTCCGGGCCGTTTTTTCTTCTCTGGTTCTTTCCGCTAGGAGTTTGGGTTATCCAGCCGAGAATCAATCGGCTCTACGAACAGCACGGTAGTGTAGAACTCAGCCCGGGGGACAGCGTTGTCTAGTTCAACAATCAATTCCCCTACGGGAACTCGAGCACCAGATTTCTCGAAGACTTCCGGAGCCATTTGGTTCGGGGACGTTGCCATCCTGATTTACATCGCTGTCGCCACAATCGTCGTGCATCTCTTCACCGGGACGCGCTACGGCTTCCATCGCGACGAACTGGCCACGCTGGAAGATTCGCGCCATCTCGCGTGGGGCTTTGTCGCTTATCCGCCAATTACTCCGTTTTTCGGCCGACTCTCGCTCATCCTTTTTGGCACCTCACTTACCGGTTTCCGCTTCTTCGCTGCTGTGGCCGAAGCGATTGCTGTCGTCCTCACAGGCTTGATGGCCCGCGATCTCGGCGGCAAACGCGGCGCGCAACTCGTCGCTGCCGCTGCAGCCGTCCCCGTTTGCCTCGGTGGCGGCGCGCTCATGCAGTACGTGGCCTTCGACTATCTTTTCTGGGTCTTGACCGCTTACTTCGTTGTGCGTCTTCTCAAATCCGACGACCCGCGCTGGTGGCTGGCCATTGGCGCCGCCATCGGCCTCGGCATGCTGGCCAAGTACACGATGGGCTTCTTCACGATCGGCCTGGTTGTCGGGCTAGTCCTCACTCCCGCGCGCCGCTATCTCAAATCCAAGTGGCTTTGGCTCGGCGTGGGCCTCAGCATTTTGATTTTCCTGCCCAATCTCCTCTGGCAAGCCCAACACCATTTCGTCTCGCTCGACTTCCTCCAGCACATCCACGCCCGCGACGTGCGCCAGGGCCGCACTACGTACTTTCTCCCCGATCAATTGAGATACACACTCTTTGTCCTCCCGCTCTGGCTCACCGGCCTCTACTTCTATCTCGTCTCGGCCAAAGGCGCGCGTTTCCGCATGCTGGGCTGGATGTACGTCGTCACGCTCGCTCTGTTCGTCATCGCCAAGGGCCGCGGCTATTACATGCTTCCCGGGTATCCCATGCTCTACGCCGCCGGCAGCGTCCACGGCGAGCAGTGGCTGGCCACGATCCGCCGCAGTTCCGCTACGATCATCCGCGCCCTCGCTTGGACCGCGCTTTCTGCCAACGTGATCGTGACCATGCTTTTTTTTATGCCAGTCAGCCGCATCAACTCGCGTTTGTGGAACATCGAGAACGCCGGCAACGGCGATTTGCGCGAACAACTCGGCTGGGAAGAGCTCACGCAAACCACCGCGCAAATCCGCGACACTCTTTCCCCCGACGACCGCGCGCACCTCGGCATCCTTGCGGGAAATTACGGCGAAGCCGGCGCCATCAATCTTTTTGGCCCGCGCTACGGCTTGCCGCGCGCCATCAGCGGCATCGATTCCTTCTGGCAGCGCGGCTACGGCGACCCTCCGCCGCAAACGCTCATCGTCATTGGCATTTCGCGCGGTTACCTGGACAAGCACTTCACCTCCTGCCAGTTGGCAGGCCACACCGGAAACCAGTTCGGCGTGAAAAACGAGGAAACCGAAGATCACCCGGACATTTTCGTCTGCCGCGGCCTGCTCCAGCCCTGGCCGGAGTTCTGGAAAGACTTCCGGTACTACGGTTGAAACTTTGCACTTAGGTGCTTCGGTCGCGAGTTTCGCATCAGTTAGTTCCGCTCACGACAAACCGCGAGCTTTTCGCCCTTCCTGCGGCTCGTTTTGCTCACAGAATTGAGTTAGAGCGCAGGCGCTTGGGGGTGGGGGGATGGTCCAGATTAAAGGCTCGGCGATTCAGGGGACCATCAACCAGATCAAGTCACGCGCGGGCGACGATGCCCTGGACAAAATCCTCGGCCTTCTCGATGAGGACGCAAAAAAGATCTTTACGGGCGAGATCTTTTCCTCCTCGTGGTATCCACTCGATGTCTTTGCGCATTTTCTCGAAGTCGAGATCAGCGTTCTCGCCGCAGGAAACGAGGAATTGGTCACTCGCGGCTCCGAAGCGGTTATCGAACACCAGCTTCGCGGCATCTATAAAGCTTTCGTGAAGCTGGGCTCTCCGGAATTTGTGATCAAGCGAATCGCCGCGGTTCACGCTACTTATTTCGACGGCGTTCCCATCGAAGTGCAGATGCCCGCGCCCCGGTCCGCAGTCGTTCGTTACCGAGGATTCCAGAAGCAGCACCGCATCATGGGCTTTGCGATCATCGGATTCTTCAAGAAGGCCCTGGAGATTTCCGGCGCCAAAAACGTCGGCCTGAAGTTTACGGTTCCCATCGAGCAAGGCGGAGAATTTGCGGAGCTCTCCATCACCTCGAGCTAGATCTTCGCTGACGAAACAGTAGTGGCCTGATTTAGCAGGTCCGAACCGAAGAACTTACTTCGTGGACGGCTCCGGTACGATTTCGTACACGTAGTGAATTTCCATGGTATGGCTATTTCGTCCGCTGCCTTCGATATGCAGGTTTTCGTAAAGCTGCCTTCCATCCGGTGACAGCTCAAACGTCCGGCTCATCTTTCCTCCCCGCGGGCTCTTTTCATCAGAGATCAGCCGGTTGCCATCCCATTTCGCGGCGATTTCTTGATAGCTGTCGTCCTTCGACTTCTGGAGCTTGCGCCCATCGGTCATAAACGCGCGCTTGCGGTCGTGATCGTCCATCAAATCCACTTCCGCTCCGGTCATTGAGAAGGTGATCGTTGCCGGCGGGGTCAGCAGTTCATGCATCTTCTGCCGCTCTTCATCGCTTTCCCCGCCATATCCGCCGTGATGGCCGCCGTATCCCCCGCCTCCACCGCCGCCGGGCCAGCCTCCGCCTCCGGGTCTCCCGCCGCCGTAGCCGCGGTTGTTGGAGTCCTGCGAGCGGTTGCGCGTGTCGTCGCTCTCGTCTTTGTTCAATTTCCACGCGCCCAGGATGCTCTGGCGCGGTGGCGGAAGCGGCCGTGGCTCGGGCGGCTTCACCGTGTTTCCTGGCGCAGCTTGTGGCGCCGAAGTCAGCGGCCCTGCTGGCGCTTGCGCTTTCGCGGGCTGCGCCGTCAGCAAGAACGCCAGCGCCATTCCTAGAAAGGAAAGGCCGAGGAAAGAAAGGCTCATTAAAACTTTCGATTTCAAGGGCTCCTCCGCTCCTCTCCTGAAGAATACAGAGGAATAGGTGTGCAAATAGTTAGAAGTTAGATTCTACCGCAAGGATGCTTCTCATTTCTCGCAAAATTCTGCGGCACGGTCAGAGCTTTGCCGCTGCTTGGCTTCGCACTTCATCGCACACTTCGCGCACCGCTGCCACCACCGTGTCTGGGCGCTCCAGCGGGATCATGTGCGTGCTGTCCGGCACCACAATTTGCTTCCCGCGCGTCGAAAGATGCGCCAGACGCACTTGCAAATCCTCCCTCCACGTTTTGCCGAACTCATCCAGCTCCTGTTGCGATACGCCTTTGGGAAGATCCTTCAGGTCCGCCTGTTTCCCCGCGGTCAGCACCACCAGCGGCCGGTCTCCGAGATTCCCCGACGCGCGGACTTCCTCGGCGCTCTCGGGGAAACTCTGCATTTCCGCCACCGAGGCATCCACAAATTTCGCCTCCAACTGGAGGTACTTGACTTCGTCGCGAAATTGCTTGCTCATCTTGGTCATGCCTTCATCATTGGCTGTGAGCCGGGCGATTCCCAGGAAAATAAATAGGCGTGCCAGCTTTTTCTGAGTCTCGAGATCCTTCTCCGCGTTTTTCATCATTTGCTGGAGCGTCGGCGGCATGCGTTGGATTTGGTCTTCGTGCGAAGTGTCCACGAAGACCAGCCCTGCAACGTCGGCGGGATATTTGCCGGTGTACACGCGCACGTTGAATCCGCCAAACGAATGCGCTACCAGGACGTAAGGCCCTTTCTCGCCGGAGGCCGTGAGCAGTGCATGCAGCTCTCTTGCGATTTCGCTGCTCGTGCGTGGCATTGGGCCTGCGGTGCTCCAGCTATAGCCCGCGCGGTCGTAGGAACAAACGCGCGTGAACTTGGCGACTTCCGGCTGCACAAAATCCCATCCGACGGCCGGAACGCCAAGTCCGCTGTCGAGAATCACGCTGGGGCTTCCTGCTCCGGAGCAATTCAGATTCAGGGAGACGCCTGGAAAGTCCGAGCCTAGCGCCACGGACCTTCCTTCTTGCGGAAACCGCCGTGCGTCGTGCCAATTGCCAATCGCCTGGTACGCAATCCCGCAAAGCGCTGCAGCAATCACCAGCAGCACCGCGCCAATGAGGATGCGCTTTGTCCAACGCCAAAACCACCGCTTCTTTGGTGGAACCGCAACGCTCGCGCTCACCATTGAAACTCCTCCGCGCGACGCATCTTAGTCCGCGATGCGAGTGGCGTCAATTTCTAACCAAAGTGTCGCGTAGATATTTGTAGATATTTGCGGTTGAATGGCTCGGCTTTAGTGCTTCCCGAGTGGCGTAAATAGTTTCAGCGTTTTCCCTGCTGATGCTAAGAGCGATTTCCAGCGCGCGAAATGTCTAGTGTTCTCTGTTACCAGCGTCGCCCCTATGCGCGAGGTCTCCACAGCAATGAGTACGTCACGAAAGTGGCGAACAAAGTCCATTTGTCCGAAGACAGTTCGGGCGCGGCGCAGCAGAATCCCAGCGTCAATCCATTCGGTCATCGACGGCGATGAGAAATGGCCGCGTTCACGGTGGGCTTGACAGAGCTCATCCAAGACGCGCTTCTCACGGTAACTGCGAGTGCCGGCATAGAGTTCCGCAGCAACTACAGCGGTAAGGACAGTCCGGCGGTAAATCTGGTCGTCTTCTCGCAGCCAGAGGTACTCTTCCTTCCGGCTAAGCCGAATATAAATACTGGTATCGAAGAGAAGTAATCCGGCGGGCGGTGCCGTCATCTTTTTTTTCTGGCCGGAGCTCGTCCGAAAACATCCTCCAGCCCCCCTAGTTCGCTGAGGTCCCGTAGCGCGTTCAGTCCCTTTTCGACATTCAACGCATCGTTGATGGCTTGGCGTACCGCCTCGGAGTTGCTGCGGGACTTTAGGGCTTTGCGGAGACGCCGGACTTTGCCGGTATCTAGCAGGAGATTTGTGCGCGTAAGCGAGTTTCGGCTCATTGTGGCCTCAGTGTGTAACTTCGACTACAATTGTACACAACTGTGCAGAAAAAACGTGAGAGTTTATTCTTAGCACCGCTTACTTCAACAAGCGATTTAGTTCGGTGGCGCAGCGGAGGAGGGAGAGCGCGCCCAGTTCGCGGAAGCGTGCAGCGCGTTCACGGTAGCGGTGCTCGCCAGGAGAGATGATCGCCAGGAAAGGCACGCCTGCGTGGCGCGCGGCAAGCGCGTCATCGACGTTGTCGCCCAGATACACCGCCGTGGCGGGATCGCGTCCGTCAAGAATTTTCTGTAAGCCTTCGGGATGCGGCTTTTTCTTCGCGTCATCCATGGTGATAATGGTTCGGAAGTATTTCGTCGCCGGCCAGCGATCAAACGAAAACGAGAATTCCTGGCGCGTGCGGCCGGTGAAAAGATTCAGTTCGAACTGTGCGGCCCATTTCTCGATTTGCCGCGGGGAGATGAGTATTTTTTCGTTGCGGACGTTTCCGGGTTTTCCGTCGCTGCCCCAATAGAATTTCTCGAACGCAGCTCGCGCTTCGTCGTACGAAATGGGTTTTCCCAGCGACGTCACCCACGCGGACACCATGCTCCAGTCATCATTGAATCCCGGCTTGCTCTTCCATTTGTGCAATTGCGCGTAGGTCACGCGCTTGCCGGTGAGGTAGTGAACCGTATCGAGCGCCGAGCGCCAATACGTGCCACGCACGTCGACCAGCACGCCATCCACGTCAAAGATCAGGATTTGTGGCCGAACGATAAGCGGGTTCTGCTTTCGAGTGGTCTTCGTTTGTCGTCGCGCTTTCCTTCCTGCCGTTGATACTTTTTCGCGTTTGCCTGGCACTGCTCCTCTTTCCTTTCCGTGATTGCGGAACAGAAAGTTTCGCCGCTGCTTTTCCATGCGTCAAGCGGTGTCCGGTTGCTGGCTATTCGAACAGGTTGCTACACTTGAACGCCGCGTCTTACGCCGCCCTCGCTTGTCACCCCGAGCGCAGCGAGGGATCTGCTTTTTTCCTTTCAGGTTCTGCAATAATAAGCGGCGAAGAGGAGTTGCGCATGGGCAAATATGCCGGAGTGGATTTCATCGATTTTGATTCGCAACTCAACGACGAAGAAAAACTCGTCCGCCAGACCGCGCGCGAATTCGTCGAAAACGAAGTGATTCCCATCATCGAAAAACACAGCCGCGAAGCCACATTTCCAAAACATTTGATTCCGCAGTTGGGGGAATTGGGATTTTTTGGCGCGAACCTGCAAGGGTACGGGTGCGCGGGAATGTCGAATGTCGCATACGGGCTGATGACGCAGGAACTGGAGCGGGGCGATTCGGGATTGCGGAGCTTTGTTTCGGTGCAGGGCGCGCTGGTGATGTATCCGATTTACAGTTACGGGAGCGAGGCGCAGAAAAACAAGTGGCTGCCGCTCCTGCAGCAGGGAAAAGCGATTGGGTGCTTTGGATTGACGGAGCCGCAGTTCGGCTCGAATCCGGGCGGCATGCTGACGCGAGCGGTGAAGCAGGGCAACAAATTTATTTTGAACGGCGAGAAGATGTGGATCACCAGCGGGTCAATCGCCGATGTGGCGGTGGTGTGGGCCAAAGCCGAAGACGACAAAGTGCGAGGATTCCTAGTGGAGAAAGGAACGAAGGGATTCAAAGCGTGGGATGTGCATGGGAAATGGTCGCTGCGCGCGTCCGTGACTTCGGGATTATCAATGACGGACTGCGAGATTCCGGAAGAAAATTTGTTGCCGGGCGTGGTGGGATTGAAAGGGCCGCTGAGCTGCCTGAACCAGGCGCGCTACGGAATCGGCTGGGGCGCGCTAGGGGCGGCGATGGCGTGTTACGACACGGCGCTGCAATACGCGAAGACGCGAAAGCAGTTTGCGAACAAGCCAATTGCTTCGCATCAGCTCGTGCAGGAAAAGCTGGCGTGGATGATCACGGAGATCGTGAAAGGGCAATTGCTGGCGCTGCACGTCGGCCGGCTGAAGGACGCAGGGAAAGCGGATCCTTCACACATCTCGATGCTGAAGATGAACAACGTGGGCATTGCGCTCGAAACCGCGCGGAAAGCGCGCGACATTCTCGGCGCCAACGGCATCGTCGACGATTACTGCATCATGCGCCACATGAACAACCTCGAGAGCGTGTACACCTACGAAGGCACGAACGACATTCACAAGCTGGTGATTGGCGAGCGAATTACGGGAATATCGGCGTTTGTGTAAAGAAGGCCGTGACTGGTGACTGGTCACTCGTGACTCGTGAAAATTTAGAGCCGACATCCGACACTCTGCCTCACATTTTCTCAACGCTGAATTGAGCGTCAGTCTTGTATGCTGTGAGGGCACGATTTATCGTGCCCCTACAGGAGCAATGTCCATGAATGTCCCCCCATTTCGGACCACGCGAATCTCGGTTTGCCGAATCCTGTTTTTGCTCTTGATGGCTTTCGCTACGTTTCCAATCGCGCGGGCGCAGCAGAAAACCGCTTCGGCGGATGCAGCGAAGCCGAAGATACGGGCAATTACGGCGTTCATCAATCTGGACCGCACGCAATACCAGCAGCAAGTGGCGGACGCGCTGAAGATGCTGCGGCGGGCGCAGACGATTTTCGAGTCGCGCGGGTTCACGGTGCAGACGATTCGCATTGCGACGCAGCCGTTTCCGGAATACACGAAAGGATTGAGCACGCAGCAAGCGGTTGAGTTTTTCAAACAATATGATGCGCTGGCGCAGCAGCAAAAGTTCGCGGCGGCCATCGGCCCGGCAATGCTGAACGCCGACGACAGTCCCGCGCAGGCGGATATGCTCGCGGAAATTATGACGAACACGAAGACGCTCGATGCGAGCCTGGTGGTGGCGGGCGAAGATGGAGTGCGCTGGGGCGCGGTGGGGGCGGCAGCGCGCGTAATGAAAAAGCTTGAAGAAGCCACCGAGCACAGCCAGGGAAATTTTCGGTTTGCGGCGATCGCCATGGTGCCGCCGGTGACGCCGTTTTTTCCCGCGGCGTATCACACGGGATTCGGGCACCAGTTCGCGATTGCACTGGAATCAGCGAACGTGGTGGCCGCGGCGTTCAAGGATGCGCCAGACCTGGCGACGGCACGGCAACGCCTGACGGATGCCCTGGCGGCGTCGGCGTTCGAGATCGAGCGGCACGCGGGACGCGTGGATCAGGAAACGGGGTGGACATACATGGGAATCGATCTGTCGCCGGCGCCATCGCCGAAAGGCGGATCAATTGGCGAGGCAATTGAGAATTTGACGACGCAGCCAGTGGGACTGAGCGGAACGCTGACGGCGGCGGCAACGATAACGGCGGCGATCCGCAACGTGAAGGTGAAGCAAACCGGCTACAGCGGGCTGATGCTGCCGATTCTGGAAGACACACGGCTGGCGCAGCGCTGGAGCGAAGGGCGCATTTCGATTGACGCGCTGCTGAGCTATTCGGCAGTGTGCGGCACGGGGCTGGATACGGTGCCGCTGCCGGGGGACACCACGGCGGAAGAGCTTTCGCTCATCATCGGCGACATGGCCAGTCTGGCGGTAAAGTGGCACAAGCCGCTTTCGGCGCGGCTGATGCCGATTACGGGCAAGGGCTGGGGCGAGACGACCGATTTCAACGATCCGTTCCTGGTGAATGCGACGCTGCAGCCGTTCGAGAAGAAGTGAGCGGAGCGGGAACGTGGGCCGCGTTCCGTGAACCGTGTTCCGAGATCGTGACCGGTAATTCGTGATTCGTAATACTCATAAATAAATAACTACCTGAAGATCGATCGGCACACTCACGCGCAGGCCGAAGCAAGCTTCGGTGCGGGAAGGCGGCAGCAAGCTGCCGTACTCCGGAAAAAGAAAACGCATACCCTTTTGCAGGACTTCCGGGTGGGTTGTTTGCCGGGTCCCAGGGCGGTTAGTAGCGCTGATTGGAGCCGAAGAGGCGAAGGACGATTCCGGCGGTGACCCAATAGCTGGTCTGAGTAGTATTGGTGCCGAAAGAGGTCCGGTAATAGTCGGCGTCGAGGAGGCGGATTTCAAGGTGCCGGGTGGGGTGGACATCGAGGCCGCCGCCCACTTTATAGGAAATGCAATTGGTGGAAGTCTTGGCGCCGCTGTAGGTGGTGTCGAGGCGCGAGCCGCCAACCAAGCCTTCCGCAAAAGGAGTTATGCCAAAGAAATGGTGGCGGCGGTAGAAGTAGCGGACACCGTAATGGTTGCCGTAGAGGACGTATTTGTAGCCGCCGGAGTTGTAGTAGTTGAAGCTGGTGTCGCCGGCGATCTGGAGCCAGGATTTGAGGTTGTAACCGAAGGCACCCATGCCGCCCATTAGGTTAGTGGGGGAGCTGCTAGTGGCAGCGAAACGGCTAAAAGCGAACCCGCCATAGAGGTCGAGCAAATTGTTATGGCGTCCGGCGGGGTTGGGTAGCTCCCAACTTTGGCGGGTGCCGGCGTCACGGATTGGCTCGACGGGTTGCGGGTCCGGCGGTTGCGAAGCCGGCGGCTGCGCGGCTGAGGGTTGAACTGGCGCAGGCTGAGCCGGAGCGGGATCAGGCTGAGCGGCCGCTGGCGGAGTGGGCTGAGTGACTGGAGCCGGAGGCTCCGGAGTGCGCGGAGCGGCGTCCGAGGGCGGAGTTGAGGCCGACGTCGCTGGAGCGGAGGTGGGTTGAACGGCGGCAGACTGAGGATCAGTTGCCGGCGTGGAACTGGCTTGCGTAACCATGGCAGCCGACTGGGGGAGGGTCGATGCCAGCGTAGTTGTGGAAGCGGCCGGTTGCGAAGTCACTTGAGCGGGAGCGGATGGCGCGGAGGCGACAGCGTTTGCGGCTGAGGCAGGGGCCGATTGAAGCGTAATCTCAGCTGGAGCTGGAGTGGATTGAGCCGGGGGCGATTGAACTTGAACAGAGGCAGCCGCGGCGGGCTGCGGCGCGGGAGCCGGTGCAGGCGCGACGGGCGCGGCCGAGGCAGTGACAGCGGCGGCGGCAGGGCGTTGCGTGCGCTGGAGCACGGCCACGGAGTGGTCGATCGAGATCATGCTTGAAAGAACGTAGCCGACCTTGTTGTCGGTGGTTTGAATGCGCGAGAAGATGAAGCCGTAAAGCAAGACGATGAAGCGCTCGCCGCAAGGAACGGAACCGACGACATCCGTGGACTGGCGCGCCTTGCCATAAATTTGTGAGCCATCGGGATGGCTCGAGCAATCGACATAACCGATGTCGTCAGCCAGAGCGGCTGAAGCGAGGACAAGACACCCCGCCAAAAGAAGTAACAACCGTAAACGTAGCATTCCCCCTCCTCGGCCCGGAGACTGGTCGAGCCCCAGCTACTGTTATCGCGCGAGGAGAGGCGGGGGGAAACCGTCCGAAAGGACAGGAAATGTTCAAAGCGGCACCGTCCCGGGAGACAGGGCCGTTGGGTACTTTGGAAGAGGCAATATTTCGCGCTGGTCTGGGCTGACGGAGTGGAGGGTGTTTCTGAACCTTATTCTTGAGGATTCTTGAGATTCAGGTTCGCGAGCGCTTCGGCTTCTAATTTGCGCTCTGCTTTGAGGTCGAAACGATTCCCACAATTCGGACAAGTGAAGAAATCACCCGTCGGGATTGGCTGGGTTCCTGGAAGCTGATCGCCAGTGCCTTCGGAAAACTTGCAAGTGGCTCCGCATTTGCACTTGAAAGCTAAAGTTCGCGTGGTAGTCGACTTGAGGACCCTATAGGGCCCAGGATTTGTACCCCGCGGAAGGCGGGAAATATCCACGCTACGCGATCCAGTTACGTTCATTTTGGCCAAGAGCCAGCCTAATACGACGCCTAAGAAGAAAACTCCGAAGACGGCGAGCCAGGAAATTGTGACGGTCGAATTCATCAGAGCACCCGAAACGAAGCTCAATAGGCCAAAGATCTTGAGTATGCGTTCAAGCTAACGGTCCCGTGGTCTTTCTGCAAGGTTAGTTTTCGGAGAGGTGTCTCAAGACTTCAGAGGCGTGGCCCTTGGCGCGGACGATGGGCCAGACTACTTCGATTTTGCCGGTTTTGCCGATGAGGAACGAGCAGCGGACGATGCCCATGAATCTGCGGCCCATGAAGAGCTTTTCCTGCCAAGCGCCGAAGGCTTCAATGGTTTTGTGGTCGGGATCGCTGAGAAGCGGGAAATTGAATTTGTGCTTTTGCTTGAAGGACGCCAGGGCTTTGACGGAGTCGGCGCTCATGCCGAGGATAGCGACTTTGAGCTTATCGAACTTCTTTTTTGCGTCACGAAACTCGGACGCCTCGATGATTCAACCGGAGGTATTGGCTTTGGGATAGAAAAAGAGGAGGACGCGCTGGCCCTTGAAATTTTTAAGAGAGACGGGGGTGCCATCGTCGGAGGGGAGGCGGAAGGCGGGGGCTTTGTCGCCTGGTTTGAGCATGGGGACGAAGTGAAAGAAGTTTAGCAGGTTGTGCAGGCAGAGCAAAACGGGAAGACGAAAATCGAAACGCGAAATTCGAAATGAGGTAATAAGGGAGTCGTCACCGTGCGGCATTGGCAGACGGAAAGGCGGCAGCAGGGCTGCCGCACTCCAAATTAAGAGAGGAGCTTACGAAGGATGTCGTTGACGGATTGGGGATTGGCTTGGCCGCGGGTGGCGCGCATGACTTGGCCAACGAAAGATTTGAACACACCTTCATGGCCTGACTTATATTTCGCAACAAGATCGGGATCCTTGGCGATGACGTCGCGGGCCGCGGCTTCGATGGCGGAGTCGCTGACTTGAGCTGCGAGGCCCTCGGCGGCAACGATGTCGGCAGCGGAGCGGCCGGACTCGAACATGGTGGCGAAGACTTTTTTGCCAACGTTGGCGGTAATCTTGTTGGATTCCACAAGCTGAACGAGTTCGGCAAGAGATTGCGGAGAAACGGGGCTTCCGGCGATTTCCTTGCCGGAATCGTGGAGGCGGCGGAGAAGCTCGGTTTGCATCCAGTTGGCGGCGGCTTTGCCGGGAGCGCCGGCTTTCACGACGGATTCGAAATAGCCAGCGAGGGCTTGCGTCGTGGTGAGGATTTCGGCGTCGTAGTTAGTGATGCTGTAGGAAGAGACGAAGCGGGCGCGCTTGGCTTCGGGGAGTTCGGGGAGGGAGTGGAGAACTTCGTCGCGCCAGGCGGAGTTGATGTGGACGGGGAGAAGATCGGGCTCGGGGAAATAGCGATAGTCGTGGGCGCGTTCCTTGGAGCGCATTCCAACGGTGTGACCTTCGGCTTGGTTCCAGAGGCGCGTTTCTTGAAAGAGGCGGCCACCGGACTCGAGGACGGAGATGTGGCGCTCGATTTCGTATTCGAGGGCTTTTTGCAGGAAGCGGAAAGAGTTGAGATTTTTAACTTCGACCTTGGTGCCGAATTGTGTTGCGCCGCGGGCGCGGACGCTGACATTAGCGTCGCAGCGGAGCGAGCCTTCCTCCATGTTGACGTCGCTGACGCCGGTGTAAAGCATGATTTGGCGAAGTGAGGTGAGGTAGGCGTAAGCCTCTTCGGAAGAGCGAATGTCCGGCTCGGAGACGATTTCGACGAGCGGAGTGCCGCAGCGGTTGTAATCGATGTAGGCCTTGGTGGCGGATTGCGAGAAGCCTTCGTGAAGATTCTGCGCGGCGTCTTCTTCGAGATGGAGGCGAGTGATGCCGATGCGCTTGCGTGTGCCCGAGACGTCGATGTCGAGCCAGCCGCCGGTGGCGAGAGGAAGTTCGTATTGGGAGATTTGGTAGCCCTTGGGGAGGTCAGGATAGAAATAGTTTTTGCGAGCGAAGCGGGAGCGCTCTTGAATGGTGCAATTGATGGCGAGGGCCGCGCGCATGGCCATTTCGACGGCGCGCTTGTTGAGAACGGGAAGCGTGCCGGGGAGGCCGAGGCAGACGGGGCAGACGTTGGTGTTCGGAGGATCGCCGAAGCGAGTGGAGCAGCCACAGAAGATTTTGGTTTTGGTGAGAAGTTGGACGTGGACTTCGAGGCCGATGACGGGCTCGTACTTGGCCAAGATTTCTGGGGATAGAGCGGCCGTGTCTGGAGCGGCTTTCGGCATAAGGGAACAAAGATTATAGCACCAGGATTCGTGCACGCTGGCAAAGGGCAAAGGTGAGGACCGGTTGAGATCCTTCGCTTCGCTCAGGATGACGCGCCACCTCCGCGGTTGCGTTCGTCAGTTGTGGCCGGAGAAGCGGTAGTTGAGGCCGAGACGGATATCGCGGCCAAGGGCAGGGTAGCCGAGAGCGTCCTGGTAGAACTTGTCGAAAAGATTGGTAGCACGGGCGTAGAAGGAGACGCCGTGGCCAACGTTGTAGCGAGTGGCGACGTCGAAGCGGGCGTAGCCCGGGTCGTGGTTGAAGCCGAGGCCAAGAAAGTCGTTGTCCGTGCGAATGCCGGTGAAATAACTGGACAAACTGAAGCTGAAGTTGCGCCAGGCGGCGTCCAGAGAAAGTGAGCCGGAATTGACGGGGCGGCGAGTCAGGTGGTCGCCGGGCTGCTGCGTGGGATCGGATGAGTTTGGGGCAGCGAGGATGCGAGTGTCGTCGTAAGAGTAGTTGGCTACCAAAAAGAGCCAGGAGAGGGGATGCGCCTGGACGGAAAGATTGGTGCCGCGGGCCAGCGCGCGATCGGTGTTGAAGTAATAGCCGAAGTCGGGCGGCGCGTTGGGAAAAGTGATGTCGCAGGTGTTGCCGGTTAGTGGCGGAGGGTTGGGCGTGCAAAAGGCAAAACTGACGATATTGTAGAAGCTGGTGTAGAAGTACTCGGCGGAGACGAGGATGCGATCACCAGAGAGCTTTTGCTCGAAGGCGGCGGTCCAGTCTTTACTGGATTCCGGCTTGAGATGAGGATTGCCGAAGTCCCCGAATTGATCGTCGTAAAGCTGATCGAAACGCGGCTCCTTGATGCCTTGCCCGTAGAAGAAGCGGAAACGAGTGTCGCCAAGGGAACCGTTGGCAGAATGCAGAAGCGCCGAGAGGCCAGCACGAGGAACGACGCGAGTACCGAAGAACTGGTTGTCTTCGGCGCGCACGCCAGCATTAAGCGAGATTCGTGAAAAGGGCGAGTAGCGGAAATCGAGAAAGCCGGCTTGATTGTTGCGGCGAACGTGGCCGGCCTCAAGGAAGTAGATTCCGCCATTTTCGATTTCGTATTGATAGCCAGCGGTGAACGCAAAATCTTTCTGCAGATACGTGCTTTGGGCCTGAACGCTGGCGCGGTTGTATTGGAACAAACTGTCGTAGGTGAAATCGCAGAACTCTTTCGTGGCGACGGCAGAAGGATTGGTTTGCGGGCAGAAGGCGTTGGGATCGGTGGCAAAGAAACTTTGTTGCGGGTTGTAGCTGTGCTGCCAGTTATACGCTTCGCTGCCAGAAATTTCGTGATGCCAGCGGGAAGTGGTGGAGAAATCCCAGCGGGCATTGGCCTCAAAAGCGTGGAGAACGTAGCCTTGGTGGAGGCTGGGGGGAGTGAAGACGGTCTGGCCGGGAATGCCGGCGCCGGAGTCGTTGTTGCGCAAGGAAAGACGAAGCTGATTGTTGGCAGTGAATTTGTAGCCGAAGTTTCCAGAAAGGGAGCGATTAAGAAAGGCGTCGTTGGGACCTTGGCCGTCGGTGCGGAAGTACGAGCCTGCGGCGGAGTAATCAAATGCGCCGAGGAGGCCACTGAGTTGCGCACCGCCGCGGACAGAAGAAAAGTTGCCGCCTTCAGTATTAAAGCTGGCGATTGGGATGCGAGTAGTTCCCTGGTGGGAGATGAGTTGAATCACGCCAGACACAGCATCAGTGCCGTAAAGCGCGCTTTCTGCGCCGCGAACGATTTCGACCTTATCGATGTCGTCCAAGGTGAGATTGGAGAAATCGACAGCCCCGCCGGGAACGTTGATGGGTGCGCCGTCGACAAGGACCTTGGTGAAGTCGGAATTGCCGCCGTTGAGAAAAACGGAAGTGAGGCCGCCTTCGGCATTGTTGCGTCCAATGGCAACGCCGGGAACAAAGAGCAAGGCGTCGGCGAGAGAGAGGAATTGATGAGCTTCGAGATCCTGTTGTGTAAGAACAGTGACAGGGGCAGTTGTTTGTTGCAAAGGAGTTGGTTGAGGCTGAGCTGTGACCACGACACTGGCCGAGAGAGTCTCGAGTTCGAGGCGGAGGTCGAGGGTGCGATTCTCGGAGGGGGCTAGGTCGAGAGTGATGTCCCGGGTCACGAAGGCAGCGCGCTCGAAATGGAGGCGGTAGCGGCCGGGGGGGATTATTAGAAGATAGCTGCCGTCTTCGCCGGACCTCGCGGGCCAAACGCGTGCGCCCACGCTGTTTTCGAGTTGCGCAGTGATGCGAACGCCGCCGATGCCGGAGCCGGAAGGATCGGTCAGCCTGCCCGAAACACGCGCGTCAGAAGAACTGGTTTGCGCTTGCAAACAAATGCTAACTGCGAAAACTGAGAGAGAGAGGAAAGCAGTTCGAAGAAGATTGATTTTCATGTGGTCCTCCGCTCCCTCACGCGCGGGAGCCTGAAGGTTGTCCTGAGCGCGGGTGAAGAGCGCACAGGCTGCGGACTTCGCCGGTCTCCTGGCTTGGCGGCAAATTCAGCTCGCAGCCTTCCCGCAGCGGCGCCCGATTGGAATGCATGAGCGTTTGGCCGCAGTGGTCGAGAACTTTTCAAAGCGCTCACAGAGTGAGCGTCTTCCGCCTTACAGTCGCGCGGCGGCGACGGCTTTTTGCTGACTCGGCTTTGTCGAGATCAGCAAACCGTCTTCCCGAGCACGAAGTCCGCGGTGAATTGGGTCTGCGGAACAGCGCCGCAGGGTTGGGGTGGACGAGAAAACTGCCGGTGACTACGTTCCAGACAAAACGGTGACGCGAGGCCGCCCGTTCGAGGCGAACTCGACGGAGAGCGGCGTCTGGAAAACCTGTTCGAGCAATTCGCGCTGATAAATGCTGGCCGGTGGACCAACACGGAGGCAGCGGCCACGCTGCATGAGAACGACTTGATCGGCGTATTCGGCGGCGAGATTCAATTCGTGGGTGACGATGACGACCGTGTAGCGATTTTCCGCGGCGAGGCGGCGAAGGGCATCGAGCAGGCCGACCTGTGCGGCAATGTCGAGGTGCAGCGTCGGCTCGTCGAGGAGAAGAAGAAGTGGCTGTTGGGCAAGGGCGCGCGCCAGGATGACGCGCTGCTTTTCGCCGCCGGAGATTTGATCCATCCAGCGATCGCTGAGCTCAGCAGCGCCAACCTGAGTCAGCGCGTTTTTCGCGATGAGAACATCGTCAGTGGTTTCGAAGCGGAGCGAGCGACCGTGGGCGTGGCGACCTTGAAGAACGAATTCCCAGGCGCGAGCGGGAAAAAGGAGGCGGCTCTCCTGCTGCACCATGGCGATGCGCTGGGCGCGAGTGCGCGGGCTGAGCGAGTGGACAACAAAACCGTTGAGCAGGACGCGACCGGAAAGAGGTTGGAGCGCACCAGCAATGATTTGCAAAAGAGTGGATTTGCCGCTGGCGTTCGGTCCGAGAATGGCGACGATTTCCCCAGGACGGGCTTGGAAGCTGGTGGCTTCGAGAGTGAACAGCGGAGCTTGCGCGGGATTGGCGGAGTAAGCGTAGCTGACTTGTTCGACGCCGAGGCGAGGCTCGTTGCCCAGGCGCGAGGATTCGGAAGGATTACGCGCAAAAGCGGGGCTACTCATGCGAGTCTCCGGCGCAAGAGATAGATGAAGAGCGGAGCGCCGACGATGGCGGTGACTGCTCCGACGGCGATTTCATTGGGCGCGACAACGGTGCGAGCAAGAGTATCCGCGACGACTACGGCGATGGCGCCTCCGAGCGCGGCCGTGGGAAGCAAAGTGCGATGATCGGAGCCGAAGATGAAACGCATGATGTGAGGAACGATGAGACCAACGTAGCCGACGGCCCCGCTGACGGAAACGGCGAGGCCAGTTAGAAACGAAGCAGCAACGTAGACGACGAGCCGGACGCGGCGGACATCTACACCAAGATGCATAGCTTCTTTTTCGCCGGCGAGAAGCAAGTTCAAATCGTTAGCGGTTGTGTAGATGGCTCCTGAGGCAACGAAGAAGCCAGCAGCGAGAAACCAGTAGACGCTTTTCTGAAATGAAGTGGAAAGGTTGCCCATCAGCCAGAAAGCCATGCCGCGGGTGTTGCTGCTGGTGACGATGCTCATCAAGAACATGATGAGGGCGGAAAGGAAAGATGCAGTGATCACGCCCCCAAGGAGGAGCGTGGTGCTGTCGATCTGACCTTCGCGGCGGCCGAGGAAATACACTGCGGCAATCGTGGCGGCAGCTCCCAGAAAAGCGCACAAGGGGGTGAGCAGGCCGGCGAAGGCCGGAGCCAGTGTCAGATGAGGCTCGGCAATAAGGCCAAGAATCGCGCCGAGTGCCGCGCCGCTGGAAACGCCGAGAACGTAGGGATCCGCGAGCGGATTGCGGAGGAGAGCTTGGAAGCTGGTGCCCGCGACCGAGAGCGAAGCGCCAACGATGATTCCGAGGATGATGCGAGGCAGGCGGATATTCTGAATGATGAGCCCGTAATCGCTCGAGATTTGGCTGCTTTGGCCGAAAATGACGCGCAACAAGTCGCGTGCGAGAGCGTAGAGCGAGACGGGGACGGCGCCGAACTTGAGAGCGACGACCACGACGAAAAACAAAAGCACCGTCAGAAGCAGACATTGCAAAAGGAGGCGGCGGAGCGTCAGAGGGCGCATGCACACTCTCCGACAGTTTTGTGAGTTACAAGCGGCTGGTTTTGCTTGATGAAAGCAAAGTCCTGAAAGGGCTTCGTGGACTGTGAGAAATTTTGTTTTACCATTTTCTCTTTGGCGTCGGAAGGCTTTTCGACGAAGGCCTCCGGATGAAGTTGCTTGGCGAGTTCTTCGATGGCGGAAACGATGCGTGGCGCAGGACGATTCACCGCGTCGCTAATCACCGCGAACCGGCGATTGGCCACAGCACTAAGGATGCGCCAGGCCGGAAGCGTGGCGAGGGCGTCGACCTGAGCGGGGACCGTTTCCGAATGGGAATCTGCGAAGACAAGATAGTCCGGCTGGAGGTGAGCGACTTCCTCCAGGCTCACGTGGGGCCAATCCTGAGACGAATCGACAATGGAAACTGCCCCAGCACGCAAGAGGGCATCTGCAATGAAAGTGCTTCTCCCAACAGAGATCAAAGGCTGAGTCCAAACGACAAAAAGGACTTGCCTGGGAGGCAGCGTGGCGAGCTGGTGTTGAAGCTGGTCGAGGCGATGCTGCATTTCATCGCCGACCACCGCCCCGGCGTCGGGGACACCGAGCAGGTCGGCAACTTTTTTTGTGGAAGTGATGATATCGTGCACGGTGTGTGGATCGGTTGCGTAAGAGGAGATGCCCAGTCCTTCCAGAGAGTGCACGGTTTCGGGGAGATTAAACGCCTTCGTGACCAGAACCAGATCGGGATGGAGAGAGGCGATTTTTTCCAAGCTGGGGTTAATGCCGCCGCCGACTTTCGTTTTTGTTTGGGCATCAGGAGGGTAATCGCAATAGTCGGTGTCACCGACCAAGCGATCCTGGAGGCCGAGGGCATAGACGGTTTCGGTCATGCTGGGCGCGAGCGAGACGATACGCCGGACCGGTTGCGGAACGTGAACCGTGCGGCCGGTTTCGTCAACGACTTCACGGAAAGCAGGAGCGGAGAGAGAATCTGGCGACGCACTCTGTGCGCGCAAAGGCGTCGCAAAGAAAAGAAATGCGGCGATGGCGGCAAGAGCTGCCAAGCGAAGAAGCAGGGACATGAGTTTGTTCAAAGGTCTCCCTTAACCCTCGCGAGAATTTGCCAATGAAAATGAAAAAGCCCCGCGAGACGCCCCGGGGGCTTCCGCCTCCGCTCTTTCTCGCGAAGAGCGTAGGACTCTGCGGCGAAGGAGGGTGGCCTGGCTTACGGCTTTACTGCTAAGCGAGCCGATCACAGTGGCGGGACCGCGGCCGATTCACACGGCCTTCCCCGCATCCTTGGCCTGCAAATTGAAAAGTCAGTGTAAGCCGCGCGGGAATGCGTGTCAATGCGCGAGTCTGGGAGCCGCGTCAAACCTCAGCGATTCTTCCAATTCGGCTTGCGCTTTTCGACCAGGGCGCGCAGACCTTCCTGAGAATCTTCGAGACGATAGAGTTCGTTCAGGAAAATGTTCATGGAATGCTTGAGGCCGTCACGAAGAGACAAACCCATGCCGCCAAGAATGGCTTTCTTCGCCATCGTGAGAACGGGGCCTGAATGGCTGCTGATACGATTGACGAGATCGTTGACGGCCTGTTCGAGTTGAGCCTCCGGGACAAGGCGATTGATCATGCCAAGCTCGAGCGCGCGCTCGGCGGTTACCGGTTCGCCGGTGAGTACAAGCTCTAGCGCGATTTTTGGTCCGACGAGAAACGGAAGAATGGTGGAAGCGAGCGGCGGAAATACACCGATGCTGATTTCGGGCTGAGCAAAGCGCGCTTTGGGAGAGGCGATTACCAAATCGCCGAAGGCCGCGAGCTCGGCGCCGCCACCGATCGCTGGCCCATTGACGACACAAATGACAGGTTTGCTGACTTCGAGCATCCCTGCGAATGCGGAATGGAACGCGTCCAGCATTTGGAAAACGCGCTCGGAAGTGTACTCGCCGATGTCGATGCCACCGCAGAAAACTTTGCAGGCGGAGTCGAGAACGATCAACTTGACGTCACCGCGGTCGCCGGCATACGCGATTCCGTCAGCCATTTCGCGAAGCATGGCTTCATTGAGGAGATTGTGCTCGGGGCGGTTGAGGGTCATGCGGGCAACGGGGCCGTCGAAGTGTAGTTTAACGTATTGGAACTGGTCCGGTGTCCGTTTGGCGGACGACGATGAATATTCCTCGGCGTTAACAGGCTCGATCATTTCGTGACGCTCCTGGACGTTGATTTCTTTCCTGGCAACGAGGATCTCTCGCAAAAGAGTGAAATTTCATGCTAGCACGGAGGAGTGAAGCGCTTACGAGGTCCAAGAACCTTGGTGTACAAAGAGTTGCCACGCAGCAGCTGGCCTTGCGAGGCGCCGACGAAAATTGCTGAGCGAGAATTGCCGGGGCGCATTTTTCTTGCGCGTCGTTAAGCAAAGGGTATTCTGTGGGGCGCCGTTACTGGCGCTGAGCAAGGAAAAGTGATTCGTGGGAAATCAGTCCGAAGAAAAGTCTCTGCTGAATGCAAGAGCAATCGCGGTGCGAACAACAAAGCCGCTCGATGCCGAAGGATTTCCCACGCCGTCCGCATGGGAGCAGGCGCCACCGTTGCGGTTTGACGCCGACTGGCAGGGGAAAAATGTGGACCTGGAGAGAGCGACGGAAGTGCGGTTGCTCTGGACTATCGAGACCTTGTTTCTGAGATTTCGAGCGAAATACCGCACGATTACGGTTTTTCCTGACGCGGAGCCCAACGGAAGGCGCGACCAGCTTTGGGATCGGGATGTGGCGGAAGTATTTCTGCAGGCCGATCCATCAAATCTTCGCCGGTATAAGGAGTTCGAGGTGAGTCCGAATGGGCAATGGATTGATTTGGACATCGCGCCGGGAGAAAAACAGGATTTGAAGAGTGGAATGCGTCGGCGCGCGATTCTTGATGAAAATAACCAAACCTGGGTTGCAGAGCTTGCAATCCCCATGAAGTGTTTGGCGCGTCAGTTCGATCCCAAGCAGAAATGGAAAGTGAACTTCTATCGCGTTGAAGGAGCCTCGGAACCGCGGTTCTATTCGGCTTGGCGTCCGACGGGAACGGCAGTGCCGAATTTTCACGTCCCAGAAGCATTTGGCGAATTGGTGTTCGTCGAAGCGGCTGCGCCACAAGCGTAGCGCCCCGAAAAGTGTGATCAAAAGGGTTGGAGTGGTGGAAGGCGCGTTTTTTGCCTATGCTCTCTCCTGTGAAAAATCACCTAACGCTTGATAGCAATGCCCAGCTGAACTTTCTCAAACGACTAGCGGTCATTCTGACCTTCGGTTGTTTTTTGGTTTGGCCCGAGGTGGCGCAAGGTGGCCGCCCACAGCAAAACCCCACCGATGAAACACCAAAGGTGACTAAGGTCGATCCTCCGAATTGGTGGGTGGGACTCACGCCGCAATTGATGGTGCTGGTATCCGGTCACGATTTGGAGGCGACGCACGTTTCGTGCAACTTGCCGACGCTGCGAGTTTCGCGCACACAAGCAACCGCCGGTGGAAACTATCTCTTCGTCTGGCTGAAAATCGGAAATGACACGCGATCAGGAACAGCGGTTTGCCGGATTACGACGCCGAAGGGTGCAACTTCGTTCGAGTTGCCGCTAGCCACGCGAGCTCCGACGCTGGGAAAGTTCCAGGGGCTTTCGCAGGATGACGTGATTTACCTGATTATGCCGGATCGTTTTGCCAATGGCGATCCGACGAACGACGAGCCTGCCGAAGCGCCCGGCTCGCACGATCGTGGGAAACCGCGCGCGTACCATGGTGGAGATTTGCGTGGAATCGAGAATCATCTGCCGTATCTGAAGGACCTGGGCGTGAACACATTGTGGCTTACGCCGATTGTCAAGAACGGCGCCACGCAGGATTATCACGGCTACGGCGCGGTGGATTTGTACGCCGTCGATCCACATTTGGGTTCGCTCAAGGATTACCAAGATTTAGTGGCTGCGGCGCACAAAAATGGAATGAAGATTTTGTTCGACGCTGTGCCAAATCACATCGGTCCGCGCCATCCGTGGGTGTCGAATCCTCCACTGCCCGATTGGTTCCACGGAACGCTGCAGCATCACCTCGATGCCCATTCTCCCCTGAAGGGAACGTTTTATGGCAAGCCGAGCGGGGAGGCGGCGCAGAACGATCCGTTCGAATCGCTTATTGATCCTCATGCGCCGGACTGGATGAAACGCAATCTGACTGAAGGATGGTTTGCCGGGGTTTTGCCGGATATGAATACGGAAAACCCAATGGTTGAGGAATATCTTCTGCAAAACAGCATCTGGTGGGCAGAAATTTCCGGACTGGACGGCTACCGGGTGGATACATTTCCGTACGTGTCGCGAAAATTCTGGGCTTATTGGCATGCGGGATTGCGGCGAATCTATCCCAATCTGACGACGATCGGCGAAGTGTTTCATCCGGATCCCAGCGTGACGTCCTTTTTTGTCGGAGGCGTGCGGCGGTACGACGGAATCGACAGCGGGCTTTCGACGGTCTTCGACTTTCCGATGTTTTTCACTCTGCGGGATGTGCTGTTGCGAAACGCGCCGGTGGGCCGGATCGCGGATGTGTTGCGGCACGACGCGCTGTACCTGCACCCTGAAATGCTGGTGCCCTTTTTTGCGAATCATGATGTACCGCGCTTTGCGAGCGCGGAAGGCAGCTCCGCGGCCAAGTTGAAACTGGCGTTCGGGCTGACGTTAACCTTGCGCGGTATTCCGGAGATTTATTACGGCGACGAAATTGGAATGCAGGGCGGCGGGGATCCGGACAATCGGCGGGATTTCCCCGGTGGATGGACTGGCGATTCGAATGATGCGTTCACGCCGGCTGGACGCACGCGGGAGCAGCAGGAGATTTTCGCGTACGTTCAGGAGTTGCTGCGGACTCGGCGTGAACATGCGGCGCTGCGCGGCGGACAACAATGGCATCTGGCATCGGACGAGGGCGCTTATGTGTTTCTGCGCGAGTCCGAGGAGGAACACATCGTCGTCGCGTTTAATAATGCGGACCGGAAAAAAGAACTGGACGTTCCGATAAATGGGACGCCGATTCAAAAAGCAGAACAATTCTCGCGGCTGTTCGGCGAAGCTGAGGCCGAGCTTGCTGAAAAGCAATTTCACTTGTCCATGCCGGCGCAATCGCTTTCGATTTTTGTGGTGAATTGAGGCGACGAATGGACGGACTAGTAGTTGAGGCTCACGTTCCAGTTTTTCACAGCGTCGGGGACAGTCACGGTGACAGTGTGCGCCTGCGGGTCAAAATTCCATTCCTGAATGATGTGATCGTCAAGGCGGATTTCTTTGGGTGCGGCAACGACTCCATAGATTGTCAGCGCGGTTGCGTTCCACCACGGCTTGAAGGCGTTCTTTTCGATGTGGCTCGAAATCGTAATAGAGCTGGATGACAGTGAACACGCGTAGCTGATGCGAAGAATCTCGCCTTTCTGATAGGCAAAGGTGTGGCCATCATCCTGGTAAAGCGAACCAGAACAGTCGTCTCCGGGATAAACGCGCAACTGAAGAGGTCCGTTCGGAGTTTCGGCGGTGCTTTGAACAACGGACTGCATGGGGAGGATCGCTCCGGCACGAGCGTAGAGAGGCATTTCGTCGAGGCGGGGATGCAGCTCGAACTTTTCTTTGTTGATTTGCTTCGTTCCAGTCCAAAAGTCGTACCAATCGCCGGGAGGAAGCAAGACTTTTTCGGGATCTAACATCTCTATCGTGACCGGTGCGACAAACAAATCACGGCCAAACAGAAAGTCTCGATCGTCGTTGTAGAACTCCGCCGCCTGCGGATATTCGAGGAAAACAGGGCGCATCAAGGGAATGCCGGTTCGCGTAGCTTCCTCAATTTCCGTGTAGAGGTGTGGCATTAGAGTGTAACGAAGCTCGATATATTTGCGGCGAATGGCTTCGTGTTCGGGGCCGTGAACCCACGGTTCTTGATCCGCGGTGCCCTTCTCCGTGTGGTCGCGGTAGATGGGATTCAACGCGCCAACTTCAAACCAGCGAGTCAGGAGATCGGCGGTGGGAGATCCCGCGAAACCGCCGATGTCGTCGCCAATCAGGGGAAAGCCGGAGATGCCCATGCTCAAAAGGATAGGCGTGCTTATTTTCAGGTGGTTCCAAGTGCTGCTGTTGTCGCCGGTCCAAGTTGCTGCATAGCGTTGCGCGCCGGAAAAAGCAGCGCGAGTGAGCACGAATGGGCGCTCCTTGGGTTGCAACTTCAACAAGCCTTCAAAAGTTGCGCGAACATTTTCCATGCCGAAAATATTGTGGGCAGCACGATGATCGAGCGTGGTGCCGTCGTCCAGGCGGTGCACGGTGTCGAGAGGCATGGTCTTATCAGCGCGAAGAAAGATCGCCGGTTCGTTCATATCGTTCCAGAAGCCCGCCGCGCCCATCTCCACAAAATCTTTGTAAAGTCCGCCCCACCAATCCCGGACGCGGCTCAGCGTGAAATCCGGGAAAACGCTCTCGCCCGGCCAGACGGAGCCAACGTAAACCGAACCGTCGGGGTTTTTTATGAACACGTCGTTCTTCATGCCGGAATCATACGGGTCATAGCCATGGCCGGGATTTTTCTTGATGTGCAAGTCCGTGATCAAAATGGTGCGCACGCCTTGCGCGCGAAAATCGGCAATCATCTTTTCGAATGTCGGGAAGTACTCGCGATTGATAGTGAAGGGCGCGTAGTCCTGCTGATAATCGATATCGAGATAGATGGCGTCAGCAGGGATATTCTTGTCACGAAGCGTTTTCACGATTTCGCGCGCGCGGGATTCGGGATAGTAGCTGTAGCGGCACTGCTGGTAGCCGAGCGACCAGAGCGGAGGCAGAGGGGAGCGCCCGGTCAGCGCCGTATATTGTTCCACGACCTTTTTCGGATCGGGGCCGACGAAAAAGTAGTAATTCAGTTCGCCGCCTTCCGCGCCGAACGAAAAGTAGTCAGGAGATTCCTTGCCGAAGTCGAATGTGCTTCGGTAGGTGTTGTCAAAAAAGACGCCGTAGGCTTCGCCGTTACGCAAACCCATGAAAAACGGGATGGATTTGTAAAGCGGGTCGGTGGATTCCTGCCAGGCGTACGCATCGGTGTTCCAGTTGGTGAAAGAACGGTTGCGGCGGTCCATGGGTCCGGCCTTGTCGCCGAGACCGTAATAATGTTCGTCCAGCGGCATCTTTTTCCAGACGCGAATATGCGAACCATTCCAAGCCATGGGCAAACTGGGTTCATCGGCAAGGACTGCATTCCCGGCAGCGTCGAAAAAACAAATCAGCAAGGGAGATTTCGTAATGGTCGCGCTGATGGTTCCAGCGATCAGGAGCTTCACGACATCTTTTTCTTCACGGATTTGGATGGGGATTTTCCTGTAGTCCAAGGCCGTTTCGACGACGGCCCAAGAGAAATCTTTCGGGAAATGGCCGTTCGGAGCAACGCGCACGCGGAAAACCCCGTTATAAACCTGGGTAATCCGAACTTTCGCAGGCCCGGCGGTCAGCTCCACGCCATCTTGGGATCCATCGTTGAATGATTCGACGCGCTGCGCCTTGCCGATGTGCTGCCAGCCTTGCGCGGAGACACCACCGCATCCTAACGCCCAAGCGAGTACACAAATTCCCGTGCGCGACACACGCCCCGTCATCCCAAACTCTCCTGGAAATTTGAAAAGACGCCAAATTCTGTGCACAGCTTCGCACTTCCAAAACGAACGAGATTCCTCATCTGATTTCAGGCGGCAAGCCAGTGCTCGAAAAAAGCGGACGCTTTTGCCCCTTCGACCCGCCGGCGCACGGCATCCATCGCGCGGCATCGAACGACGCCCCCACGTTCGTGGAAGCCAAGCCAATACGGCAGGTGGAGTTTGCAAGGGGTGGGCGTGATATCGAGCCGGGCATCCCGGAGTTTGAAAAACCCTTGCTGGAAAATGACGCGCAAAACCTTGTCGCGAAGAATCTCGGCTGCGCGTGCTTCACTAAGGACGGGCGGGATCCGGTTATGTTTTTCAAAGAGGAGCACTTCCTGGTCACTCGGCACGCGAGGAAATTCAAACAGGTCTAGCGAGCCATCCACAGCATCGATGGCAAAGAGGCGCGGCCGTCCGTTTCCGCACTTTACCTGGAAAAGAAAATAGGGCACGTAGACGTCCGCGATTCGGCGCAGAGGCCCGCTGCGCATTCGCCAGTACAGCGCAGAAAAGCCGGCTGCGGAAAAGGTCCTCAGAGCTTCGTCCTGCGTAACGTTGGGCTTCAACATTCGGAAGGAGCATTTTGTCATGATTGTCGTTCCCTACGCGGCTCCTAGCGGAAATAAATCCACAGCCCGATGACGGTGGAAAGGAGCAAGAGACTGAAGACAATGTTGATGGTGTGTTCCATGGGGGTCTCGTGTGCGGGCTTCCGCATAGGTGGCCCGCCCACAGCAACGGTTTCAATCTTGTCGTCCACCGTCGCGAAAGTCAGTCCAGCAAGCCGCCTGCGGTCTGGGGCGGGAGTCATCAAGCTGACCGCTACCAGGACGACCGAGCACACCACAAACATGAAGATCGCGTAGTGCAGGAAGTTCATGTCGATAATCCAACGTGCAACCGAGGAAGTGAAATGGCCGCCGCTGGCTCGGTCAGCAAGTTCGAGAATGAAACGCGTCGCGCCAAGCACGAACCCAGTGAGCAGTGAGGTGATGGCGCCCGATCCGTTAAGCCGGGGCCACAAAATTCCGAGAACGAAGCAGGCCGCAATTGGCGGGCTGATGTAAGCCTGCACGCTTTGCAGATAGATGTAGAGCTGGCTGCTGATGTAGTGGATGAAAGGAACCCAAAGCAGGCCGAGCAGAACCATTATCCCGGTCGCGATTCGCCCGAAAGTCACCAACTGCTTTTCAGAGGATAGCGGACGAATCTTTTTGTAGAAATCGAGAGTGACGAGAGTAGAAGCAGAGTTGAATACGGAACTCATCGCGCCCATCACGGCCGCGAGCAGCGCCGCCATGACCAGCCCCACGAGACCAACGGGGAGAAGATTGAGGACCAGCGTCGGGTAAGCGAAATCTGGCTTCTTCACCTGCTCGGGGAAAAGAGCAAACGCAATGATGCCGGGCAGCACGAGCATGAAGACGGGGAGGATTTTGAGAAATCCGGCAAAAATTGTGCCGGCCTTGGCGTGACCTTCATCTCGTGCCGAAAGGACGCGCTGCACGATCACCTGGTCCGTACACCAGTACCAGATACCGAGGATCGGCGCGCCGAAGAAAATGCCGGTCCAGGGAAAGCTGGAATCCGATGCGGGTTTGATCATGTGAAAGTAGTCAGGCGGCACCATGGCGCGAAGATGCTCAAACCCGCCAACACGCATGAGGCCAATGATGGTGAGCGCAACAGCGCCGGTGATCAGGATCAACGTCTGGACCGTGTCCGTATAGATGACCGCCGCCAAGCCGCCTGCGACTGTGTAAATACCGGTGGCGATGACCAGCACTACTGCAGTCTTCCAAAGCGACCAGCCCGCGACCCTTTCCAGGACCACGCTAGCGGCGTAGAGCTGAACCGAAATCTTCGTGAAAATGTAAGCGATGATCGATATTGCCGCCAGGTAGACGGCGCATTGGCGATTGAAGCGCCGCTCGAGAAATTCCGGCATTGTGAAGACATTGCTGCGCAAATAAAACGGAACGAACACCCAGCCCAATATCAAAAGGATGAGGCACGCCAGCCACTCAAAGTGGCCAACAGCGAGACCTGAGGAGGCGCCCGTCCCCGACAGGCCGATGAAATGCTCGGTGGAAATGTTGGAGACAAACAAGGAAGCGCCGATAAAGAACCAGCCGACGTTGCGGCCCGCGAGGAAGTATTCCTCGGAGGACCGCTCTCTTCGGGCAAAGTACATGCCGATTCCGAACACGATCGCGAAATAGAATCCAATGATGATGATGTCCGGAGTTCCGAGAGCCCGGTGCGTAACCTCGACCGCCGATGCCAAAAGCATCGCTGCCTCCTTGCCGGTATTCGCCAGAGCGAAGATGTGGACCGATTCCCCTCACTATTGCGAGGCCACGCGGGGGAAGAAACACGTGACCGCCTCTAGTAAATCGAATTTCTCCACGCCGCCAGCGCTGCCCCCCGAACGAGCGGCAGAGGATGGATGGCGAAGTCTATAACAGAGGGAAGAAAGGCTCAACGGTGATTAGTCAGTTCGGGCGCGGTCGAGCGGATGTGGGATGGCAATCAACGATTTGGACGCTACCTCTATTGGGGCAACAGCGCGGAGCTGTCCAAGGCCAACAAATAGGCCCACGCATGCAGACCCCACCCAAGCGAGGATGGCTGGTTATAACGAGTATAAATGGGCTGGTAAGCCGTCTTGCCAACTCTCAGACGAACGATCTCAAACGTTAAGGCCGGACGCGCAACTAGAGCATTCCGGCCTTTTATATTGCGTACAAACCCGTAGGGACTGTTAGAAGTGTTAGAAAGTGCGACAGCCTAAGGGCAGCCCAACTTATTGAAAGATTTGGCTCCCCGGGCTAGATTCGAACTAGCAACCCTTCGGTTAACAG
>Ga0187778_10000201_pt1 | contig 42606 bp, 41 predicted proteins | sample 1015_Q2_SP5_20_M_FD_132418 | JGI IMG/M metagenome (GOLD analysis project Ga0187778, IMG submission 132418) | Tropical peat soil microbial communities from peatlands in Department of Meta, Colombia - 1015_Q2_SP5_20_MG | ecosystem: Environmental > Terrestrial > Soil > Wetlands > Peat | place...
GCGTAGGCGTTGGCGACGGTGGTGCGGTGAACGCCGAGCATGACGGCAAGTTCGCGGCTAGCGGGAATGCGGTCGCCCGGGCGCAAATCGCCTGCATGCACGAGGGCGCGGAGCTGATCACGCAGTTGAACGTAGAGGGGAACGTGGCTTTGCGGCTGGAGATGAAGTGGCAGCATTGTCTCTCACCTCCAGCCAATTTTAACAGATATTGGACTGTTGCAAGAGCCAATTTGTCTTCCATGCAGGACCGCAGAAATGGTGGCCGGACCTTAAGGGCTCGATGGCTTATAGCCCATCCGGCCGATGGTTTCACCGGCAGTTAAATCCCGAATGCAAAGCTTCGTCAAATCGCTCGCGTCACACTGACAAATCTGTTTGACAGGAAGATCCTCATCCTCAACCTCGTAGTCTCCCGAAGACATATCTTCCGAATTGTCCGAGGAAGAGGTGACTACGGGGCTTCCTTTGCGCACCCGCACGCGAAACTCGCCCGAAGCAGGCTCGTAGTTCGCATAGCTGAAGCAATGGCCGATGCACGCGCGTTCAACGCTGTGCCCTACAAACGGGATGCGCCAGTCCGGCGGGGCGATGATCGTCGCAATTACTCGAGTCCCCGGGATCAGAGTGCTTGTAATTTTCTCCGCGTTGGATTCGAGCCGGTTCAGCCATCCCGTGTCCTGGTAGAGAAAGATGAAGAAGACAATGCTGCACGCTCCGAATCCGGCGAGCTGCCACCGGCGGGGGCGCAACAATCCCAGGACGCAAAGGCCCAGGATGGCGGAAATGGTTGTGAGCCGGGAGCCAAGCACGCCAATCCAGCCGCCATAAATCGAGGGACGCAAGTTTTCCGGAAGCAGCGCCACGGCGCAGAAGGTCACGATGTACAGCTCGAACGGCACCGCGAATCGTTTCCACGAAGATCCCTCGTCCCGCAGTGCGAACCGATCGATTGCCACACACAACACGCCAAAGAAAAATGCCGCTGCGGCGAGCACGGCATAACGTTTCCCATACAGCGCCAACTGATCCGCGCCATTGTAAAAATAGAACGGCCCACGATCCCAATCCGCGAGCAAAGCGGGATGGCCTGCCGCATACAAATTCACAGCAAAGAACGCAGCAGCCGCGCTCAAAGGCAATACGAGCTTCCACCAGCTTGGCAATTTCTCTCGGACGCGGAGGTACGCCACCGTGCCTGCCAGCCACAAAAAGCCGATCGGGTGAGCCAGCAGTGCCAGCGCTGCAAAGAGCGCGCCGCCAACCCAGGCCAATCCCCTTCCCTTCCACAGAATCGCCAGTCCAAAGCAAGCCAATCCCAGCGACAAATAGTAGTTCAGGAAGCCCATGCTGAAGGAATAGCCGTAAGCGAGCATAGCGATGCACGGAATGAGAAACCACCGGGGGCGTTCGCTGACCGCGCTGATCAAAGCGAACACGCCCCAGAAAAAAATCAGGACGCACGCTGACACAACAATTTTCGTAGCCGCAGAAAGGCCAACGACCTTCGCCACCTGGAGCAAACTCACGTCAAACAAAATGTTGTTCCACTGCCTAACGATGTAGAGGCCGGGCGCTTGGCCTTTTTCAATCAGTTGGGCCAGCCACGCGTTGTAGACGTGACTCGGCAGGTCTCCGGCTTCCAGTCGCCGGTGCCAAACGCACGGGATCACCAGCACGAGGGAGAGAATCAAAATCGCCCGCCGCTGGCTATCCACAAAAGCGACCGCGGGATTTTCTTTGTTCAAAAAACGCGCCCAGGTTTCGCGGATGTCCTGCAGCGGCCCCATCCCCTGTCCTTGTTCTGGCTCGATTAGGCTTGGCAAGCCAGCGCCACATTCTCACACGCATGCTGGAATGTTGTCTCGAAAACGATTGCCGCAGGTGCTCCATTCCGAATCCCATACTTTTCCATTCACTTTGCTTCCAATGGTATTATCCGCCTTCGATCTAGCAAGGAGGCTTTCATGCGCGAATTGAGCCATCGGGCCACACTGATTCGCCAACTAAAGGACCGCACAGCCAAGATTTCCTTGCCTATTATTTTTCTGCTCTCGGTTAGCTTGTTGTTAGCGAACGCAGGGGCCGCACAGAGTGCTCCAGTTCCCTCGAAGTGTCCTCCCGCCACGCGCATCGACTCCGCGAAAGACACTTACGGCACCACGGTTGTTGCCGACCCATACCGCTGGCTCGAAGATCAAGAAAGCCCTGAGACGCGAGCTTGGATCGACGCCGAACAAAAATGCACCGAGGCCGCACTCTCCGGCCTCCCGGGCCGCGCACAGCTCGCCAAGCGCCTTGGCGAATTGCTACACACGGACTCTTTTGAAATACCCTTCGAGCGTGGCGGACGCTATTTCTTCCGCAAACGCCTCGCCGGCCAAGAACTTTTTCTTCTCTATGTGCGCCGCGGGCTTTCCGCCCCGGATGAAGTCCTGGTCGATCCTTTGCCCTGGAGCCCCGATCACTCCGCAAGCGTGACGTTCGAAAACGTCAGCCGGGACGGCAAATTCGTGATTTACGGGCGCCGCGACGGCGGGCAAGACGAAATTACCCCGCGCATTTTGGACGTCGAGACAAAACAGGGGCTGCCGGACGCTTTCCGAAAAGCACGGTATGAAGCCCTTGAACTCGCCCCGGATAACAAAACCGTTTACTACTCGCTGGTCACGCCGGAAGGCCCTCGCGCGTACGTCCACCAGGTTGGCGATGATCCCGCAAAAGACCCCCTGATTTTTGGAAAGGACCTTGCGAAGGATAAGGGCTTGGGCCTTCAACTATCCGAGGACGGTCACTACCTTCTTTACTTTGTCTCCTTTGGTTCGGGCTCCGAACAAACCGAGATTTACATTCAAAACGTAAAGGACCACGGCCCGGTCATCCCGGCGGTTAGCAATGAAAAGGCGGTCTTCTTTCCTGCATTTGCTGGCGATCATTTTTTCATCCACACGAATTGGAAAGCCTCGCAGTGGCGTGTTTTCTCCGCAAGTTTCGACGCGCCGCAGCAAGAGCACTGGCGTGAACTCATCCCTGAATCCGATGTTCACCTGGAAACCATTGCCGCTTCCGGCGGGAAGATCATCGGGCAATACACCCTCAACGCTTCCTCGGAGCTCAAGGTCTTCGACGCCGGCGGCAAGGTGGAATCTCGAATCGCTTTGCCGTCGCTCGGCACTGTGGGCGCCATCTCGGGACGATGGGAAAGCCCGGAACTCTTCTATACCTTTGAATCTTTTAACGCCGCGCAAGCCATCTTCCGCTACGACGTAAAGCAGCCCAAGTCCGAGGTCTGGGCCAAGGATAAAGTGCCGATCGATTCCTCGGCATTCAATATCGATCAGGTCTGGTATTCCTCCAAGGACGGCACGCGCGTGCCTATGTTCCTGTTCTACAAAAAGGGGATAAAGCTGGATGGTTCGAATCCCGTTTTGCTCTACGCGTATGGCGGATTCAACGTCAGCGAAACGCCCTCTTACCGGCCGCTTGCGCTCGTTTGGGCCGAACATGGCGGGATTTTAGCCGTCGCCAATATTCGCGGAGGCGGAGAGTTTGGCGAAGAGTGGCATCGTGCCGGAATGTTCGAGAAAAAGCAGACGGTATTTGACGATTTCTTCGCCGCCGCCGAGTTCCTCATCGCAAAAAAGTATACTTCCACGCCGCGGCTGGCGATCTATGGCGGCAGCAACGGAGGACTGCTGATGGGCGCGGCGCTCACCCAGCGGCCAGAACTCTTTGGCGCAGTTGTTTGCCTCTATCCGCTTCTCGATATGCTGCGCTTCCACAAGTTCCTCCTCGGCCCGTATTGGGTGTCCGAATATGGAAGCGCCGACAATCCCGATCAATTCAAATACATTTACGCCTATTCTCCCTATCAGCACGTCGTCGACGGAGGCAAATACCCTTCGACGCTGTTTGTCACTGGCGACGGCGACACGCGCGTCGCTCCCTTGCACGCTCGGAAGATGGCGGCGCGTTTGCAAGCCGCCAACGGCTCTGGCCGGCCCATCCTCCTTCTCTACGACACGAAATCGGGCCACTCCGGCGGCCGGCCCGTGAACAAAATCATTGAAGAAGACACGGACATTTTGAGTTTCCTCTTCTGGCAGCTTCACGTTCCGGCGGACTGAAAGCAACCCGTTGTGCACCTGCAGGGTTCTCGGTGACGTGAGCGCCTTTGCGAAAAGCTTCAATCGTGTGCTTTCTAGCACGCCGTCATTTATGTGAACGATAGGAATTTCGTTACACTGCCTTTGAATTTCGCCTAGCAGATGGTTCCTTCCCACCGACGAATAGCCTGCAAGAAGTGTCCTCCTCTTCGTTCTAACTGGTGATCTTGCTGGCAGCTTTACGGCTGCAATGCTTCTCTTCGGAGAAATCTGTTTCATGGAACAACCATCTTTGCCCGCCTCGTCATCTCATCCAGCAATTACGCCACTGCGTCCCCGGGTTGCCGCACATCTTGACGGGCTCGCCACTTCCAAATTGAAGGGAGCTATCTGTATGTCCGTTCGATCGTTCGCAAGTCCTACTCCTGCAATAAAAACTAAATTCCGTTCGCTGATTTTTTCCACGCTTATCGCGGCGCTCGCCACGCTCTCGATTTTCGTGGCGAATTCCCGTGCGCAAACCTCCTCCCACTCGCCAGGCTGGGTCGTTTTGCCAGTTGAAGAGTATCGCACGCTGCATGCGCGCGCCTATCCCGCAGAGCGCGAGCCCGAGCCTCCTCCCGTCGAAGCCACGCTCACACGAGTGGACTACGACTTGCGCATCAGCGGAGAACTCGCGACCGGTCGCGTCACACTCACCATCGATGTCCTCAAAGACGGATGGGTGCGCGTGCCGATTCCCTCGGGCCTGCTCGTTCGCGAAGCGCGTCTCGACGGCAAACCTCTTTCTCTGGTTCCGGGCGCCATCAGCAAATCCCCCAGCCAGCCTTCGGCGCTGCTTTCGCATTCGGGCCGCGCGATATTGCTGCTCGACATTGCCCTTCCCGTGAGCTCCAATGCTGGAGAAGAAAGCATCGCGCTTCCCTCGACCTCTTCCGGCGTCACGCGCGCCTCGGTCCAACTTCCTCGCCAGGGCGTTGATATTCGCCTCACGGGAGGACTTCTCTCCGACAAATCCGAAACCGCCACGGAAAGTAAATGGATTGCTTACGGCCGTGGCAACGAGCCGCTGGCTTTTACCTGGCGGCGAAAAACGGAAGATCATCGCGCCTCGCAGCCTTTGCGCTTGCGCGGCTCGCTCACGCAACTTTTCGGTCTGGGCGAAGACAACACTTCCATCAACGCCGAGGTGAACTTGGAAGTCGCGCAAGGAGCGGCTCACGAAGTGAAAATTCAGGTCCCCGAAAAGGTCACCATCAATCAGGTTCTCGGCGCGATGGTCGAGGACTGGGAATCCAAATCCGGAGAGCTTACCGTGACGTTTCTTGAGCCCGTCGAGCAAAGCGCGCGGTTTGTCATCACCGGCGAGACCCACAGCCCCCGCGATGGTCCCATCGATATTCCGCTTCTTCGCCTGATGAACGCCGAACGCGAAACCGGCGGCGTTGCCGTCGAAGTGTTGGGCGCAGGCGAAATCAAGGGTCTCAAGTCCGAGGGACTTGAAAGCGCCGACGCCACGGATCTCGGAGAACTAGTAGCGAACCATCAGTCGCCTTCGCTCGCTGCGTTTCGTTTCCGCTCCGGCGAAGCAAAGACGGCACGCTCCCTCAACGTGAACATCGCGCGCTACACACCTCAGGCGGTACTGATGGCCAACGTCGAGGAGGCGCGCTATCAAGTGCTCGTCTCCAGCGAAGGAAAGACTTTTGTCCAGGCGCGCTATGCCGTCCGCAACAATCAGCGAAACTTCCTGAAAATCACTCTCCCTCCGGGCGCCACGCTCTGGAGCGCTTCACTTTCGGGCAGGACCGTTCGTCCAGGCCAGGCTGCCGATGGCAGCATCTTGTTGCCGCTCGACAAAGCGCGCGCCGGCGAGGATGCTCCGCCCTTCGCTGTCGAAGTCGTCTACCTTGTTCGCGGAACTGCCTGGAATGACAAAGGCCAGTTCAATCTCGCCTTGCCTGCGCTCGATCTTCCCGTCTCGCGAACAGGCCTGTTGCTCTACCATCCCCCGCTCTTCAAAGTGACGCCGGAGCCGGGCTCGTTCCGCTCGGCAAGCTACGAAAATCCCGAATCCTCTGCTCTTGCGACCGGCTCCGTTGGTGGTATTGGCGCAGGTGTGGCTGGCGGCGTGGGTTATGGCTCCGGCAGCGTAGTTGCCAATGGTTTCGTTAACGGAATGACTGACAAGGCGGTTCTAGGATCTGCTCCGCCAGCGCCTCCACCCGGCTTCGACAAGAAGGACGACGAAAAATCAAAGTCTCCGCAGGACGCCGCCAAAGAACTCATCGACAAATTCCGCTTCGACACTCTGGCCGGAAAGCGCGCCGGCATTCTTCCGATTCATGTTTCCTTCCCTGCGTTCGGCCCTTCCCTGTACTTGGTTTCCGAACTGACGGGCGAGAACCAGGCTCCGTCCGCGACTCTCAGCTATCAGCACGAAAAAAAGGTAGGTGGCAAATGAAAAAGATTCTTTCCATTTTGCTGACAGGTTTCTTGCTTGCTCCCGGTTTTCTCTACGCCGATGAGACCCCGGCTCCGCCGGTTCCATCCAGCGGCAATGTGACGCTTCCCTTGGACGAATACAATCGTTTGCTGGAACTTGCTGCCAAGCCGGTCCGAAAAGTGGACACGCCACCGGTTCCTTACACGATGAAGTGCGCGGAGCTGAATTTCCACGTGTCGAACGAATCCGTTCAGGGCACTGTCCAATTGCACGGTGAAATCCTTCACAAGGGCGTCACCAAGGTGCCGCTGACCACCGGCATGGCCATCCTCGATGCATATCAAGAAGGCAAGAGCCTGCCGCTCGAACTCGAAAACGGGACGCACACCGCCGTGCTTCCTGGCCCCGCTGAATTCGCCGTCACGCTGGACGCCGGTCTTCCTCTCAGCATCGAAGCCGGCCGCGCTTCGTTCAATCTCCCTGCGCCCGCGGCGGGAAGCGTGCGCCTCTCGCTTACTCTCCCGGGCGACCGGACCAACGTGCGCCTCAACCCCGGTCTCATCACTTCGCGTTCATCCGAGAACGGGCAAACCACGGTCGAGGCCACGCTGGTGCCCGGGCAAAACGCCAGTGTCTGGTGGACGACCAGGGAAGTTGCGGCTCCTGTCGTCCCTAAAGAGGTGCGCTTTCTTTCCGATGTAAAAACACTCATCACCGTGAGCGAAGGCGATCTCCGCATCGCCGCTCTTGCCGATATCACCGTCGTGCAAGGCGAACCTTCGCAATTCGAAATCGCCATACCTGAGGGTTACGAGTTAATCGGCGCAGCCGGCGCTTCTGTCGAGTCCAGCGAAGTGCAGTCTGGCGTCTTGATCCTGAAAGTCCGCGCCGCCTCGCAAAAAACACATCAATTCCTCATCTCGATGGAGAAATCACTCACGGACACGAAAACGGACGCGCCGTTCCTCAGCTTCCAAAATGCGCAGCGTGAAACCGGCGAAGTCCTCATCGAAGGCGCCGGCACCATCGAACTCACTGCTACCGAGGGCGGCGGCCTGAAGCGCATGGATTTCAAAGAGACGAATCCCTATCTGCGCTCGCTCGCCCGCTTTCCTCTTCAAGCCGCGTTCCGTTACCACAGGCAGCCAAACGAGCAGCCCAGTCTCGCTCTCGCCTGGACTCGCTTTCCCGACAGTAGCGTTCTGTCCGCCGTCGTCGAGCGCGCCATTGTCACTACGCTGGTCACCAACGAAGGCCGCTCCCTCACCGAAGTGAAGCTCATCGTCAAAAATCAAGCTCAGCCGTTTTTGAAGGTCGCGCTTCCCGCGGGCGCCAGCATCGTCTCCGCTGAAGTGGCGGGCGAAAAGGTGAAGCCCGTCGAAGGCTCCGACGGCAATCGCGTTCCGTTGCTTCGCGACAATTTCCGGCCAACCGACTCCTACACCGTTTCCTTCGTCTTTATGCACTCCGGCGCGCCGTTCGCCAAGAAGGGCGGCTCCGACATTTCGCTTCCAAAAATGGACGTTCCCATTGATCTTCTCCAGTGGGAAGTCTTCTTGCCCGAACAATACAAAGTGAAAGACTTCGGCGGTGATGCCATCGCGGCCAGCTTGCTTCCGCCAGCGTCTTTAGATGTCTCTGGTGCGGAATCGGGAGCCGACGTCAATGGGCTGCCTGCCGCGGCTCCCGTTGGCAACTTTGAATCCGTTTCGCTGCTGCCCGGCCAATTGGGCGGCATCGTCGTTGACCCCAGCGGAGCTGTGGTTGCCAATGCCCAAGTCACCGTGACCCAGCCTGACACCGGCGCCGTTCGAAACGTGATGACCAATTCTGCCGGCCGGTGGGTTGTCTCCAACCTGCCTTCAGGAAACGTCGAGGTTACAACCAACGCTCGCGGGTTCCAGCGCATGGTCCGCAGATTCGCGTATGACGGTAGCCGCCCCGCCCCGCTCGTGACCACCCTGCCCGTGGGCGCCACCGCTCAGACTGTCGAAGTGACCGCCAACGCCCCGAACTCCAATGAGTATCAGCGCGCGGAACGTGACTTGAAAAAACAAATCGCGCAGCAGCAACTCGCTGCCTCTGCCAATGTCATCAGCCTCCAGCAGCGCGCTTCTGGCATTCTCCCGGTTCGGGTGGAAGTCCCGCGCGCCGGCAACTCCTATCATTTCGTCCGGCCGCTGGTCCTCGACGAAGAAACCAAGGTGACCTTCACCTACAAATCAAAATGAATTGCGCTTGCAAAGAGGGGAAGCAATCAGAGATTCGAATGCCTTGCGCACGGTCCGGTTTCCGGCGCAGTGGAGATCCCTGCGACTCTCAGCCCAGCGCTTCTGATTCGAATTACGCTGCTTGGAGCTTTACTTCGCGGCTTGATTTTCGCCCAGGCGCTTCAGGCGGTCGCGCAGCCGCCGCTGCAGCGGTGTTGGCGTGTTGGGATTGAACGCCACCAGGTACCAGAGCGGCTGGCTGCGGTCACGGCTCAGCCACGTCAGCGTCCCCGCATCGGCGTTCGGATGCCGTGCCACGTTTTCGCGAATCGCGCCGTAGGGGTGTTTCGCCAGCTTGTTCAAAGTTTTCGCGTTGGCGCGCGGATGCTCGCTGATCAAACGCAGCAAATAATAATCCGTTTGTGGAGCCTGCTTCACCAGCTTTTCCAGCATCTCCGGTTTTGCATCTGAGCTGAGCACCAATCCGATTTTCTCGTCCCATGCCACGTTAATCTGATTCAGTTCCCGCGTGCGCGCGTGAATCAGCTCTTCCAGGATGCGCCGCTCTTGCTGCATGCGCGCGATCGGAAGGTCCGTGCCCTCGAGCGAATCGAGAACGCGGAGCAGGTGCTGCCTCTCGCCAAATACGATTTGCGAGGTGCGGGAGACGGCGCCCTTTTCCTTTTCCTTGTGCTGCACCAGGTCGGAACGTCGCATGTTTTGGTTGCTCCATCCGGTGCTCCCTGACGGGAACCAGCCGGACTTTTCTCCTGAAATCAACATCGCCACACGCTTACCGCTTGCGGGACTGGTTTGCGATACAGCGAATTATGTTCCGCGTGGGGGATGCGGTAAAGTTTGGTGAGCGCAGGGTGTGCCCGAAGTGCAACTCCGGTTTCTGAAGAGTTTGCCGAGCGGGAAATCCCGGTGGCAGCGTGCAGGGACAAAATCAGCGAGGAAAAACGATGTCGGCATTTCACGAACACAAAGAAGAGCTCGAACATTACGAACAAATGTTCGGGCGCGAGCGGGGGCGGCTGGCGGTTTCGCTGGACCGTTTAACGAATGCTTTGGTGCTGGTGGGCCAGCACGGCGTTTACTGCACCAGCCAGCGGAATCCCACGGTGCCGGCGATGGACTTGCGCATGATCAACCAGGAACTGGTTCACGCCAAAGAATTGGTGCAATCGGTGATGGAAGAATTGCGCAAAGCGAAGCGGCCCGCCGAAACCTGACTCAGTTTTTTTTCACTCGCTTTTCTATCTCGCCAATTTTGTGGCAATTCCAAATCTACTTTTCCGAACTATTCCGGACGTAAAAAGGGATTCAGTTCGCGTTCCTGCGCGATCGAAGTGACCGGGCCGTGACCGGGAAACACGATGGTTTCATCGGGCAGGTGCAGTAGCTTGCTTCGGAGCGACTCCATAATTTGGTCCATCGAGCCGCCCCAGAGGTCGGTGCGCCCAATGCTTCCCGCAAAGAGCGTGTCTCCCGAAAAAAGCTGCGGTGCGGGAGGGACGCTTTTCCCGTCGGGCTTGGAAATATCGCCGACAGCGTCCGGAGCATGCAGAGATTGCCGCAACAAGTCGGTGACGGAGATCTTCATGCCGTTCGCATCCGGCAGCGTGAGCATCTCGGGAGCTTGCGGCTCCGCTGCTTTTCCAACGTTGTGCGGAAGAAACAGTGAAACGCTGCCGGGAGTATGGCCGGGGGTGTGGATCACTTGCGCCTCGAAGGGGCCCCAGCGCAGCACGTCCCCCTCTTTCAAGAGCTGATCGATTTCCGTCAGCTCCGGAGTTGCAACGCCCAAAAAAGAAGCCTGCATCTCCATTGCTTGATACAGAGGAAGATCGTCGCGGTGCATCAGCACCGGCGCGCCCGTGTATTTGTGGAGCTTGCTCAGGCCGCCGACGTGATCGATGTGCGCGTGAGTGCTGACAATGGCGCAGACTTTCAGCCGGTGCCGGCCAATCAGGTCGAGAATGCGCGTGACTTCGTCGCCGGGATCGACGACCAGCGCTTCGCGGGTTTCCGGGTCGCCGATGATCGAGCAGTTACACTGCAAAAACCCCACGGGAATGGTGATATGAATCAATCCTTCGTAGGTCGCATTGAGGGCGGGCAATCGATCCATGACCAAATTATACCATCGGAAGTCGATGCGTTTAGTGCCAGCGCGCGTGGTATGCACGCAATTTGCTAGACTGAGTGGCGAAATCGCGAGGCAGCCATGGGGTCGCCAGCCACAAGCCGACCGCTGGATACGCCGCTGGCGCAAGTACACGAGCGAGCGGGCGCGAAGATGGGCGTGTGGTTTGGCTGCGCGCTGCCGGACGATTTCGGCGACCCGGCGGCGGAATACCGGTTTGCGAACAAAAGCGTTGCGCTGATTGACAAGAATTACCGCGCGTATCTTTCGTTCACCGGGCCGGACCGGGTCCGCTACCTGAACGCCATCCTCACCAACAATATCAAGGACTTGCCGACGGGCCACGGGAACGTGTCGCTGCTGCTGAATCCGCAAGGGCACGTCCTGGCGGAAATCGAAACCTATGCGTTCGGCGAGCAGCTGTTTTGCGTCTCCTACGCGATGATTCGCGAGCAACTGATTGCAGCTCTGGATAAGTACATCATCATGGATGATGTGACGCTGACCGACGAGACCGAGAAGTATGGGACGCTGGCGCTGGAAGGACCGAAAGCTGCGCCACTGGTGCGCGGCATTTCCGGCGCTGACCTCGCGGTGATGAGAGATTTGCAGTCCACCGATGCCGCTGTTGGCGAAATTCCCTGCCGAGTGGTGAAACGCACGCCGGGAGACGTTGCGGGCGCAGAATTCGTGGTGGAGCGCGGGAAACTGGGCGCGCTTTGGCAGATTCTGCTCGACAACGTGCGCAAGCAAGGCGGCGGACCGATGGGCTATACGGCGTTGAGCGGGCAGCGGCTGGCGCAGGGCGTGCCGTGGTTTGGCTACGACTTTGGCGAAAAGCAGATTCCGCACGAAGCCGGCCTGGAGAAAAGCCATATCAGCTACACCAAGGGCTGCTACACGGGCCAGGAGATTGTCGAACGGGTGCGCTCGCGCGGCCAAGTGAACCGCAAACGCGTGCAGCTGCTGTTTTCCGGCGACCTGATCCCTCCCGCGGGCGAAATGCTGATGATGATGGAAGGAAAAGACGTGGGCGCCGTGACGCGCGCGGCGCGCATTTGGGATCCGGACCTCATCCTTGGGATGGGGTATGTTCGGCGAGAAGCGTTGACGCCGGGAACGACGCTGAAGTGGGCGAAGGGGAGCTGCGAAGTAATGAAGTGAAAGTGGCGAGTGGCGAGTGACGAGTGGCGAGCACGGGAGAAAGAGAGATCGTTCGACTCGCTGTGCTCGCTCCCCGTCTGGAACGGGGCAGGCAGGACTCGCATTCTTATCGGATGGTCGGTTCCAAAATGGGAAGAATTGGGGTACACCCCCGTGTTTTTCGTAAGAGTGGCAAACAAAGGAGATAAGTCGAGGCACTGGACCACGGTTTAAGGTATGACCATTGAAGGGTGAGGGGGAAGGCGCGGAGTTTAAGAGGACCGCGCGGTGGGCGAGCATAATAGAGCTGGCACGAAGCCGTGCCCAACTAACCAGAGGACTATAGCACATTAGTAAAATTTGTCAAGCATGAATATAAGCCGCTTGAATTCTTGAGGTTAGAGGTTTGAGGCGAGAAGAAGCTTGCACGTCAGGAAACGTCCCGTCTGTCACTGCGCTCTGGCAAGGGTGTCGCTTGACCAGGAGAAAATCACTTCAAGTGTCTCTTGACACGGCCGACTTCGTTAGACATGTCCCCGGTTTCCCCGGTTTCCCGAGGACTGCCAGTAGCCCGAAAATTGCCAGGAGATGTAACTTAGCCGGTCGCCGGATTTCAGATGCGAGGCGGGCGGGGAAAATCGGTCAGCGTCAGGAAGGTCGAATCGATTTTCTCGACCAGTTTGCCATTCTCTTCGGACTTGGCTTTGACGGCCTGCCATTCGGGATCGTCCTGGAAGGCTTTCCAGTTCGCGGCGGCCGCTTCGCGGCTGGGATGCTCGAGAATGTAAAGGAACGTGCTGCTTTTCACGGGCTCGTCCAGGGCGGTCCAGTAGGCAACGCTTTTCATTCCATGTTTCACAAAGAGCTTATCGGTATGGTCCCGGAAGCGGACCACGAGGCTGTCCAGCTTTCCGGGAGCCACGTGATAAATGCGCAATTCATAGACCTTGGCTGATGCTGTCATCGCGTCACCTTGGCGCTGCTCTTGCGCATTCGGACTCGCGATTGGAGCCTGCAGAAAGACCCGCTCGATTGCCTCCGCTATGCCCGGCGGCAAGAACACCGACAGGGGCGCAGCCCGCAACCATGTCCGCCTGTTCATATGGCGCATTCTAGCAAAGCTGCCGAAGTGAGACAGCAATATATTGGCGACCGCAAAGCGATCGACATATCGGCGATCGCAAAGCGATCGACAATTCGGCTCATCGCGGACGTTATTGACTTCGCCACCCGCGGTCCTTAATCTAACCTCATGGAAGTGCGCCTCGATCCTCGCTTGGAAGAGAAGCTCGCGCGCGTCGCCGCCGAGCAGGGACGCGACAGGGAATCTCTAATCGTCGAAGCAGTTGAGCGCCTCATCGATTATGACGAATGGTTCGTCCGCGAAGTGGAAAAGGGTCTTGCCGAAGCGGACCGCGGCGAGCTCCTCGAGCATGAGGATGTTCGAAAACTAATCGATCGCCGCTATCCTGGTTGATGCGCGTCCGCTGGACCAAACGCGCGGCTCGCGACCTCACCCACATTTGCGATTACATCAGCGAACACGGCACACCGGCAGCCGCACGGCATGTAGCTCTCTCAATTTATGAAAGCACGCTCAGTTTGTCGCAATTTCCCGAGCGGGGCCGTCCCGGCCGTAAGCCCGGTACCCGCGAACTCATCTTCTCCAACTCGCGTTATCTCGCCATCTACCGCCTTCGGACTGAAGCTGTAGAAATCCTCCGGATCCTCCACGGTGCACAGAAATGGCCGTAGCCGCTCATTTCGGGTTGTTTGCCGTAGGAAGAAGAGAAGAAAACTAAAGAACTGTGACCCACGCGAGAGCGATAATCCACTCGAGCCAAATAATTGCGCGCAGAGATCAAGCGCAATGCTGAGAAAAGGACCCCTAGCAGCCAAAGGAGCAATCAACCGTGCGCGTGATGAGCCGGCACTTCCCGCAGACGAAGCAATAGAGACTCGAGCACCTTTTCGTCGGTGCGCAAAGTCACTTTGAACTCACGATGATGCGTGTGCCAAATCTCATTCAGGAGCTCGCGATGGTGTTGCTCGAGAATGTTGACCAGAAGTTCTTGCTCTTCGGGGGTTAGTGTCAGTTCCATGGTTCCCTCCGAGAGACCGCTCATTGCCGGGCTAAAGCCCGGCGCTACGTGGCGCACGCCTGTTTCAGGCAGCTGCCTTGCGAAATTCCTCTTTCTTTTCCAGCGTGACGACAGGCCGCAACGCGACGAGCTTGGCGAGCGCTTTGCCGGACAGAACTGTCAGATGCACCGCAGCGATGGCACCCAGGATGGCAGGCACGATGTAGACGTTCTCATACTTCCAAAGCCAGTAGCCGAACACAGGGGAACCTAGCCATGCGCCAAACCAACCCAGAATCAGCTTTCCAAAAAGGGCATCGTTGCTCTCCAGAAAGCGATAACGGAGAACATTGTGGTAAACAACAGCAACAACGAGGCCAATGACGAAGAGAAGGAGAAAGGACATAAAGCTCATCCCAAACATACTCCGCACCTCCTTTGGGACTAGGGGAAACCGGCGGGGCGACAGGACTGCCTCCGATCCATGGGTGTTCCCGGTTTTTCGCTGGCGGAGGGCCCGATCGGCGCCGCTCTGACGTACATCCCCCGGCAAGAAGCTCACGCTAGGAAAAGGGTTTGTCAGTGCGCCGAGTCACGCATCGTTGTGATGGATGGTGAGCGGGACTTGGACGCAAGGGAATGTCCGTGGCAGACTGGCGACGGGTGGAGAGAAGGATAGTGAGATGCGGTTTTTTCGGACGAGGATGGACGGGACGGAACGAGGACACGCGCACTACATCCGGCTGAAACTGCACGACGTGCATCAACTGTTCAATTCGATGGACCCTTCCCCGTTCATCGAAAAAGACCTGGACGCGGATGCGGAAGAATTCATCGTGACCTGGGCGCAGGAATTTCCCGCGGACGATCCGGTGCGATTGCATATCTACCTGGAGCAGTGGCCGGCCGAAGATCCCAAGGAACTGATCAAAACGGCGGTGCACAACTACTTTGCGCACCGCGCGGAGATTGCCAACCTGGAGTTCCGGCGGCTGATGGCGCAAGGGCGGAGCAGCCTGGTGATTGGGCTGGTGTTCCTGTCGGTGTGCCTGGCGCTGAGCCACGTGTTGCTGAGCCGCACGCTGAGCACTTGGGCGGTGGTGGCGCGCGAGGGATTAACGATTGCGGGATGGGTGGCGATGTGGCGGCCGATGCAGATTTATTTGTACGACTGGTGGCCGTTGCGGCGGCGCGAGCGGATTTTTGAAAAGCTGAGCCACATGCCGGTGGAAGTGGAGCAGAAAGCAAAGGCAGGTTAGAAAAAGAGAAATTGGAAAAGCGAAAAGGGTGAGAGAAGAACCGGCGGCACGCCAGTACCAGCAAAGATGGCAGGATAAATCCGCAGAGCTCTCCGGGGAATCGCCTCGCATCAACACGGGCGCACGGCCATCAGAATAACGCTGCGTAGACTAGCGCAAGAGACGTGGGCGGCAAAGAGACACCTCAAAGCGCGGGCGTGCTTACCGACGGGGCGAGGAGCCTTGCGGGAAACCGGAGGTAAGAGAGAAACGGAAACGGAACCACGAAGCACGGAGGCTCAAGGAATTTGGTACTTCGGTACTAACCCGCTGTCCTGAGGGACCGTGTCGTACCTGCCCTAAAAAAAGCGCAACTCCGAAAGAACCGCTGGGTTGGATAGAGCAGTGGGAGAGTGGTTCGTCCACTCCTCAAGTGGTGGTTGCAGCAGTACAAAAATAAAACTCAAGCAAGGCGGACGCTATGGGGGCGCTCCCCGGGAGAAACCGATGAAGTCGAGGGTTTTACGTGTCCTTTTAGGGATGTCCATGTCGAGTCTCGCGCTGTTCTGGGCCGGGTGTTCTTCTGGCTCCAATTCCAACAACAATCAGCCGCCACCCCCGCAAAACGGGACGGCGACGGTGATCATCGGAGACCAGTCGACGGAAGACTGGTCGATGATCGGCGTGAAAGTGCTGTCGGTGACGCTGACACCCCAGGGCGGTGGGAGCGACGTGACAGTGTACACGGCGCCATCGCCGGTGCCGACGACTAACCTTTTGCAGTTGGACAACCTGAACGAAATTTTGGGAAGTGCGACGATAACGCCGGGAAATTATACCGCGGCGACGATTACGGTGAGCGGCGAGTCGAGCGACATTTCGCTGGTGGCGTCGTCGGATCCGGAAGCGGGCTTCGCCGCCGCGGCTGGATCGACGATTCCGTCAAACCAGATTCAAGTGGTAGGAGCCACGGGCGCAGCGGGCAGCAAGACTGTACCTATCAAAGTGACGCTGGACGCGCCACTGGCGGTGACGGCCGGACAGACGAGCCCAATTGACCTGGAATTTGATCTTTCGCACCCGGCGTTCATCGTGGGGCACGTGCCCCCAGCGAATGGCGGCGCGACGATCTGGGCGGTTAATTTTGTTGGGCCGGTGCGGCACCACCGGATTTTCGACATCCGGAGGTTAATCCTGCGTGAGCATTATGGAACGGTCACGGGTGTCACCAACAACAATGACACGTTGACACTGGACAAGGATTACCCGGTGTATCCGCCAACGAATCCCGAAACGGCGATCACAACAAACCAGCAGCTCTCGCTGAACGTGGACCAAGCGAACGGGACGCTCTACTACGACGTGGATGCGAAGACGGTTACGACGCTGAAGGACTTCAGCTCGATTGCTTCTACGATCAGTGGCAAATATATCCGGTTCACGGCGCGGTACCAGGTGGATGGCTCGCTGACCGCGGTGCGCATCTGGGCGAGCAGTTCGTTCAACAGCGTGTGGATCAGCCCCGAAGGGCACGTGCTGCATTCGAATCCGGGAGCCGGGACGCTGACGGTTGAGAATGAGCTGGGCAAACCGGTGACGCTGACGGTGGACGCGAATACCGAGTTCTACTTCCGCACCCCGGCCAACGCGCAGTCGGATGCCACGGCAATCGGAAGCGGTCCGGCGTTCCTCGCCAACATCGTGCGCGGATTCAAGGTGCACGTGTCGTGTGTGGACCCGCTGGCGGCAGCGCTCACGGCGCAAACCGTAGATATCGAGATCGCGCGGTACGACGGAGCTATCTCGAACGCTACGATGACCGGGTTCACATATACGCGGAAATTCGTGAACGCGAACGACGACTATAAAGTGCTGCTCCCGTATATCGCAAGCCCCTCGGCTAACGACAATGACCCAACAAGCGGAGCCACAATCAACGGCTTCGAATGGTGGAATTTCGCCTTCCCGAAGACGGTGTACAGCGGCTCAAGTGCGATTTCTGATTTCATGTCGGCCACAACCGGCTCAGCGAATTTCGGTGGAACGGTGGGACCGCTGGGGGCCGCGGGCGAGACCTATGCTACGTGGAACGATCCCAATGCGACGGGGAGCTGGGCGGCTCCGGATGCAGTGTTGATGCCAACCGAAGTGCCGTTCGGCGCAGCGGCGACGTCCTACTCGAATACAAACACAAACTTCACGATGACCGTGCCCAACGGGACGATGGCGGTTACCGTGGACCTGGACACCACAGCCGGTTCGGCGACCCTCGTGTACCAGGTGGACCGCACCAACGGCATCGTGACCATCAGCCCGGTGGATATCTCGAACACGCAAGGCCAGACCACGCTGTCGCAGAACCTGGTAGCCGGCACGCCAGTGAAAGTCTTCGGAGTGCCGCAACCGGACGGCTCGATCAAGGACTACGTCCTGTTTTATTTCACAGGGACACTATTGCCTACCGCAGTAGATTGATCATTTCGAAGCATTTAACAACCTTGCGCCGCTGGCAACCCAAAGAGCTGCCGGCGGCGTGAGTGTTTTGGTGACCAGGGAAATGCAATGCCGGGAGTCAGGGTTTCCTAGTTCGCCGAACGAGCTGCAAGGCCAAGTGGAGGATAATCTGCCGATCGTGGTCCGAGATTCGGCCGAGAAGCTGGCGCAGCCGCTGCAAAAAACGCGCGGAATCGCCTTCAAAACCCCAAGCGTCGTTGGCGGATTTGCGAGCAGGCAAGGCGGGTGGAGGCGCGGGCGGCTCATCGCCATCATAGAAGATTTGGTAGAGCGGGATCTCCATGGCGCGAGCGAGTTTTTCCAGAGTGTCGATGGAAGGGATGGTGTGGCCGTTCTCGACGCGCGAGATGTAGCAACGCTTGAGGCCGGTGCGGCGTTCGAGTTCGCCCTGGGAGATCTGTTTTTCTTGGCGGATGGAACGCAATCGCTCAGAAATAATCATTGACGAACCTCGCGATCCCGGAGCGGGTGGCGCCCGAACCGCCGCTATCGTATCATACATAGGTAGTAATATTATTAGAATATATTAATACAATGAGAAGAGGCGAAGCGCTAGCGGATGGCGGCAACGAGGAGCGTGGCGTCGTCCTGGAAATTTGCGGAACAGAAGGCGGAAACCGCTTCCATAAGTTCGCGCTGGGTTTCTTTGACGGTGAGCGGGGTGCCGTTCTTCTGAGCAAACTGTATGATGCGTTCCATGCCAAACTCTTCTGCGTGCGCGTTGGCGGCTTCGGTCAAACCATCGGTAAAGAGCAAGAGGCGGTCGCCCGGGCTCAGCGGAACAGTGAAATCTTTGTATTCCCAATCGGGCATGACCCCGAGGACTGCTCCCCCGCCACGCAAGAGTTCGGTGGACCCGTTAGCCTTCACCAGCACGGCGGGACAATGGCCGGCGTTCTCGTAGAGAAGGGTGCTACCGGCGACGTTCACGATGGCGTAGAAAAAGGTGATGAATTTTCCGGGGGCCACGTTCCCACAGAGAAAGGCGTTGAGTTTGGAGCAAACCGCCGCAGGCGATTCCTCCGGCGTAGCGAGAGCGCGAAAAGAAGCCTGAAGGTTGGCCATGAGCAGCGCGGCGGTAATTCCCTTCCCGGCCACGTCGCCGATACAAAGCCCGAGGCGGTTCGAATCGAGCTGGATCACATCGAAGTAGTCGCCGCCGACGGTGCGCGCGGGCTGCCAGGAGCCGGCTAACTCGACGCCTGGGAGCTGCGGCAGGGTTTTAGGCAGCAAATGCTGCTGAATTTCGCGGGCGCGCTGAAGTTCCTGCTCTTGCTGCTGCAAAGCAAAGGTGCCCTTTTCGACGGCTTGCTCAAGCAGGAGGTTCCTGGCCTCAAGCTTCTCTTGAATCTGGCGCACAAGATAACCAACGGAACTAATGGAGATGCAGATCACCAGGGAGATGGGAACGCTGTTCTTGAAGAATGCCCACAATCCCATGTTCACATGCACCATCCACGGTACTAAGACTGCCGCGCCGAGCGCAGACAGCACACCCACCCCGGCAGTGATGGAGAGAAAGATGGCCCAGTTCCACGGAAACGCACGGCGATTATAAAGCGGAGTGCATACTTCCATCAGTGGGAACGTCAAGTTTCCGAGGCCAAGAACAAGAACCATGACCACGACGAATGGAACCCCGAGATGCAAGGCGGCAAACAGCGAGTAAAGAACAACGCCAATAAACACGAAGAGCTGCTGCCGCTGCAAGAATTGGCCGAGCCGCGGCGCCAGCTTTCGCTTGGAGAAGACTGATGCAAAATCCAAGTGACACCCTCACGTTCAGACTAAATTGCAAAACGCTGGCTGCGGGTATTATACGTGGTCTGCCGCAGGCGCAGGATGCTGGACACTCAACCCAGCGGAGCGCGGGCGGACGAGCAGTGCGGCCGTTACACCAAACGTAAAGTTCTGAGTAAAGATTTCGACAATGTGGATCATGCGCTGCTTGAACACCATGAGTTCGTTCGGAACCACGAGAGGAGCGAGGCCGCCAACGATCCAAATCAAGAGGCCGACGGCGATGGCAGATTGCCAACGCTTCATGCGCAGGGTCTGAATTACGGGTACCGCGGCTAGCGCCATCAAGATACCACGAGCGATTTCGATGGCCCAAAACCAGCCACCCAGGCGAGCCACAGCTTGTTCGGCTTGTGGGTAATAGCCCTTCGTGAAGAATTGGAAGGTGATGCTGCCAAAAATCAGGTAGTAGAGCGTGTAGGCGAGACCGGAGAGAACAACCATGAGCGCGGCGCTGGAAATGGAGCGATGCGGGACGGTTATTTCGAGCGGCCTGGAGAGCTTCAGCAACTGGCCAAGGATGGCGAGCACGGCGGCGAGGATTGTGTACATCACAATGCTACTGAGCAGGATGCTGCCCGCATGCTGGCCAAATCGAGGATCCGGAGCGAAGATCAGCGCTTCGGACCAGAGGCAGAGGACGGTGACAAACAAAAACACCGGCACGATAACTCCAAACTGACCAAGACCCTTGCGCGGGCCGAACAGCGCTACCGGAACGAATGAAGCTGCCATGAGAATCCCGGAGAGCCACCACCAGGCGAAATGACCCGCGCCGAGGGCCGAGATCGTTAGGGGCAAACCTCCCAACAGGCAAAACAAAGCGATACGCCACTTCATTTTTGCTACCTCCTATTTTCTACTCTTGTATTTCCGGAGAGCGGCCCCTACCCAACGAAGCAACGTTTCGTAGCCGCGCACGCCGCTTTCGAGCGCGAGCCTGCCGGAAAGCGGCAGCTGGCGGCCATTGGCCTTCAGGAATTCCCGAAGGACAGGGATGTAGGAACGCAGCTCTCTTGAAAACTCTTTCAAAAACCGCCGCGCCGCAGCACCGCTGGCGGTTTGGTCCATGAAACTGAAGCGGAGCATCAGTTCGTCGGCGCGATGGATGACGTCGTCGCTGGAGATGGGTTTCGTCTGCCAGGTTTTGAACGCCCGCTTACCCGAGGCCGTGGGACGAAAAACACGGCGACGCCGAAGGCTCGAAGATTCCTGGATTTGCCCGCGGACCAATCCCTGATGCTCGAGGCGCTGGAGCGCAGGATAGATAGCGCCGGGACTATCGCTAAACGTGCCCATCGGCGTGTTGGCAAAAATCTTCCGGAGATCGTAGCCGGAGCGGGGCTGTTGATGGAGCAGTCCGAGAAGAGCGTAGCCTAACCGAGAAATCTGTTTCATGGTACGTGTCGTACTATAACGCGGCGTATCATCGAATGTCAAGAGCAAAATGCCGCGCGACAGGGCTTTATCAGAAAGCCAGATATCCGGCGAGCGTTGCGGAAGGCCCTGCGCGAACATATACTGACTGCTAAGCAGTTCCACGATTGGCCACCCATAGTCCGCCACGCCTTGTTGGAGGGGAACCGTGTTCGAGCGATACACCGAAAAGGCCCGACGCGTCATTTTCTTCGCGCGCTACGAAGCCAGCCAATACGGCAGCCCCTACATCGAGACCGAACATTTATTGTTGGGACTTTTGCGAGAGGACCGCACCCTCATGACGCGCGTGTTGGGAGAGGTGAACGTGGAAGCGGGAATCCGCAAGGAGATCGAGGCGCACATCACCGTCCGTGAGCGCATCTCGACTTCTGTTGAAGTTCCGCTTACACAGGAATCGAAGAAGGTTTTGAACCTGGCGGCAGAGGAGGCCGAGAGGCTGGCCCACCGCCACATCGGAACTGAACATTTGCTGCTTGGTATGCTGCGAGTGGAAGGCTCACTTGCGGCCAACATCCTGCAAGGCAGGAATGTGCGTCTTGTGACAGCTCGGGAGGAAATAGCAAAGGTCTCGCCCGCCAAGCAGCGCAACGCTAAGCCAAGGTCCGTGAAGAAAGCGATAGTCACATTGGACAGCTTCTTTGCAGAGCTAAGGAGTCATAAGTCGGAAGAGCTTCTTACCTTTTTCACTGAAAACGCCGAGTTCGTGGATGTTTTTGGAAAACGCTGGAATTTGGAGAGTATCTGCAACGAATTTGAGACACTCTTTGCGCCTTATGCCAAGAAAAATGCGACCTACATAGTCGAAAAAACGTTCGCGGACACGAAAGACTTTCTCGTTGTCACTGTTCTGTGGAAGAACGCCATTCTTGCGAGCATGGAACGAGTGTGGATGCACCGGATGAGCGTTGTGCTCGTCCCACAAGGCGATGATTGGGCCATTCTGCTGGCCCAAGTCACTCCTGTTCAACCTAAATAGATCAAGCCCCTCACTCGAATTCGCGGCGGGGAGCGGATTGCTCGAGGCCGACGCGGCCAATGGCGATTTCGGCTTTGAAGTAATTTTCGCCCTTGATAGGAGCGCAGGCGAGGCGGCGGAGCATGGCAATTTGCCCGACATGAGTCAGCGTGTCGGCAATGGGGCCTTGGAAAAGGCCTTCAGCGGAAACATGCAACGGCTCGCCGGAAGCGAGGTAGTCGTCGAACTTTTTGACGGCGTCGAAGAAGCGGTCAACTTCGGCAGGCCAAGGCAAAGGCGTGGAGTCGTGCCAGGTTTGATTGCCCGTAGCGATGGAGAAAGCCCAGTCGAAGAGGTCGCCCATGTGGGCCAGGATTTGCGCAGGCGTGCGCGTTTTGTCGCCGATGTGGTAGCTGGAGAAGTGAGGAGGGGAGTCGCGCAGCGCTTTTCCGGCGCGATAGGCGACCGTAGCCACGGTGTGGCGCAGGAGCTGGCGGGCGTGGTCAGGAGAGGCGGTCATCGGTGATGCGGTCATGGTGTAGTTCCCTTCCAGACTGGACCTCAATGGCAAGAAAGAGTTTTAACACAGAGGACGCGGAGAACACAGAGGACCCTGAGAAGAAACAAGAAAAAGGCGTTTATGATGCGAAAAAGGTTAGCTAGGTGGCTATTGTTTGGTGTAAACGCGAACATAATCGACGAGCATTTGCTGCGGGAATTGCGTGGTGTTGTCGGGCGAGCCGGGCCAATTGCCGCCAACGGCCACGTTCAAAATGACGAAGAAGGGATGGTCGAAAACCCAGGTTCCGCCGGCAGGCCACTGGGATTGCGTGACGGTTTCATAAAGATTGGAATCGACGTAGAAGCTGACGGTGCCGGGGGACCACTCGACGGCGTAGATATGAAAATCATCGGCAAAATCTTGTCCTGAGGGAAGGCTGAAGGCGGCAGAGGCATCGCTGGTGGGGCCAGTGGTGCTGGGGCCGTGCATTGATCCGTGGACGGTGCCCGGCTCTTTCCCGATATTCTCCATGATGTCGATCTCGCCGCAAGTGGGCCAGCCGACCGAAGTGATGTTGTCGCCTAGCATCCAAAAGGCGGGCCACATGCCTTGTCCCTTGGGAATCTGGATGCGCGCTTCAAAGCGGCCGTAGGCCTGGCTGAAGAGTCCCTGCGTGTTGATGCGTGCCGAAGTGTAATTGTTCTGGGCGCCGTCCGAACAGGTGATGCTTTGTTGCAACGCCGTGATGACTAGGTAGCCGCCCTGCACTTGGACATTTTGCGGCTGATTGGTATAGCACTCGAGTTCGTTGTTGCCCCAGCCTTTGCCGCCGGTGTCGTAGGTCCATTTCGTGGGGTCCGGCGCCGAGCCGTTTGCGCCGCTGAATTCGTCGCTCCATACAAGGGTCCAACCGGAAACGGGAGGGGGAGGTTGCAGAGTAGAACCACCGCCGCAACTGAGGAGCGAAATCGCAATGGCTAGCAGGACAGGGAAAAAGACAACAGCAGGAAACTTGATGCGGGTGTTCATGGACGTTCACAAATCGCAGGCGCAGCCTGCGAGACGTCTGGGAGCGATCAGGCGAGATTCAAGGCGCGCTTGAAGGATCCTTTCTCGCTGTCGATCTTCTTTTGAAGCTGGAGGATAGCGTAGAGCAAAGCTTCCGGGCGCGGCGGGCAACCCGGCACATACACATCGATAGGGATCACCTGATTGCAGCCTTGCACGATGGCGTAGTTGTTGAAGACGCCGCCGGAGGTCGCACACGCACCCATGGAGATGACCCACTTCGGCTCGGGCATTTGATCGTAGAGCTGGCGGACGACCGGAGCCATCTTCTGCGAGAGGCGTCCAGCGACGATCATCAAGTCGGCTTGGCGGGGCGAGGGGCGAAAAACTTCGGCGCCAAAACGCGCCACGTCAAAGCGCGCAGCCGCCATGGACATCATTTCGATGGCGCAGCAGGCCAAACCGAAGCCAAGCGGCCAAATCGAGCTCTTGCGCGCCCAGTTCACGGCCTTGTCCAGCGAAGTGAAAATGATGCCTTCGTCCTGGAGTAAGCTGCCGAAATCGTCGGGTTTGGTTAGCGTGACGTGTTTGCCGAGTGAAGTGCTCATGGCCCCTCGTCATTGTTATTTTCGCACAAGGCCCAGAAGGAGACAAATCAGCGTTTCTGAGACGAATAGTCAATGACATTGCTCACGAAGAGCGGTTGTCAATTTGTCGGAGTTGCGGGCGCCAAGTTGCCGGTGGAAGGTTCAGCCAATTCTGCACGAGGCTGGTTTGAGGAGGCAGTGTACTTGTGAAGGAACGCCGAAGCTTCGCGGAGCGATTGGCGGGCTTCGGGAATGAGGTGCGGGGCGAGCTGCCAGGCGTGAGGCACGACCGGCCAAATCTTTATTTCCACGGGAACACCGGAGGCGCGGGCTTTTTTGGCGAGGCGAGTGGAATCGTCGCGCAAGATTTCGTCGGCACCGACGTGGATCAGGAGCGGAGGAAGGCCGGAAAGATCGGCATAAAGCGGAGACGCGAGAGGGTTTCTCGGATCAGTATCCCTCAAATACCAAAAGGCGCTTGGCGCAACGTCAGGCGCATTAAACATGGAGCAGCGATCGGCGTTGGTGCGGACCGAGTCTCCAGTGACGGCGAGATCCGTCCAAGGGGAGAAGAGCGCGGCAGCGGCTGGCAGCGGAGTCCGCGCGTCGCGAAGCGTGAGAAGCAAAGAGAGCGTGAGACCACCGCCAGCGGAGTCGCCCGCCACGACGACGCGTGAAGCAGGCAGACCTGAATCAAGCAACGCGTGATATGCCGCAGTTGCATCATCGACGGCTGCAGGAAATGGGTTTTCCGGGGCGAGACGGTAGTCCGGCGCGTAGACGCGAAAATTTTCCCGGGCGAAACCCAGAGTGATGGGACGATACAGTTCTGCGGAACATCCAAAGTAGCCGCCGCCGTGAAAGTAAAGAAGCACGACTTCGGCGGGCTTAGGCCCTTCCACCCATTCCCCGGGCACGCCGCCGAGACGCCCCGGAGTGACGCGCACAGAAGAGGGAACCCTATACGGATCCGGCCGGAGAATTTTTCGCGCACGGCGAACATCGCGACAGCCTTTGAGGCGCCGCTTCACACGCCATCGGACGATCCACGCTGCAAGATGTGCTTGAATGCTGGCCACAAGAAGTTTGCACGCCACGATGGCATGCAACAACAAAGGAGAATAACAGAAATTTGCAGGAACAGCTTTCGAAGGTCCAGTCGCAAGAAGCCGAATAACGTTTCGTTAGCGGTCCCAGACCGTTAGCGGGGTAATTTCCTGCTGCACTAAGAGACTTTCATTATTCCGTTGCCGCATTCACGGTTGGAGAAGTTGCCGGGCGTGGCGCGCGTCCAAACATGATTCCGGTTTCCACTTCTACCGGCTTTCCATCACGCAGATAGGGTCTGAACCGCCACTGAAGCAACGCATCCGTAGTGGCTTTTGCCTGATCCGGGAAGGCACTTAAGAAATGGATGTGCTTTACTTTGCCCTCTTTATCGATGATGACGCGGACAGGCACAGGATTGAACCTGCGCTCGGCAAATATGGGATCCACTTTCTCCATCACGTTTTGGTCCTGAGCGTAGTCCTTGATACAAACCGGGACATCATCGCCTCCCCGCCCCGAAATCGGGCCAGCCTCGTTCGGCAGGGTCATCTTGTTCATTTCTTGAATGAGAGTCTCGATTAGCCCTGTGTCACGGCTGGTAAAAACAAATTGGACCGTGTGACAGCGAATTTGCGTGGCCAAGACATGCCAATGCAGTTCGGCCACAGGCGAACTGTAGTCGAACCGGACGAAGGAGTGGTCGGCGATTCTGACAAGCGTGGGGGGGTGCTCCACTTTGTAGTCGGCGCTCAGATTGTCCTTACTGTAGTTGATCAGCTCCAGAGCGTTTCCCGCGGGCGAGAGCGCAAAGAAAAGATCCTGGGCGGTGATCAGAATGCTGCCGCGGCTCGTTCCCTTGAAGGAGTCCGCGGGCCGGATTTGCGCGAGTACATAGTAGCCACTGTCCGAAGGAGGGGGACCGCTGTACTTCTCGGTCCAGTCGGTAGGTACAGAATAGGTGAGTCCAAAATAGGCGTTGCTATAGGTATTGTTGGTGATTCTTCCGCCCTCGGGAAGAGGAGTCGTGTTATCGCTCGCGCTTGCCCAAGCACCTTTGAGGAGGATCGTTTCCGTTGGAAGTTTTTTTGCCCGAGCGTTATCGGAGAAGTCTCCACCGCTCTGCGGGGCCGCCTGTGACGATGCGACGAGCAAGAAAAGAAAAACGAGGAGTGCAAGGGAACGCGAGAATTTTGTCTTCATACTCCGGATCCGTAATTGGACGAACAGGGAGCCGGGCGAGACACCTGATTGCCTCGCCCGGGAAGGTTGGGCACAAATCAGAGTGAGCGGAGGAAATTCAGCAGATCCTGCTTCTGGCTGTTGGATAGGGCATCGAAGTTTTCTTCCACTTGAGTGGCCTCAGAGCCGTTGCTCTGGTGAGCTTCAATGGCCCTCAATAAATTGGTGGTGCGGCCATCGTGCAAGAAAAAGATGCGCTGGCCAAGCCCCCACAGCGGAGCGGTACGAAACTGGTCGCCACCCGCGCCGCCTTGGGAAACGTTATCCGCCAATTCGGCGCCCATGTGATGAATTTCGATGTCCGAGAACGCACTCACCGGGGCATTTCCTAACGAAGATGTGAAATTGGAAGGCTGCGTCGACTTGAGCGTCGGTGTGTGGCAGCTAGCGCAGCCAATAGCGCTGAAGAGGGCTTGCCCGCGGGCAATCGAAGCGGAACCGCCCGGCGTCGTCGTGGAAGGTACCGGCGGAGAGAGCAGTCGCATGAACATGGCAAAGGCCACAACGTCACTGGGGATGGAAGCATTCACGGCATAGGGGTCCGAACTGGTGGCAGTCGGCGCGTAGTTGGTTGTGTCCTCAGGGTATCCCGTTCCAGTGAGGTTCAAGCAATTTGCCGGAAGTCCGCTCCCGAATTGGTCTTCACCCGGCAGCGGCCGGTCTTGTGTGAAAATCTCGTTGGAGATGCCCATTTCCACGTTGTAGGCTTCGCCGGCAAACAGCAACAACGATTTGTTCTGCGCCTTCCAACCGAATCGCGAGATCGTGCCATCGTTCCCGTTATGGTTAAAAGCTCCGCTGATTCCGAGATTGTTGTTTGCATTGGCAACGCGGTTGGCAATCAGAGTCGAGTCGTCGAGATTCTCGATCAGCCCCGCTCCAAAAACCGGCGTGGGAATGCGAAAGATGATGTTATTGGTCTCTTGCGCGACAGCAAAGCTGGGCTGCGGGAGGCTGCAACTACCGGCGTCCGGCCTGCCGGAAACGGTGAACAGGTCTTCTACGCCGCCGTTGGGGGCATTCGTGTTGGGACTGCCATTGGAATTGAAAAAGAACGGGAATCGCGCTTCGCGAGTTGGGCCATTCGCAGTGATGAATGATGGGATGGTGTTGGTCGAACCGTTTACGATGCCGTTGGCGATCACCTGGGATTGAGGATTGTTAGCTGGACCTGTGCCTCCGATGGCCGGCTGTGCATGGCACCCTGAGCACTGGTTGAAGTTAAAGCGGGGCCCGAGACCATTGTTCGCCCCGCCCTTTACGACCTCGACTTCCTGAAAACGGGTCAATCCGTTCTGGAAAAACTGCATGCTCCCATCGGTTGAGTTGACCGACTGCAGGGGGAGCGGGTTCATCGGAGTGGCTCCCGCCTGTCCGTTGATGGCTCCGGGTCTTACGCCAGGGTCGGTTTGCCCAAACGCAATTCCCGGAAATAGCAGTGCAACTAAGAACGCGAGAGCACACGAGAGCTTTGTTGACTTCATCCCTGATTCTCCTTGGCCTAAAGAGCGCGGTATCCCCTGCGGCCGGGCGCACCTCCGAAAAGTTGTGGTCCTAGCGGGCTGGGAATCTGGAGGCAGGGGGCAGATGTTGCCAGGAGCTACGTGACCGAAGGGTGGCTTCCTTTTACTCCCCAACGCGATGCTGCTCAAGGGAAAGTGATTAGCATTAAAGGGCTTTCGTTAGCATTTCGCGCAGTCCCGATTGCTTCCGGTATTGAACTGGGGCCTGCGTGAAGCGCCGCTCAAATGCCCGGATGAAGCTGGAAGGATGCTCATATCCAACGGTGTGCGCGATTTCTTTCACGCTTAGGTAGCTTTTGGCCAAGAGCCGGGCTGCCCGCTGAAGTCTCTGTTCGCTCAGCCACTCCCCCATGCAAATGCCGGTTTCGTGCTTGAACAATCTCTGGAGACGCGAAGGGCTCAGGTTGAACTCAAGCGCAAGATCGCGAATCGTGCGGGCGGGGCCCGATTCCACCATTCGGATAATTTTTTGGACGCGTGCTTCCGGTATGGCGTGCGGTGCTGGCCGCAGTAAGGCAGATTCCGAAGGTGGAAAGCGTTTCTTCGAGGACATCCTGAGGTTCTCCAAATACAAAACTGGTCAGAATTGAACCTGGGCGCCGGGAGGAATCAGGGTTGGGAGCCGTCACTTCCCGAGTAGATGGTCTGCGAACCTATCAACCGGTTGAATGGCTGTAAATGGTACGCAAGGACAGGCTTTGGACAGGATGATTGCGTACAGGATAATTCTTATACGGTGAGGACAACCTTGCCGAATTGGGAGCCGGATTCGAGATGCGCATGAGCAGCGGCGGCTTCGCCGAGCGGAAAGACTTTGTCGATGATAGGCCTCAACTTTCCTGCGGCGACCAGCTTCATCACCGTATGCAACTCGGATTTTGTGCCCATATAGGAACCGAGCAGCGAGAGCTGCCGGCTGAAGAGGAATCGTAAGTCGACCTTTGCATCGTAACCAGTGGTAGCGCCGCAGGTGACGAGACGGCCGTTCGGCGCCAGGCTCGCGATGCTCTCTTCCCAAGTGGCCGTGCCGACGTGCTCGAACACGACATCCACACCACGCTTGTTGGTAATGCGGCGCACTTCTTCGCGGATTTTTTGCGTTTTGTGATTGATCAGCTGGTCGGCACCAAGTTGCTTGGCTTTGGCCAATTTTTCGTCGGAGCCAGCAGTTGCAATCACGCGAGCGCCGAAGAATTTTGCAACTTGAATCGCCGCGGTGCCCACGCCGCTGCCCGCGCCAAGAACGAGCACGTCTTCAACTGGTTGCAGTTCAGCGCGCGCGACGAGCATGTGCCAAGCGGTTTGGAATACCAGTGGAATTGATGCGGCTTCTTCCCATTTTAGATTTTCAGGATAAGGCAGGCAGTTGACTTCTGGCGTACGGACAAATTCGGCGCAACCGCCGTCGAGCATATAGCCAAGATTCGTGGCTTGACGGCAACGGTTGTCGAGGCCGGAGATGCACGCGGGACATTTGCCGCAGCTCACCAGCGGCGCGAGAACGACTTTTTGGCCAACGCGGACGGTCGTGACATCCGCGCCGGTTTTCGCGATTTTGCCGGCGATGTCACTTCCGGGAATGTGCGGCAACGGAATCGGGACGTTAGGAATCCCGCGGCGGACCCAGAGGTCGAGGTGATTCAACGCGCAAGCCTTCACGCGCACCAGCACGTCATTCGAACGGATTGCGGGTTCCGGCGCGTCGGTGAACTTCAACACTTCCGGCCCGCCATGCTGTTCGAAAACTATCGCCTTCATAGCTCCTCCGCACAGGATCGCAAATGCCGAACGGTAGCATCGTCGGCAAGCAGTGTCCAGAACGCGGCACGCATTGACACTACGAATCTCGCGCCGTACGCTGACTACGTGGACCTGTTCGAAGAAATCGTAAAGATGCGGCGCGCGGGACGGCGCGGGGCGCTGGCTACCATCGTGCACACGAATGGGTCGATCCCGAGCTACGAAAGCTCGCGGATGCTGGTGCGCGAGGACGGCTCAATTGCCGGGACGATTGGCGGGGGCTGCGTCGAGGCGGACGTATGGGCGGCAGCAAAAGAAGTGATGCAGAAAGAAGCGCCGCGAAAGATGGTCTTCAATCTGAATAATGAAGCGAGTTACGACAACGGGTTGATTTGCGGCGGCACACTGGAAGTATTTGTCGAACCGATCCTGCCTCAGCCGGTGGTCTATTTGTTTGGTGGCGGGCACGTTTCGATGGCGGTGGCGAAAGCCGCGCATGCCGTGGGATTCGGCATCGGCGTCGTCGACGACCGCGAATCGTTCGCGAACAAAGAACGCTTCCCGATGGCGCAGGAGATTTTCACGAGCTACGAGGAATCTTTTGCGAAGATTCAGCCCAATGCTTCGAGCTACCTGGTCATTGTGACGCGCGGCCACAAAGACGACATGCGCGTGTTGGCGTGGGCGGTGCGCACCGAAGCACGCTACGTGGGCATGATCGGAAGCAAGCGCAAAGTACTTTCGGTTTATAAGGCGCTCGAAAACGAAGGCTACAAGCCGGAAGAGTTCGAACGCGTGTACGCCCCGATGGGGCTTGAGATCGGCGCGCTTTCTCCGGAAGAGATTGCCATAAGCATTGTCGCCGAACTCGTGGCCGTGCGGCGAAACGCCGCAAGCGGGGATCACAAGAAACTGAAGCGTGAAGCGCGCTTGGGAGACACTCAGCAAGTAGAGCAAGCAACAGCCAAGCGCTGAAAGGGACAAATGCTGGCCGCCGTCATCCTCTCTGGCGGGGCTTCGAGCCGCATGGGCTCGCCGAAGGCGCTGTTTCCCTACCAAGGCCGGCCGTTCCTCGAGCATCTGTTGGAAGTGACTGCGCTGCCCGAGATTGGCGTGCGCCGTGTTGTCTTGGGAGCTCATGCCGAACCGATTGCCAGAGCTATTCCTCTCACAGCAGACGAAATCGTAATAAATCACGAGTGGGAAAAGGGGCAGTTGACCTCCATTCAAGCCGCGCTGCGCAGCCTCCCGCCGGGAACCGAAGGAATGCTTCTTTGTTTGATCGATCATCCGCTCATTAGCGCTCCTCTCGTTCAGGAACTCATTGAGCACTTTCACAAATCAGGAAAATCGATCGTTTTGCCCGTCTACCAGGGCCGACGCGGACACCCGGTGATTTTCTCCGCGAAGTTGTACGACGAACTCTTGCGCGCCCCGCTGGAGACCGGGGCGCGGGCTGTGGTTTGGGCCCATGCGAGCGAAATCGAAGAGGTTTCAACGAATGAAGAGGGCTGCGTCCTAAACCTGAACGACCCAGAGACTCTGAATCGAGCTATCCAACCCAGGAACTAGCGCTTCGTGCCAGACAGCTTTTGCAGGAGAGCCGCTAGAGCGTCGGCCGCAAGCTCCGCGCCGTGAAACGTTGCTGCTGGAAGGCCGCCGAGCGATTCCGAAATTGTTCCAGAGGTGATAGTGCGAGCTTCGGCAAAAGTGCGATAGTGAAGCTGCTCGGTCAGAAGCGAGGCGCAGGCAATCGCCGTAGTGCAGCCGCGACAAAGAAAACGCACTTCCGCGATGCAGCCGTCTTCGATTTTAGCCGAGAGTTTCAATACATCGCCGCAAACGGGATTGCTGACCTCAACGACTGCGGTGGCGTCCGACAGGTCGCCTGTGTTGCGCGGATTCCGGAAATGCTCGAGAACGGCTTCGCTGAACATTGTTACTGTTTCTTGGGCGGCAGATATTTCTTCTCAATCGACGCGACCACCACATAGTTTGGGTCCACCATTTCGTTCAGATGAATCCGGCCAACTTTGGAGAGCAATTCGTACGCGTCGAGTTCGGAAAGGCCGTAGTCGGCATGAATCCAAGCAATTAGTTCGGTAAACGCGATGCGCAACGCGTCGTCCACCGGCCGGTAAATGCCCGCAGCCATAATTTCCTTTTCGTTTTCGAAGCGCGGCCAGTTGGTATGTCTTCCTTTTATCAGTTCGAACTGGAGCCGCGCCTTCATGGGCACCTCAATCGCGGTGCCAGCGATTTCGCCATCGCCCATGGCCGCGTGGCCATCGCCAAAATAAAATAGCGCTCCGGGAACATTTACCGGCAAATACAGCGTGTTGCCCGCAGAAGCCTCCGGCGAATCCATGTTGCCGCCAAATTCCGCGGGCACGATGGAGCTGCGGGCTTCGCCATTTGCGGGAACGACACCGATGCATCCCAAGAAAGGATGAAGCGGAATCTTCACTTTGAAATTGGAATCGAGCGCCTGAAAGGTTCCGGTGTTTTCGCGGTGATCGATCGGGTAGAACCAGATGCGCTCCGGCAGCGGCGGATGGAGCATCGGCGTGTAGTTCGTTTCGTTGAGCGCGCCAAATCCCGGCGCAAACGCGCCCAACCCTTGATCGCTATCTACCTGCAAATCCAGAATATGAATCGCAAGCGTGTCGCCCGGTTCAGCACCTTCGATGTAAAACGGTCCCGTAAGCGGATTGTCGCCTTTTACAAGCGCTTGCGTGTCTCCGGGTTTGCGAATGGCGTTTCCAAAGCAGTCGAGCGAATTCGCCTCCAGAATCCCACCGGGCTTCAGACGCGCCACCGGTGGCGCGACGCCGTAGACGTACTTCACGTTATCGATCGTGGCGTGATATTGGACAACCTCCTGCTTGGACGATATGGACTGTGCGCAAATTGCGACGGGGAACAGGAAGAGCAGCACGGCAAATACGTGGCGCACGAGGACCCTCCAAGAATGAAAAAGGAAGTGCAACACACCGGCAAACGGGAGTCAAATCCATTTACGAATCCGCCGGAACCCGTTCATCTGGTATCCTCATCCCGTGGCCAGCGCCCCAAAAAGCCAGAACAGCTTGCGCATCGTTTCTCTGGCGCCCAGCGCCACGTCGATCCTATGCGCCATCGGAGCGAAGAAGCATCTGGTTGGCGTGACGAAATGGTGCGCTGACGTTGCGCCCGTTAGCCGCCTGCCGAAATTGGGTGATTGCTGGCACATGGATTCAGTGGACGACATTCTGGCGCTCAAGCCCTCGCTAATCATCGGCTCCGTTCCGTACAAGCAGGAAACACTGGCAAAGCTTCTCGAACATCCGATCAGTTTTCTCGCTATGAATCCGCGGGCGCTTGCGGATATTTATGCGGACATTCGATTGCTCGGAGGTGTCGCTGGGTTCGCGAAAGCAGCTGAAGCCTTGGTGCGCAAGATGCAGCGCGAATTCGCAGTTATCGAGCGATCGTCCAAAAGACAAAAGCGGCATCTCAGCGTTTATTCCGAAGCTTGGCCGAATCCGCGAATCAGTTCGCCTCCCTGGGTGGAGGAAATCGTGCGCATCGCCGGCGGCGAACTCGCAGTGCCATCTGCAGAAAAAGTCAGCGAGGCGCAAGTCGCGGCTGCGAAACCGGACGTCATCGTATTGGCGTGGACCGCCACCGGCGACACTGCCGACGGTTCGAAAGCCTACGAGGTCGCCGAGTGGAAGGACGTTCCCGCCATCCGCAATCACCGCGTATACGTCATCCGCGATGAATTGCTCAACACTCCAGGCCCTCCTCTCGTGAAGGGCGCCAAAACGGTTCAGAAATTGCTCCAGGGCGTAGCTAATAAAACGGATTGACCAATGGCGTCGAAGTATCCCCTAGCATGAGAACCGTAGTCGCCGCAATTATCGAGCGGCCCGACCGCCGGCTGCTCATCGGCCAGCGGCGGCGCACCGACACTTCTCCGCTCAAATGGGAATTTCCCGGAGGGAAAGTGGAAGAGGGTGAAAGCCCCGAAGCCGCTCTCGCCCGAGAATTGAGAGAAGAGCTGGGAGCAACGCTGCGCAGGGCCGTGCCCATCGGTCGCGTGGTTCACAAATATGCGGATACGTCCGAGCAGCTCGAGATTTTTTTCTTCGCCGTGAAAATTGGCGAAGCGGAACTGGTTCCCCGAACGTTCGAACAAACCGCTTGGGTCCTTCCCAAAGAACTTGGCGCCTACGATTTTCTTGCTGCCAACGCCGGTCTCGTCGCGAACCTCGCCACCGGTCGAATCAAGCCCGCCGAGATTCTGGCCGATGCTCAAGCGGAGTCCTCTGTATAAGCGCCTGTTGCCGCTTGCACGCCACTCCTCTTTTCCTGGATTGAACCCGGGTTCGCAAACAACGGACAATTCATTTTGAAGCATTTCGAGATTTCATGGCTCTCTCTCTTCCCGATCAGCACGTTCGCGCAAGTCTGTGGCTGCGGCTGCTTTTAGCGGCTGTGCTCGCCGCGGGCACGCTCGCTCTGTATCTGCCCGCCATCCACGATGGCTTTGTGAACTACGACGACCCGGACTACGTCACGCGGAACGTCCAGGTGCTTAAGGGGCTCTCATGGTCAAATCTCAAGTGGGCCTTCAGCGAGGCAAACTACGCCGCAAACTGGCATCCTCTCACGTGGATTTCCCACATGGCGGATGTACAGTGGTACGGGAACAACCCTGCCGGTCATCATTTCACGAGCATCCTTCTGCATAGTCTGGACGCCGCGATCCTCTTCCTGCTGTTGGAGTGGGCGACAGGTCTGACTCTGCGCAGCGCCACCGTGGCCGGCCTGTTCGCGGTGCATCCGCTGAATGTGGAATCGGTAGCCTGGATCGCGGAACGCAAAACGCCTCTCTCCGTTTTGTTTTTCCTGCTCGCGTTGTGGGCCTATGGCTGGTACGTGCGTAAGCCCACGGTGGGTCGCTACGCGTTCGTTGCGATTTTCTTCAGCCTGGCGCTGATGGCCAAGGTGATGGTGATTACCTTCCCTTTCGCCTTGCTTCTGCTCGACTATTGGCCCTTCAAAAGATTTCCGCACCCTGACGCGCCCGGCGGCGGACCGGGCTCTTTGCGACTCTTCCTCAATCTTGTCCTGGAAAAGGTTCCTCTTTTTCTACTGGCCGCTGCAGACGCCTGGCTGATGATTCTCGCGCAGCGCAAAACCGGTTCCGTGGGCAGCTCGCTGGCGTTGCCGCTGGCTTGGCGCGTGAAAAACGCGCTGTATTCTTATGTTGCCTACCTTCGCGACGCAATCTGGCCCGTTCGCTTGGCCGTTTTTTATCCTCACCCCGAAGGCTCGCTCTCGTGGACGAAGGTCCTAGTTGCAACTGCCGTGCTCTTGGCCATCAGCGCGTTGGTCTGGCGTTATCGGGAAAAAGGCTATTTGTTGACGGGCTGGCTTTGGTTCTTAGGCACGATGTTTCCCATGATCGGTATTGTGCAGTCGGGCCGTCAAGGAATGGCGGATCGCTACGCGTACATTCCACTTCTCGGCATCTTTCTCGCTGTGGTTTGGCTTTTGGCCGACTGGGCCGGAAAAGTGCAACTACGGCAAAGATTGCTCATCGTCCTCTTCCTCGTGGCATGCATCCCCTACGCTTACTTGACCCGAAAACAGATCGGCTACTGGAAAGACAGTTACACGCTGTTCCGGCACACTCTCGAAGTAACCGTCAACAACGGAATTGCCGAAAACAATTTTGGGTCCGCGCTTCTCGAACGCGGAGAACCCGCACAAGCTGCTGCGCACTTCGAAGCGGCTATCCGGTTCATCCCGGGCCTGGCGTCCGCTCATTACAATCTCGGGGTCATTCTTCAAATGGGAGGCCGCGCGGACGAAGCGGCGCGAGAATATCGCCTCGCCATCGCCAATTCTTCGGACCCTCTGGAATTGGCGCAATCCCACAATAATCTGGGAATTCTCGATCTTCAGTCTGGTAAATCCGCGGAGGCGCTTACCGAACTGACCGCGGCAATTGCTCTGAACCCTGGCGAATTGAATAGCTACATTGGCCGCGGCATGGCGGAGTTGCAGTTCTGGAATGTGGATGCGGCGATCGCTGATTTTTCGCGAGCGCTGGCCATTTCCCCCTCGCCGGTGGCGTACTTCAATCTGGGGCGGGCGCTGGAGGCCAAAGGGGATTTCTCAGGCGCCGCCAACGCCTATTCGTCTGCTCTTCGGCTTGCCCCCGGAATGACGGAAGCGCAATCCAGCCTGCAAGCGCTGCGTGCAAAAATGGCTAAGTAAAATCTGGGGGAAGTTAATCCTCGATTCGAAGAGGGAAAACCTGGCGACTACGAAATCACTGGATTCGGCTTGTCGGTATTAATGCCGAGATCTTTGATGGCCTTGTCGACGACGGAGCGTTCAATCTTCCCGTCCACCAACAGTTCGTGGAGCGTGGCCAGCGTGATGAACCGCGAATCCACTCCGAAAAACTCGCGGAGCGAGGCGCGTCCTTCGCTGCGGCCAAACCCATCCGTTCCAAGAGATGCCAACCGCCGCGGCATCCACTTGCTAATCATATTCGGCAACGTCTTCAGATAGTCGGAAGCCCCCACCAGCACTCCCGGCGCATCGGCAAGGCATTTCGTGACGTATGGCACGCGCGGCTTTTCGCCGGGATGCAGGCGGTTCCAGCGCTCCGTCTCGTTACCGTCGTTGTAAAGTTCTTTGTAGCTCGTTACGCTCCAAACATCCGCAGCCACGCCGTACTTGGTCTCAAGAATTTCCTGCGCTCGCAACACTTCATTCAAAATGGCGCCGCTCCCAAACAACTGAGCGCGCAATTTCGCTTTGCCGTTCGTAGCTTTGCGGAACCGGTACATGCCCCGCAGGATTCCTTCCTTCACATCGCCGGGCATCGCGGGCATCGCGTAGGGTTCGTTCATGACCGTCAGGTAATAGAAAATGCTTTCATTGTCTTTATACATGCGGCGAATGCCGTCCTGCAAAATCACCGCAATTTCGTAAGCGTAGGCAGGATCATACGCTCTGAGGTTCGGCACGGGCAGCGCTAGCACGTGGCTGTTGCCGTCCTGGTGCTGCAAGCCTTCACCGGAAAGCGTGGTGCGCCCGGAAGTGCCGCCGAGCAAGAATCCGCGCGTGCGCATATCGGCCGCGGCCCAAATGAAGTCCGCAATCCGCTGGAACCCAAACATCGAGTAATAAATGAAGAACGGAATCGTGTTGATCCCGTGCGTGGCGTATGCCGAGCCCGCTGCGATGAACGAAGCCACCGACCCTGCTTCGGTGATGCCTTCTTCGAGGATTTGCCCGTCCTTCGCTTCCTTGTAGTACAGCAGCGTGTTCACATCTACCGGTTCGTAGCGTTGGCCCACGCTCGAATAAATCCCGACCGTGCGAAACAGCGATTCCATACCGAACGTTCGCGCTTCGTCCGGAACAATCGGCACGATCAGCTTCCCGATTTCCGGATCCTTGAGCATCTTGCGCAGCATGCCCACGAACGCCATCGTCGTCGAAACCTCCCTGCCCTCGCTGCCCTCCAGGAACTCCTTGAAAAGCTCGTCATGCTCCGCCACTAGCGGCTGCGAGCGCACGCTGCGTTTCGGAACGTAGCCGCCCAGCACTTCGCGCCGCGCTCGCAAATATTGCAGCTCGACGCTGTCTTCCGGCGGCCGGTAGAACGGCACTTCGATGCAATCTTCGTCGTTCAACGGAATCCCAAAGCGCGAACGAAACTCCCGCAACTCGTCCTCGTTTAGCTTTTTCTGCTGGTGCGTAACGTTCTTGCCTTCACCCGCTTCGCCCAGCCCGTAGCCCTTGATCGTGCGCGCCAGAACCACCGTCGGCGAACCTTTATGCTCGACCGCCGCTTTGTATGCCGCGTACACCTTGCGCGGATCGTGCCCGCCTAGTCGCAACCGCCGCAGCGCTTCGTCCGGGAGCGGCTCGACCAATTGCAGTAGCCGCGGATCGCTGCCGAAGAAATGTTCGCGCACGTACGCGCCCGAGGAAACCACCAGCTTCTGGTATTCGCCGTCGACGGTCTCGCCCATGCGCTTGACCAGCAACCCTTCCGTGTCGCGCTCCAGAATCGGGTCCCACTCGCTGCCCCACAGCACTTTGATGACGTTCCAACCCGCGCCGCGGAACGCCGACTCCAGTTCCTGAATGATCTGGCCGTTGCCGCGCACCGGACCATCAAGCCGCTGCAGGTTGCAGTTCACCACGAAAATCAAATTGTCGAGCTTTTCTCGCGAAGCCAGCGTGATCGCTCCCAGCGATTCCGGCTCGTCCGTTTCGCCGTCGCCGAGGAACGCCCAGACCTTCGCATCCGTCACCGGTTTCAATCCACGATTTTCCAGATAGCGATTGAACCGCGCCTGATAAATTGCCATCAGGGGACTGAGCCCCATCGAAACCGTCGGAAATTCCCAAAAGTCGGGCATCAGCCACGGGTGCGGATAGGAAGAGAGCCCGCCGCCAGGCTTCAGTTCCCGGCGAAAATTTTCCAGTTGATGTGCGCTGATGCGCCCTTCCAGAAACGCACGAGCGTAAATGCCCGGCGCAGCGTGTCCTTGAAAATAAACTGTGTCGCCTTCAAATTCATCGGTCCGCGCGCGGAAGAAATGGTTGAATCCCACTTCATACAGCGTCGCCGCGGAGGCGTAGGTAGAAATGTGCCCCCCGATGTTGTGCTCTACGCGGTTCGCGCGCACCACCATCGCCAGCGCGTTCCAGCGAATCAGGCTCTTGATCCGCCGCTCGAGCTCCTGGTCCCCAGGGAAAAGCGGCTGCAACCGCACGGGAATGGTGTTGGCGTAAGGCGTGTTCGCGCTGAACGGCAAATCGATCCCGTTGACCGTGGCGTGCGCACGCAAGCGCTCCAAAATCTCGGCGGCTACTTCCGGGCCGCTCGACTCCAGCACGGAATCCAACGACTCCAGCCATTCCTGAATCTCGACGTCGTCAATCGTGTGTTGCGGCCGCACGGCCGTTTCTCTATCCATCTCTGACTCTTGTCCCTCGAATCGTCGCTGCGAGGATGCCACGCTTTCCTCCTGCAATCTCGCCAATTTATCAAAACATTAGGATACACTGCGCCGCGCCTCCCTGCACGGGAGGAATCACGCCTTGTTGCGAAGCGGAACTAAGTAACTATTTCTGAGGGACTTCCAGCGTGCGCCCGCCGTCTACGACCAGCGTCCGCCCGGTGATGAACTTCGACTGCACCAGAAAGAGCACTGCTTCCGTGATGTCGCTTGGAGTTCCCGTGCGGCGCAACGGCGCCAGTTTGATGAAATCGGTTTCCAGTTCCGGCGCGTCGCCCGCCATTGTAATCGTACCCGGCGCGATCGCATTCACGCGAACCTCCGGCGCCAGGGCCTTCGCCAGAATCCTAGTGAGCATCACGACGCCGGCTTTCGAAACCGAGTGCGGGATGTATCCGGTCCATCCCAGCAGGCCGCCGGTATCCGCAAAGTTGATGATGACGCCGTGGCTTCTGCGAAGCAGCGGCGCTGCCGCCTGCGCACAGAAAAACGGCGCTCGCAAATTCGTGTCCAGCGAGGCGTCCCAGACTTCCTCCGTCGTCGAAATCACGCTCGCCGGCAAAAAATTCGCCGCACTGTTTACGAGAATGTCCAGCCGCCCGAAATATTTCCCAGCTTCGTCGACTAGCCGCTTGATCTCCGCAACCTTGCCCAGGTCAGCGCCAATCGCAATCGCCCTTCGCCCGAGCTTCTCAATTCCCCGCACCACCTCTTGCGCTTCTGTCTGCGAGCTCCGGTAGTGAACAACAACGTCCGCGCCTTCTTCCGCTAACCGCAGCGCCACCGCGCGCCCCAGCCTTTTCCCCGCGCCCGTCACTAGCGCCACTTGCGCTTTCAATGTCTCGCTTCGCTGCGCGTCCGCCGCCGTCATGATTCGGAACAATATCACAGCCCATCATTAGCTTCCGCCCCGCACGCCTCCATTCGAACTGATAGAATCCTCTCCCGTTGGAGGCAGTATGACTCTCGATCTTCTCGCCGTCGCAGCGCACCCCGACGACGTCGAACTCACCTGCGGCGGCACCATGCTCAAAATGGCCCAGCGCGGCTACAAAACCGGCATCCTCGATCTCACTGCCGGCGAAATGGGTACCCGGGGCACTCCCGAACTTCGCGCCCGCGAAGCCGCCAAAGCTGCCAACCTCCTCAAAGTCTCCTGGCGCGGCACTCTCGGGGCTCCCGACTCCGACGTTCAGCCCACCCGCCAACACAAACTCCGCCTCGCCGCCGTGATTCGTCAGCTTCGCCCAAAAACAGTCATCATTCCCTATTGGGAAGCCCGCCATCCTGACCACTACCACGCCTCGACTCTCGGTTATGAAGGTTGCTTCCTCGCCGGCCTCAAGCAGCTCCCTCTTGAGGGCGAGCCGTACCGGCCATTCAAAATCATTTACTCAATTTCCTACGCCGATGTCCGCCCGACTTTCGTCGTCGACATTTCTGCTCAATACGAACAGCGCCGCAAAGCTATTCTGGCCTTCGCCTCGCAGTTCCGCCCCAGGCCCTCCGAACCAAAGAGCAAAGTCCATCTCGCCATTGACCGCCTCGAAGCGGAAATGAACCAGTTGGCCCGCCACTATGGCCAGCTCGTCGGCGTGCAATACGGCGAGCCTTTCCTCCAGAAGGAACTCATGAAGGTGGAAGATGTTGTGAAATTGGAAGTTAGGTCGATCTAGGCTTGCTCCCGGCTATAACCTGTTTAATAGCGCCCGGCCCATCGCCAGCCGATTCAAAACGAGTCATCGTCCTGCGCCGGCGAGAACCCTGGAATCTTTTGCCCGTTCCCCGAGCGCTCCACCTTCACCCGGATCTGCGCTTCGCCCTCCGCCCCGGACTTTCGCAGCACGACCACGGTCTGAAGCGCTTCCGAGTACAGCCGTGTCACCAAATAAATGTCGTTCGTGCCGTCCTTCTTCCAAAGCTGCCCTATCTGAATCTTCGAGACGCTCATCGCTGATCATTCAATGTAGAGTGCGGCCCGAGGTGTGTCAACTGTCAGTCTAACCATGCCTTTCCCTCATCCGAAGGTTCCCTGCAAAACCTGCCCTTTAGGGCTGACCTTCGCACACCTGGCTCGCCCCCCGCATCAACCACATACCAGCCCAGCGGAATAGGAAACCTTCTTCCGCCGTCTTACATCGTAGTATCTGGATAGACGATATGGGGCGCCTGTCCTGCGTTTGGGGTGTATAATCCTCTTAAGGTGGAGGTATACGTCATGCGAACCATCTTTCGGCATGCTTTGAAATTAGCGCTGGCGGGCATCGTTTTGGCTGCCCCGGCATTCGCCCTGCCGCAAAGTCCAAATCCGCCGCAACAACAGGATCCGTCGCAACAGGACCCCTCCAAAACACAAACTCCTCCGCCCACTCAGCAGCAGGCGCAGCAGCAACAGCCCCAGCAGCCGCAACAGCCGGGCAACCAGCCCGTCCAGCAGCAGGATACCGTCAATCCCAAGAATTCGAAGGAAGACGTCAACGCCATCGGCGAGCGTAGCGTCGGGAAGGGTGTCAACTTCTACTCCCTCGAACGCGAAATTGCCCTCGGCAAGCAGTTAGCTCAGGAAGTTGAGCGCTCCTCTAAGCTTATCGACGACCCGGTCGTCACCGAATACGTCAACCGCGTCGGCCAGAACCTGGTCCGCAACTCCGACGCACGCGTTCCCTTCACGATCAAGGTCATCGACTCCGACGAAGTCAACGCGTTCGCCCTGCCCGGCGGCTTCTTCTACGTCAACAGCGGCCTGATCCTTCGCGCTCAAGAAGAGTCCGAGCTTGCGGGGGTGATGGCCCATGAAATCTCTCACGTGTGCGCGCGCCACGGCACCAAGAACGCCACCAAGGGCGAAATCATGCAGTTGGCCACCATCCCGCTGATTCTTCTCGGCCCCGGCGGCTGGGCAGGATACGGCATGTACGAAGGTCTGAACCTTGCCATCCCTGTGACTTACCTCAAGTTCAGCCGTGACGCCGAGCGCGAAGCCGACTTCCTCGGCCTTCAGTACATGTACAAGACCGGCTACGACCCCAACTCCTACGTGACCTTCTTTGAGCGCATTCTCTCCGACGAGAAGCGCCGCCCCGGCACCATTCCCAAGGTCTTCTCGACCCACCCGCCCACGCCGGAGCGCATCGAAAACTGCCAGAAAGAAATCGCGCGCATCCTCCCGGCCCGCGACGAATACATCGTCACGACTTCCGAGTTCGACACCGTGAAGGCGCGCCTCCGCAACATCATGTTCTCCCGCAAGGTTACTGACGCGAAGGACAAGCCCACTCTGCGTACCAAGACCGAGCAGTCCAAGAAGCAGCCCGACGGGACCGACCCGAATAGCACCGACGACGATCGCCCGACGCTCAAGCGCCGCCCCGACTCCCAGCCATAATCGTCCAGAAAACCTTTCCTGAAAAACCGGGAGTCCCCGCCTGCCGGTTTTGGTTTTTAAGCGACCTTGAGCCTGCGCGGTTTCCAATTTCCCTTTCTAATTCCACGCTACCGTACGGCCGGATAGATTTCGTCTGCGATCCAGTAGTTCTCTAGGACGAACGCCAAAACCATTCCCATCAACCACAGTCCCCATCGCCGGCGCGCCCATACTTCCGAGGCTGCCATAGGAATCTCCACGAGGTACGCCGCGCAATAACAAACGTTCGCCAGCAGTGCTAACACAGCCAACGCTGCCATATGCTCCGCCGTCACCGCTCCGCGAAAGTGCGGCCACGTCGCCACCACCCACACCACCGCCACTACGACGAGCACGGCGTTATAAAGCAACCGGCGCGGCTCCCAATACTTTGCCGCGTCTCTCAACTTGTCCATTTCCATCGCCAGTCTCCC
>Ga0187778_10000204_pt1 | contig 42382 bp, 37 predicted proteins | sample 1015_Q2_SP5_20_M_FD_132418 | JGI IMG/M metagenome (GOLD analysis project Ga0187778, IMG submission 132418) | Tropical peat soil microbial communities from peatlands in Department of Meta, Colombia - 1015_Q2_SP5_20_MG | ecosystem: Environmental > Terrestrial > Soil > Wetlands > Peat | place...
CGAAGACGGTTCGCAGGCGCGCCGCCGCTCGCGGCAGCACGTCGAGCAACGCGGAGACAAGGGACCATGCCGCATCGTCGTAGCGCGGAGGCGGAAGCGAGCGCACCGCGTGCAGCGCCTCGGCAAGACCAGTCTCATCGGCAAGTTCTGCAAGCAAGGTCTGCATTGCCTTCTTGTTCCTGGCGCGGTCCGCGCTCTCGACACCATGCGTGTCGGTCTTGGCAGGAAAGCCTTGCTTCACGCCCACTTGCTCGCGAAAGCTGCCCTGGCCGGTGAGCAGCCATTCGGCGATCCGGCACCATGCGGGGAGCGCATCGGCGGTTGCCGGCGGAAGGTCGTTGGCGGTGGCGCACGCGGCGAGGACTTGAGCCGCATCGCCGTCCACATTCGACGCTGCGCGCCGCGCGAGTTGGGCGAGCGCCCCGATACTGCGAACGGGGAAGAGCGAGCGCACTGTCGCGAGCTCGGCTTCGATCTCTGCGGCGAGTGCCTCCTCGAGCATCGCGCGCAGCGCTGTTGGGTCCTGGCCGACCAGCCGGCGCAGCCATTGATCGCGCTTCGCGAGCATGCCTGCGAGCAGCGAGACGACGCGATCGGCATCGTTGTCCAGATATCGCAGCAGGCGACGCCATGCAGCGTCCTCTGCCCCGGCGGCGTAGAGCTCCTCGCGCGCCGCAGCCGCATAGAGCTCCTCGGCATGCTCGATCAGGCCCGCCATCGCACCCAGCTTTGTGGTGACCGGCGCCTGGCGCATCAGCGCCGCGCACAGAGCGTCGATCGTCTGCACGCGCAGGCGTGCCGGGTGCGCGGTCAGATTCCAGCCGCATTCCCGGTCGCGCCGCAAGGCAGCGTGCGCAAGCGACAGGATCGCCGCTTCGTGCTCGTCCTTGGGCGCAACGCCAGCTTCGGCCTTCCGCAACGCCTCTACGATCCGTTCGCTCATTTCCCCGGCCGCTTTGCGGGTGAACGTCATCGCAAGAATCGCCTCCGGGCGATCCACGCGCGCGAGCAAGGCAAGGTAGCGCTGGATCAGCAGCCCGGTCTTGCCTGATCCGGCCGGCGCCTGCACGATGAACGAGCGCGAGACGTCGAGCGCGCCTTCGCGCTCCCTGGCATCGTTCGCGGCCGGTCGATCAGTCATCGGCATCGTCGCCGCCTTTCACTCGCGCCGATTCGATGCGGCAAAGCGCCTGCACACCGCAGGTCCGGCACGTCGACGGGTAGAACCGCGGCGAGACGCTGGCGCAACCGGCGGCGATCTCGGCGGCGAGAGCGCCCAGGCGCGCCTCCCACCACGCTTCGAGTGCAGGCCAGTCCGGGAATCTCTTCAGCGCTGGGAGCTCGGTGAGCCCCGGCCATGCACTCGCGTCGGCAGCGATTCCAACCGCCTCCACTTGATCGGCCCTCAGTTGCGCGTATACCAGTGCTCGCAGAGGCAGATCGGGGGAAGCCGCGCGCTGGGCGAGCGCGTAGAGCCCGAGTTGCGGCGCCTGAGGCCGCTCCTCGAACCACTGCCTCGGCGGCATCGCGCGACCGGTCTTGTAGTCGATGATGACGCCACCGCCCTCCTCCAGCGTATCGATGCGATCGAGTCGCAGCGAAAGCCTCACCGGGCCGAGCGCCAGCGTCGTCTGCCTTTCGGTGTCTGCGACCGCAAAACCTGGCCGCCCGTGCTCCAGCTCGATCCACTTCCGCAGCACCGCAGTGAGCCGGCCCTGTTCCTCGCCGTACACCGACGCGGGGAGGCTTTGCCGTCGCGCAAGCGGGAGCTGCGCGATAGAACGGCCCACGGCTGCATCGATGCGGGCGGCGAGCGCATTGCGATCGAGCGCCGACAGCGACGCCTTATCGCGAATCGCGTCCCAGAAAGCCTTGAGCGCCCCGTGCGCCAAGCCCCCGCGCTCTTCCGGAGTCAATCCGGCGGGCGCGACCGGCCATGGTTTCACCGAAAGACGATGACGGGCAACGGCCTGGAACGGACAATCGCTCTGCGCGGCGATGATCGCGGCGCCGCCGCGCAGATGGCTGCCGGCTTGCACGACGGGGGCGCGCGCGTCCTCTACACTCTCGGCGCTGACGCTCTCGGCGATGGTATGCGCCCACGGCTTGCTCAGCGGTGGCGAAGCCAATAGCGGATAGTCGAGCAGCAGCGTCGATGGCAGAAGCCGGTGATCGTCAGCGCTTTCGGCCGAGCTGAACATGACGACCGGTGCCGCGGCCGCAAAGCGCGCCGTGATCGTGCGGGCGTAGTCGAGCTCGCCCGCGGCGCTTGCCCGCGGGATGTTGCGCTCGCGCTGCCAATGAATCGGCAGTAACGGGTTGGGGCTCGGCGCGCGCGGCCAGCGGTCGGCCGACAGCCCTGCGACCCACAACGCATCGAAGTCGAGCCCGGAGCCCTCGAGAATCCCCAGCAGTTGAACAGAGGCCACCGTTCCCTCGGGTTGAAACACGCGGTCGCGCGCGAGCAGACGCAGAGTCTCGATCGCGTTGTCCCGATCGAGTCGCGACGCGACTGAGCCCAGCCGCGCGAACTCGGTGAGCAGCCCCTCCCAAGCCTCGCGGGCCTGATGCTCGGCGCTATCGAGCGGGCGCGTACCGGGCCAGCCGGTCGCTTCCAGCCATGTCCGCCATCGATCGACCCACTCTCGAGGCGATGCCCGACGCGTGCCATGTCCCCCGCTCCTGGCGCGCCTCCAGCGCTCGGCGCAATCCGGAGATACGCGCTCGAGCGCGGCGATCGCGTCGTCGAGCGTGATATGGCGGCGACCCCCGACGAGCCATTGCCGCTCGATGCCCGCCCTCCGGCCCCATGCTGTTTCGTCTCCGGCAAGATACGGCGAGCGCAACATGGCAGCGGCGGCGTTGCGCTCCAGCCCGACTTCGCGCAACGCAATCAAGTCGAGCGCCGCAACCACGACAGGCACCATCGCCAGCGGCGTACCCAGCGAAACCTCGAACGGGCGCCGTGCGGCGGCGTCCGGGGGCAGGATCAGCCCGGGACACAGCACGTCCTCCGCCAGAGCGATGATCTCCTCGCGACGTTGCGCGAGGTCTTCGATGACGATGCCGACGCTGCAAGCGGGCTCGGCGAGCGCCCGCGCGCGAGCCCACTCGAGCGCAGCACACACCTCGTCGCGCCGCGTCGCCGCCGTTGTCCGCGATGCATTGCTCGGGTGCGGTGCCGGAGCGTCGACCGTGCGAATGCCGGCGCCGGTTGCGTTCAGCGCATCGATCAAACGCTGCTGCTGAGGGCTCAAACTGATGAATCCGGCGAGCACGACGCGAGGAACTCGAGCAGCGAGCAGCGCAGCGTTGCGCGCCAACACGTCGCCAAGTTGCGGCAGGTCGATGGCCTGGGCGCGGCGAAGCTCAGCGAGACAGGCTTCGGCCCACGCCGCGAAGGTGCCCGGATCGTCGGCGTCACCGCCGTCGGAGCGTCGCCATCCGCGCCAGCTCTCGCCGCCGGCACCCCATGCGCAGGTTATCGACCACGCTTCCTCGGCGACACGCGCCGCACCTGCAGGGTCGAGCAGCACCGGCCCATGTGCAGAGATGACACTCCGCCACAGCAGCGCCGATTGAGTCGGCGACAGGAGCAGACGAGCGCCCGCTTCCATGCCCGCGGCGATGCCTTGCTCCCACAGCGCCTCCAGCCACGCGCCATAGGGAAGGATCGAAGGCGTGGGCCAGCTACGCTTCCCTGCGGCATGCTGCGCCCGGTCGAATCCTCGCCGCAGATGTCGCGCCAGCCTCCGGTTGGGGGTGATCGCGGTGGCGCCTTCGGCCAGGGCGGAAAAAATGGCGGATCTCACGCCCGCGATGGTATCCGATGACACGGCAGCGAATGGCCTGCTGGCGATCGCGTGATACGTGTTGCTGCACGGGCCGGGCGCCCGCACACTGGAGGCCGTTAACGTACCCTAAACCCGGAGGGAGATGCGATGGCAGCCTATATTCTTGCCAATGTGAAAGTGACCGACTCGACCCGCTACGAGAAGTACAAGCAACTCGCTCAGGAGGCAGTGGCGCGCTACGGCGGCCGCTATCTCGTGCGCGGTGGCGAGACTGCCATCCTCGAAGGTAGCTGGCAGCATGATCGCATTGTGGTGCTGGAGTTTCCTACGCTCGAGCGCGCCAAGGAGTTCTATCGCTCCCCGGAGTACGCCGCCGCGCGCCAGGCACGCAGCGGCTGCGCCGAGATGAAGATGCTCGCCGTCGCCGGCGTGTGAGAGCAGGCGAGGGTCCCTGCTTCACTGCTCGCGGCTGCGGCCTCCTTGGCGCGAGCTGGGGCCCCTGCGTCACTGCTCGCGGCGCTACTCCTCGAGCGCTGCTGGCTGTTTGTCGGCTGGCGCTGCGTCCTCGGTAGTTGCCGCAGTGCTCGCCGTTGCCTCGACCGCTCGCGACACGAGGCGGACCCGCGCAGTGGATGCACGCATCGGAGCGCGCCATTCGCCGCACCAGTCGTCGTCGCGGACCAGCGGCCACACGCCTTCGACGATGTGCGCCTTCTTCGAAGTGGAGCCTAGCGGATTCAAGTGCGGCGAGTGACGGCGGCACTGGCCCCACATCATCGGTGTGCGCCCGTCATTGGGACGGGCATTGCGCCGGTCATAGAATTGGCAGTTCAGGCATTTTTCCACGGTCCTCCCGCAGGGTTCGTTTGCTTTGTAGTCGTCGCGCCGGATGAAGCGCGTCGGCCGATCACCTGTCACATGGTTTGCAGGCGCGGCTTCATCCTATTGGATAACGCAGTGGGATTAGCCCGCGCGGGAAAGCTCAGACCTGCAGCGAAACGCGCCGCGACGCCGGTGGCGGCGACAGCCGAGACCGGCACAGCGGCCGGCGCACGGGGTGGGCGCGACGCCGTCCCGCGGCCACGCGGGCAGCCTTGGGACGAAGGCGCAGGCGCGATGGCGCCCGCCAGCCGGGATCGCAGCGGTAGGCAGCGCGCTGCAATGCGGAGCGGACGCAGTGGACGCTTCTCATGCGGCCCACGCGCTGATGGCCGCGATCAGCGGTGCAGGGACATCCTGCACGCGGCGAGGAAGGCGGGTCGCCTCCTGATCGAGAAGATTCTTCAGTTCCCGGTCGGCCTCGTCGGCGATGCGCTGCAGCTCGCAGTCGTAGTCGTGTCGCAGCGTGGGATCAGAGAGCACCATGTAAGCCTCGTGAACCAGGCTCACCATTTTCGGGTCGCCATGCCCGTTCATTCGCTGCCGGATGGTCTGGTACGCGGCCTCGATCCTGGCCGTGGAGGCGCCGGGCGGGAGCTCCAGATAGTCGTAATGGGTGTAATTCACAGTATCCTCGCGGTACGGTTGCATTGCCCTCGCCTCTGATCTGCAGCTAAGCAACATCGGTGCCATGTCTAGTGACACCGGAGGTTTCGGCTCCAAGGCATTGATTAAAGGCGACATGAAATCAGTCGCAACCGCTGAGCGAAGGGGCACCCAGGCTTTAGCTGCGCGCGTCCTGCCGCGCCGTGGCAACGGACCGCGGCGACCTCAGAGGATTTCGAGCGGGGTCGGCCCGGCAGGCGGCGGGTAGGCCTCTTCCAGCTCGGCCATGACCCGGCTCGACAACTCCAGGTCGCGAGCAGCGGCGCATTCGCGGACATGGCCGGGATCGGCCGCCTTGGGTATCGCGGCGACGCCCGGCTGAGCCAGCAGCCAGGCCAGCGCCAGCTGCGCCGGCGTCGCTCCGACTCCCGCGGCGATCTGGCGTAACGCCCGTTGGCGCAACAAGCGCGCCTGCCCCAGCGGCGAGTACGCCATCACCGCAATGCGGTGGCCGCGGCAGAACGGCAGCAGGTCCCACTCCACGCCGCGGCGGCCGAGGTGATAGAGCACTTGATTGACCGCGCAGTGGCGGCCTCCCGCCACAGCCCACAACTCCTGCATGTCGGCGGTATCGAAGTTGGAAACGCCCCAGGCCCGGATCCTGCCGTCGGCACGCAGCGCCTCGAAGCCCGTGACGCTTTGCTCGAGCGGAATGCGGCTGCGCCAATGCAGCAGGTACAGATCCAGATAATCGGTCTTGAGGCGCTTCAAGCTGCGCTCGCAGGCAGCCACGATGCCGCGTCGGTTTGCGTTGTGGGGGTAGACCTTGCTCACCAGGAACACGCGCTGCCGCTGTCCGGCGATCGCCTCGGCGACAACGTCCTCGGCGCCGCCTTCGCCGTACATCTCGGCGGTGTCGATCATGGTCATGCCGAGATCGAGCCCGAGTCGCAATGCTGCTACTTCGCCGGCGCGACGCTGCGCTCGCTCACCCATTTCCCACGTGCCCAGACCGAGCACCGGCAAGGAAGACCCCGATGGCAGCGTGAGATTGCGCGGCGGCGTGGACATGGATTGCACGAATCGAACAGCGGATCAACGATACCGTAACGCCAGCGACGCGGAGCTACAATGCGCGGAAACGAGCTTTCGCCCATGCCGCTCGATCGCCCCACCTCCGAACGCCGCATCGTCCGCGGCGCGTGCCCGCACGACTGCCCGGATACGTGCGCGCTGCACATTACGGTCGAAGATGGTCGCGCGGTGGACGTGGCCGGAGATCCCGATCACCCGACCACGCGCGGCACCCTGTGCACCAAGGTCGCGCGATATCTGGAGCGCACCTATTCGAGCCAGCGCGTCCTCCATCCGCTCAAGCGCGTCGGACGCAAGGGCGAGGGCCGGTTCGAGCGCATCGGCTGGGAAGAGGCGCTCGATACCATTGCCCAGCGCTTCAAGGAGATCTCGGCATCGCGCGAAGGGCCCCAGGCAATCGTGCCCTACAGCTACGCCGGAACCATGGGCCTGCTGCAGTACTGCTCGATGGACCGCCGCTTCTTTCACAAGCTCGGTGCGTCGCTGCTCGATCGCACCATATGCTCGACTGCGGGCAAGGCAGGGTACGTCGCCACCGTCGGCGCGGCGATCGGCACCGATCTCGAGCAATTCGAGAACGCCAAGCTCGTCCTGATCTGGGGCTCGAACCCGATCGTCTCCAACCTCCACTTGTGGAGCCGCGTGCAGGAAGCCAAGCGCCACGGCGCCAAGCTGGTGGCGATCGACCCGTACCGGAGCCTCACTGCCGAGAAGTGCCACGAGCATCTGGCACTGCTCCCGGGGACCGACGCTGCGCTGGCGCTGGGGATGATGCACGTGCTCGTCGCCGAGGACTTGATCGATCACGATTACGTGGATCGCTACACGCTGGGTTTCGACCGTCTCAAGGATCGCGTCCGCGAATATCCGCCGGAGCGCGTCGCGCAGCTTACGGGACTCAGCGCCGACGCGATTGTCGCGCTCGCCCGCGACTACGGCACCATCCGTCCCGCGGCGATCCGGCTCAATTACGGCATGCAGCGTCACGGCGGCGGCGGGATGGCGATGCGCACGGCGGCTTGCCTCCCCGCGCTGGTCGGCGCCTGGCGCGACCCGGCCGGCGGCGCGCTGCTGTCCTCGAGCGGGGCGTATCCGGTGAATACCAAGGCGCTCGAGCGCCCGGACCTGATCTGGAACAACCCTCGCACGATCAACATGAGCACGATCGGCGATGCACTGCTCGACGCCAAGGACCCGCCGGTCCGTGCGATCTACGTCTACAACTCGAACCCGGTAGCGGTAGCTCCAGACTCGGCGAAGGTCGTGCGTGGCTTCGCTCGGGAGGACCTCTTCTGCGTGGTGCACGAAGTCTTCCAGACCGACACCGCGGACTACGCCGACATCGTGCTTCCGGCGACTACGCAGCTCGAGCAAATCGACGTGCACTCCTCCTACGGCCATCTCTACGTGCTCGCCAACAATCGCGCCATCCCGCCGCTGGGCGAGGCGAAACCCAACACCGAAGTATTCCGTTTGCTCGCAGCGAAGATGGGCTTCACCGAGCCGTGCTTCGCGGAGGGCGACGAGGAGATCGCTCGCAACGCGTTCGTGACGAGCGATCCACGGATGAACGGCATCGACTGGGAGGCCCTTAGACAGCGGGGATGGCAGAGGCTCAACGTCCCCTCCCCTTTCGCGCCCTTCGCCCAAGGCGGCTTTCCCACGCCGTCGGGCAAGTGCGAGTTCTATTCCGAGACGCTCGCCCGCAAGGGGCTCGACCCGCTGCCGACCTTCGTTCCTCCGCACGAGTCCGCTGCAAGCAACCCGCAGCTCGCGCGCAGGTATCCCCTGGCGATGATCTCTCCGCCGGCGCGCAATGCGCTCAATTCGAGCTTCGCCAACCTGCCCGTGTTCGCCGAGACGGAGCAAACGCCCAAGCTGGAGATCCATCCCGACGACGCGCGCGCTCGCGGCATCGCCAGCGGCGACCGCGTGCGCGTGTTCAACGATCGCGGCGCGTTGGCGCTCACCGCGCGCGTCACCGACAGGGCGCGCGCCGGCGTGGTCGTCGCGTTGTCGGTCTGGTGGCGCAAGCTTTCTCCTGACGGCACCAACGCCAACATGATCACCAGCCAGGCGCTCACCGACATGGGGCGTGCGGCGACGTTCTACGATGCGCTGGTGGAGGTGGAGAGGCTGTAGCTCGCTCCGGCGCGGCGGGTCGCGCGAGATGCTCTCTTCGTAGCGATTGATTCTGCTTGACTCCTGACGGCGCATCAAACGGTGCGGTTGGAGTCGAGTGCAAGGTTCGCGCAAGATTAACACCTTACCCTCGTCTCGTGCCAAGCTTGAAGAGCGTTGCGCGTCGCTTCTGCGAATCGGCCTTCGGGACCGTATTCGATCGCGCGCTGGCGAGGGCCTGCCGGGCGTTGCGTCCCAGCTTCCTCTTCTTCTGGAACCGCGGTCTGGGACCCGCGACGGGGCATCTTGAAGAAAGGCAGCGCTTCGCCCAATCCCCTGCTGCGCTATGCTTGCCTTGGCGCCTGGAGACGCGTGAGCTTGCTCCGCGGGGCGCAGGTGAGCACGCCATCCAGAGCTCACCGGTTGTTTCATCTTTCGGCAGATGCGCAGCATGGCGTCGGCTGGACCTGGAGGAACCCATGCGCGTTGCTCACCGTAGCCGTACTGGCCATTGGACAGCACTGCGGCGCCTCGGCGCTGTTCTGGTAGCCTTGGTTTGCATCGGCGCACAAGCGTCGGACGTTCGCTTCGTCGGAAACGTCGCGTACGACTACTCAGGAGGTACTGCGTCGATGTTCGCCGATGGTTACGCGAACTACGGTCCGAACGGCGAATCCGGTCCGATACGCATGGAGCTATGGGCGTTCCCGTCTCCCTACCCCGCCCCACTCCAGTCGGGGCACAAGCTCGCGCAGTTCGACCTGCCCACGCTGGGCACTGGCTGGGAGACAACTGACGTCAACTCCGGATCGCTTTCTGCAACGCCTCCTCCGACCGGCACATGGATCTTCGCCATGCTCCTTACGGAGCAGGGCTTTGGCGGGCTCGACGACGGATACTCCGTCGATGACTGGCGCAACTTCGCGGCTCCCGTCACCGTGGGTCCGCCGGCGGCGCCTGCGCTGAGCCCACAGGTCGGACTGTGGTGGAATCCCGATGAATCCGGGACCGGCTACGCGATCGACTACAAGCATGGGGTGCTGGTCGTGACGATCTACTCGTACACGGCGGGCGGTGCCGCGCAGTGGTATCTCGCCTCCGGGCCCCTGTCGGGAGCGATATTCACCGCAACGCTGGACAAGTACAGCGGCGGCCAATGCATCGCCTGTACCTTTAGCGGACCCCCGACACTAAGCGGAAACGACGGGATCATCACCATCAGCTTCGCCTCGCCAACCTCTGCGACGGTTCTCTTGCCAGGAGGCAGGATCACGCGCATTGAGCCTCAGGCGTTCTGAGTCCTGCGATTCACCCTTAACGCTCCGTCGTTCGCCAGGCTTCATATCTGTACATGGAGCCGGAGCCCGAACACCGACACCGGCCCCCGATCGCGGTTGTACGCAGGGTGGTCGATGTACTGGTAATCCAGAGAGAGCTGCACACCCTTCGCAAGCGAATAACGGTAATACATTTCGAGCACGCGCTCTGAGCCCGGTCGTGGCAGCTGGCCGTCGCCCACAAGGATGCCGAGACCGCCCGCGTCGAAGAAGCGGTTTGCCGCACCCGATTCGCGATTGACTGCTGCACCCACTCCGAAATTGTCGTCGCTTCGCTGCCAGCGCTCTCCGCTCATGGATAGGCCGAACGCGTAGGATTGACTCACATCGGTGAAGTCGAATGCCTCGTACTTGCCCTGTTGGGCGGACAGGCGTGCGAAAAGCCCCAAGTCGGGCGCGAGTTGCTGCTGCAGGTTGAAAGCCATGCCGTACTTGGTGTGCGGACTACGCACGGCGGCGATGTCCGCGGGCTGACCGGTCGCCTCAGCGAGGGCAGTCGCTTGGTTGTACTCGCCCATGTTCCCATGCGTCGCGAATCCGAGCAGACGGGCGATGCCCGGCTGGCCCGAGAGGTCGTAGCGCTTCTCCACTTCGGCCACGATCTGGTATTGAGGCAGGAAGCGAGGATCGAGCTGCGTGCTGTTGGGAACGGTCGAGAGATCGAATAACCCGACACGAAGCGTCCAGCTCGCCTGATACCACTCCACGGCGACCCCGTAGGTGTAGCCCCAGGCGTTAGCGGCGTAATCGAACGCGGCGCTGTCGATTAGCGACCAGTTCAGAAAATCGCTGCGCGAATCGTGCGCATAATCGTTCTCGTCGAAGAGATCGACCACGGAGAACTTGCCCAGGGTCAGCACGACTCGATCGGCGGACTCGGTTCCGGCAAGCTGATTGAGATTGGCTTCGACTTCGGTGGCGTCGCCTCCAAGGTTGATGGTCTGACGCAGAAAGGCTCGGTGCAGCCGGCCATAGGGCTGGCTCGCGCCGACCTTGTACGCTTCGCCGCTAGGAAAACCGGCCACGCCGAGCGTACTGCTCAGGCCGAAGCCTTGGTCGATCTCGGGATTCACCCAGAACTCCGCTCCCTGCCAAAGCCGCGCGCCCGCGTAGAGCGTGAGGTCGAAGGTCTCTTTCCCCTGGGCCGACGGCGCAAGGCTGTTGGTGCCCTGGTAAGGAGAGCGAAACGCAGGGTGGTACTGGTAGACGATAGTGGTTTGCACGTGAAGGGCCCAATCCCGCGCTTCGTCCCCGTTCTGCGCACTTTCAACTCCTTGCTCCGTGCCAGCCTCGGACGGCCCCGTTGCCCCACCGGCAAGCGTCTGCGCGTGAGCGCCTGCGCAGGCGAAGATTCCCGCCGCTGCCAGTCGTTGGCACGCACCGAGGACCCCGCCGAACATGTTCGGCCACCCGCGAGTCATGAGTGATCGTCTCCTCCTGGCTCGCAGGCAAAAGAGGCCGTCAGCCGCCGAAAACGACCTCGACCCGCGTTCCCCCGGGGACGTGGTTGCCGATGCGCAAGTGGGCACCATGACGCTTGGCAATCTCCTGCGCGATCGCCAGCCCCAGCCCGCAGCCATTGCCGCCGCTCTGCGGTGCGCGGTAGAACGGCTCGAGCACGCGCTCGCGATCGGAAGCGGGGATTCCCGGCCCGTCGTCGTCGACAAAGAGGGTGAGCGGGCTGCGCCGCACGCCCAGCGTCACGTCTCCGCCAGGGCGTCCGTAGCGGATCGCGTTGTCGACGAGGTTACCAATGAGCTCGCGCAGGAGCTGCGGTTCGCCGCGCATCGGCACGCCAGATTCCGGCCCGTCATAGCCGAGATCGATATTGCGCTCGACGGCGGCATCCGCCCAGCGCTCGAGCTCGTTGCGTGCAAGCTCCGCAAGATCGATGTCGACCATCGCCAGCATGCTTGCGGAGGACGCGTCAGATCTCGTCAGCGTCAGCAGTTGTTGAGTAAGGTGCTGCATTCTCGTTACTGCTGCAAGAACGCGCTCGAGGGCTTCGGAATGCCGCTCCGGATTGGCTTCGCGAAGCGCGCGCTCCGCCTGAACCTGCAATGCTGCCAGTGGCGTGCGTAGCTGATGCGCCGCATTGGCCACAAAGCGTTGCTGGGCGGCACGGCTCTCCGATAGCCTACCGATCAGCCGATCGAGCGCCCCCACCAGGGGCTTCACCTCCGAAGGTGCGTCCTCGACGTCGCGCAGCGGAACAAGGGCCTCGGGCTCGTAGCCGCCGAGACGAGCGGCGAGCTCATCGAGGCTCGACAGGCTCGTTGTCACGGCGAACCAGATGAATGCACCGGCGACGAGAAGAATGATCGCCTGCAGCGGAACGACGACCAGGATGATTTCCCAGACCAGAGCCTGTCGTTTTCTCCTGGTTTCGGCAACCTGGATCGTCACTGGCCTCGACGCATCGACCGGGCTGGGAACGGCCACTGCGACCACGCGAACAGGATTGCCTTCGATTGTCGCGTCGTAGTAGATCGGCTTGTTCGGCACCAGTGCCGCCGGTGCCGGCGGGAAGGCCGCGTTGCCGAGAAGGCGTCTGCCGCTGGGAGATTGGACCTCTTCGTAGATGCGATCCAGGCTGTCCCATTCGAACATCTCGACCGCCGACGCCGGCAGCTCGAGGCTTACGCGCCCGGTGTCCGCGCGAAGCTGTGTGGCGAGAGTCATCGCCGAATCGAGCAGCCACCGGTCGTGCACGACGTTGCCGAAGTAATACGCGAGCCCGAAGGAAAGCAGCGCTCCGACAAGGAGAAGGCTCGCGAGCGGAACCCAAAGGCGCACCAGCAGGCGTCTGCGCAGACTGTGCTCAGGCTTCTTCATGGGACTTGGTCCCTTGCTCCAGCCTGTAGCCCAGGCCGCGGAATCCCCTGATGCTCACGCCTGCGCCGGCGTCGGCAAGCTTGCGCCGCAGCCGGCTGACGAACACCTCGACCATCGAGAGGCTGGCTTCGTCGTCCCAGCTATAGACGGATTCGAAGATGTGTTTCTTGGTAACGATTCGGCCGCTGCGCCGCAGCAGCAATTCGAGCACTGCGAGTTCGCGCGCGGTCAGTGCGATCTCCTGTTCACCGACGGTAAGGCGGCGCGACGCCGGCTCGAAAGCAAGGTTTCCGATGCGCAGAGTCGCCGCGGCCGGCTCACCGCGACGCAACAGCGCACGGATCCTGGCTTCGAGCTCGCCCAGATGAAACGGTTTCGCGAGGTAGTCGTCTCCGCCTGCGTCGAGTCCAACGATCCGGTCCTGCGGCTCATCTCGGGCGGTCAATATCAGGACCGGGCTCGTCATGCCGTTGTGGCGAAGCCGCCGCAGCACTTCCATTCCGTCCATATCCGGCAGCCCGAGGTCGAGAATCACGAGCTGATATTTCGCGCCCGCACACGCAGCGAGCGCCTCCGCTCCGCTGTGGGCGGCGTCCGCCGCGTATCCGGCCTGCTCCAGCGCCGACACGAGCCCGCTGGCTAACTCCAGGTCATCTTCGACTAGCAAAAGGCGCATTTTGAGTCGATGTTCGGCAAGCTTGGGGCAAGCTTGCTCTGGTGCGGCGCGCGCAAGTGCGCTCGAGTGTTCTAAACAAGTCTTGTGACGCCGAGTCTAACGCAAGAGGAAACGAGATTGCGAGGCAGGACGCTTGTCGCATCCATCGGTCGTGCAAGGTCCGCGCAAGGCTCCTGCGCTATGGTCGCCGCACTTGGCGTGCAGCAAGACGCATTCGGACCCGAAGCGCAATGCTGCTGGTGGTGAGACGATGGATTGTGCGACAGAAACCGGCCGGAAAGTAACGCATCAGTCGCCGGCGGCAGAAGCGATCTCACGGCGTCGGCAGTGGCTCATTGTGATCGCGCTCGCTTTGATTGCCAGCCTCATGGTCGTGCTGAGTTGGCTCACCGGACGGACGAGTCCAGTGGCGGCAAGCCAGCCTGCCGAGGAAGCACCACCCGGGACGTTTCGGCCGACACCTGCGCAACTCTCGAACCTCAAGGTGGCGCCCGCCATCCTGGTTACGTTTCGAACCGAGCGAATCGCAGAGGGCAAGATCGCCCTCAACGGCGACAGGACGACCCCTGTCTTCTCGCCCTACTCTGGCCGCGTCACGAAGGTTCTCGCGAATCTTGGTGATCATGTCAGGCAAGGCCAGCCGCTACTCGCGGTCGAAGCGACCGAATTCGCACAAGGACAGAGCGATCTCGTGAGCGCGGTGAACGCTCTCAACACCGCCCGTGCGCAGCTGGCCATGGCCCAGACCAACGAGCAGCGCAAGAAGGCGCTCTACGAGGCCAAAGGAGGCTCGCTTCAAGACTGGCAGCAAAGTCAATCCGATCTCCTCGCTTCCCAAAACAATCTGCGCTCCGCCGAGGCGGCGCTGGCCTTGATGCGCAACCGCCTTCGCATCCAGGGACGTACCGACACAGAGATCTCAAGGCTCGAGACGCCAGCGCCGATGAACGCGCAGGCGTTCGTGCTGGCTCCCATCGATGGGACGGTGACCGACCGTCAGGTCGGGCTGGGCCAGTACATCCAGTCGGGAGCCGCCAATCCTGTGTTTGCAATTGGCGATCTTTCCACGGTGTGGCTGGTGGCCAATGTGCGCGAGACCGACGCTCCGCTGGTTCGTCGCGGTCAGCCCTTGGATGTACGCGTGCTCGCGCTACCCCAGCAGACATTCAGGGCAAGGATTACTTACGTAGCTCCGAGTATCGATCCCGTCACGCGACGCCTCGCGGTCCGCGCCGAGGTCGAGAACCGCGACGGGGTCCTTAAACCTGAGATGTTTGCTACGTTCAGCATAGTAACCGGCAGCGAGTCCTCCGCGCCCGGTGTTCCCAGCAGCGCAGTGGTTTACGAAGGAAGCGTGGCGCGGGTCTGGGTCCTTAACCGCGACGGGACGATCGCCCTGCGACCGGTCCAAACAGGCAGAACCCGCAACGGGATCGTGGAGGTGGTCGCGGGTCTCGCGCCCGACGAACAGGTGGTGACTGCCGGAACCTTGTTCATTGATCGTGCCGCGCGCATCGAATGATCCGCGCGTGCTCTCGGCGCATTGGACGACCCTGGGGTTGGTTCAGAGTGTCGCCCGGGCGTGACGCACGATGAACTGGGTCATCGGCGCGGCCCTGCGCCAGCGCTGGCTTATCGTCGGCCTTATGGTGCTGGTCCTGATCGCGGGCGCCATCTGCTTCGTCAGGCTCAACATCGAAGCGTACCCTGACCCCGTGCCGCCGCTTGTCGACGTGGTGACGCAGAACCCAGGTCAATCGGCAGAGGAAATCGAGCGCTACATCACGGTTCCGATCGAGGTACAGATGGCCGGGATTCCCCATGTCTCCGCCATCCGGACCATATCTCTGTTCGGTCTCTCCGACGTGAAGCTCCAGTTCACCTACGATGTCTCCTACGCGCAGGCCGAGCAGCTCGTAATCAACCGCCTGGCGCAGCTTCCGCAGCTGCCCAACGGTGCCCAGCCGCAGATCTCTCCCTGGAGCCCGATCGGCGAGATCTACCGGTATCGGGTGGTCGGACCAAAGGGCTATTCGGTTACCGATCTCAAGACCATTCAGGATTGGATATTGCAGAGGCGCTTCAAAGCGCTGCCCGGCGTCATCGATGTCACCGGCTGGGGCGGCCAGACAAAGACCTACGATATCACCGTCGATCAGAACCAACTCATCGCACACGGGCTGACGCTGGCTCAGGTGCTGCAGAGCATCGGAAGCAGCAATCTTAACGTCGGCGGTCAAACCGTCAACATCGGCACCCAGTCGGCGGTCGTCCGCGGCGTGGGTCTCGTCCGGTCGCTGGACGACATCCGCAAGATCATGCTCGCCTCGAGCAACGGAACACCGGTGATGCTTAGCGATGTCGCGACGGTGACAACCGGTCATCAACCCCGCCTCGGCATCGCCGGCAAAGACGACGAAGACGACATCGTGCAAGGCACGGTACTGATGCGCCGCGGCGAGCAAAGCATGCCAACGATCCGGCACATCCAGGCCGAAGTGCAGAAGATCAACCAGACCGGCGTCCTCCCGCCCGGGCTGCACATCGAGCGGATCTACGATCGTACCGATCTCATCAGCATCACCACCCGCACGGTTCTGCACAACATGCTCGCCGGCATCCTGCTGATCTTCCTCGTGCAATGGGCCTTTCTGGGGAATCTGCGCAGCGCGCTGATCGTCGCCGCGACGATTCCATTCGCCTTTGCCTTCGCGCTGATCATCATGGCCGCACGCGACGAATCGGCGAACCTGCTTTCCGTGGGAGCGATCGATTTTGGTCTCGTCGTCGACGCGTCGGTGGTCATGATCGAGAACATCTATCGGCACCTAGCCGAGAGACGCGAAGCTCGCAGCGCTGAACTCGCGCTAGCGCACCGCTTGCGCGCTCAATTCGGCCTGCGCGGCAAATTTGCCATCGTCGCCAATTCGGCGATGGAGGTGAGCGAATCGATCTTCTTTTCGGCGGCGATCATCATCGCCGGCTTCGTGCCGCTGTTCACGTTGAGCGGCATCGAAGGACACATCTTCGGCCCCATGGCGAAGACCTACGCGTATGCCATCGCCGGCGGGCTCATCGCCACTGTCACGATCTCGCCTGCGCTAAGCGTGCTGCTGCTCGAGGAGCGCGTGAGCGACACGGACACGCGTCTGGTGGCACTTTTGCGCCGAGGCGTGGACCCGGTCTTACGCTTCGCCCTCGCCAACAAGGTGCTAGCCGCCGGTGCTGTCGTCGTGCTGCTCGTGCTCGCCGCAGTGGCGCTGCGCAATCTGGGGCTCGAATTCCTCCCGACCCTGGAAGAGGGCAATTTCTGGATCCGGGCGACTATGCCGTCCTCGGTGTCGCTTGAGGAAGCCAACCCATACGTCAACCGGATGCGCCGGCTAATCGCCGGCTTTCCGGAGGTCGAGACGGTGGTGTCCCAGCACGGACGTCCCGACGACGGCACCGACGCTACTGGCTTTTTCAACGCCGAATTCTTCGCGCCGCTCAAGCCCGAGTCGCGGTGGCCGCCGGGAGAAACCAAGGAATCGCTGACGCGGAAGATGAAAGACAGGCTGCAGGATGAGTTTCCTGGCGTCGAATTCAATTTCTCGCAATATATCCAGGACAACGTCGAGGAGGCTGCGTCGGGAGTCAAAGGCGAGAACTCGATCAAGCTCTTCGGCAACGACCTCGAAACGCTGGAGAAGACGGCGGCCAAGATCCGGAAAGTCTTGGAGACGGTTCCCGGTGTCACCGATCTGGCCGTGCTCAATTCCTTGGGACAGCCGACGGTTCGCATTGACATCGATCGGGCACGTGCGGCTCGTTATGGGCTCTCGCCGGGCGACATCAACGCGACGATCCAGGCGGCCATCGGCGGCCAGGCGGCCGGGGACCTGTTCGAGGAGGGCAGCGACCGTCACTTTCCGATGATCGTGCGCCTGGCGCCGGAGTATCGGCAAAGCCTCGATTCGATTCGCCGCATTACCGTCGGGGCGCCGAGCCCCAGCGGCAACGGCACGGTGCCTGTGGCGCTGGCCGACGTGGCCGACATCGTTCTGGTCACCGGCCCGTCGTTCATCTACCGCGAGCAGCAGGAGCGTTATATCCCGATCAAGTTCAGTGTTCGCGGCCGCGACCTCGGGTCGGCGGTGATCGAGGCGCAACGCAAGGTTGCGGGGCAGGTTGAGCTCCCCGGCGGCTACCGGCTCGAATGGGTGGGTGAGTTTGGCAACCTTACCGAGGCCGTCCAGCGTCTGGCCGTTGTCGTACCGCTGTCGATTCTTCTGATCTGCATCCTCCTCTATATGAACTTCGGCTCGCTCGTCGACGTGCTGCTCGCGATCAGTGCGATCCCCATGGCGCTCGTCGGCGGAATACTCATGCTCTACCTCACGAACACTCCCTTTAGCGTCTCGGCGGCGATCGGCTTCGTGGCGCTGTTCGGGATAGCCGCAATGGACGGCATTCTGGTGCTCGCGTATTTCAACCGCCACCTTGAAGACGAGACCGATCCCGAGCGCGCGCTGCGCACGACGATTCGCGTTCAGCTGCGTCCCGTAATGATGACATGCGTCGTAGCGTGCGTCGGGTTGCTGCCTGCGGCGCTCTCGACCGGGATTGGTGCGCAGGTGCAGCGGCCACTCGCGCTCGTAGTCGTCGGAGGTATGCTGCTGGCGCCGGCGCTGATCCTCGTCGCGCTCCCAGTGCTGATCTCGTTATTCTCGGTGCGGGCAAAACGTTCCGCGGCGAGCAGTGCGCTGGGGGCGGCTCCATGAGTCTCGCGTTGCGCGCCGGACCATGGACCCTGGTGCCTGTAGCAGCGGGCACGGTAATCCTCGCCGCCGGCTGCACTGTCGGCCCGGATTTCCACCGGCCCGCTGCAGCGGAGGTCGCGGATTACACAGCGCAACCGCTTCCCGCACACACCGCAGCGGCTCAGGTCCGCGGCGGAGAAGCGCAGCACTTTCTTGCCGAGCGAGACCTTCCCGGCGAGTGGTGGCAACTGTTCGGTTCACCTGCGATAACTGCGCTCGTTAAGCGGGCGCTCCAGGCCAACCCCGATGTGCGAGCGGCCCAGGCGGCACTGCGCCAAGCGCAGGAAAACGCGTTTGCACAGGAGGGTGCCTTCTACCCGAGCTTGCAGGCAAGCTTCTTGGCGAATCGAGAGAAAAACGCCGTCGATGTGGTCTCGCCAACGCTGACATCCGGGCAGGCGCTGTTCAACCTGTACACGCCGCAGCTAGTGGTGTCCTACGTTTTCGATCCATGGGGCGGCAATCGACGACAGTCCGAATCGCTTCAGGCGCAAGCTGAAGCACAGCGCTTTCAACTGGAAGCCACTTACCTGACGCTTACCTCGAACGTGGTGGCTGCCGCCGTTCAGGAGGCCACCCTGCGCGCCCAGATCGGCGCAACGCAGGAGGTGATCCGCATCGAGGCTGAGCAGCTCGCGCTTCTGCAGCGTCAGTACGAGTTGGGCGCAATCGCAGGTGGTGATGTCGCGGCGCAGGAAGCGGCGCTGGCTCAAACCGAGGCGACGCTGCCCACACTGCAGAAGCAACTGGCCCAGCAGCGCGATTTGATCGCGCGGCTCGCCGGCCAGTTCCCAAGCGAGGAGCCGGGCCAGCGCGTCGAGCTCGATGAGCTGAATCTGCCGCAGGACCTCCCCCTTGGACTGCCCTCGAGGCTGGTCGAGCAGCGCCCCGATGTGCGCGCGGCGGAAGCAAACCTGCATTCCGCGAGCGCACAAGTCGGCGTGGCGATGGCGAACACGCTGCCCCAGATAACACTGACAGCGAACGCCGGCAGCACGTCGACCCAGTTCCGGCAGTTGTTCACCAGCCCGACGGTGTTTTGGGGTCTGGCCGGGGGCATTCTGCAGCCGCTGTTCGACGGCAACACGCTTGAGCATCGCAAACGCGCGGCGGACGCGGCGCTGGAGCAGGCGGCGGCACAGTATCGAGGAGCGGTGCTGACCGCATTCCAGTCTGTCGCCGACGCTCTGCACGCCATCGAGCACGACGCTCGGGCGCTCGCGGCTGCGACGCGGTCCGAGCGGAAGGCGGCAGAAAACCTCGCCATTGCCCGAAAGGCGATGGAACTGGGAGCAACGAGCTCGTTGCCGCTTCTCATGGCGGAACAGACATACCAGCAGGCGCTTTCAGGTGTGGCACAGGCTCGCGGCAACCGCTACGTCGACACCGTGGCTTTGTTTCAGGCATTGGGCGGCGGCTGGTGGAACCGAGGGGACAACTCTTCAGGAGAGCCGCAAGAGCAAGCGCGCGCGTTGACCGTAACAGCACCCGGCGATCGCAGGTGAGCGCGCCTGGCTCAAATCACTGCGTCTGCGAGTACCTCGGCGTCAAGACGGTTCGACTGGAGAAGTACCCCCCGCGCGGCATGCGAGACCCTCTTGCTGCAAGGCTGGCGCGCAGATCCGGCGCCGGTCCTTGAGCCTGGATGGTCGCTCGTTTGGCAAGGTGTGCGGCCGGGCGACGACGAGGAGCTCTATCGGCTCTACCGGCTCTACCTGCGGGAAGACCGCGCGCCCGAGGGTTCGGCCATCCTGCGGTTCCCAGGACGCGCGTCGCCGCTGCCACAGGCGCCGGAGACGACTGCCGCGTTCCCGGTGACCGGGAAAGCCGTCCTGGAGAAGCGCGGCGGCGCGAACGGACTGAGACCATTGCAGTACTCGCCGATTGCAAGTCGGTCCGCCTGCCAGGAATCGCCGCAGCGTACGTCAGCGAAGCGAGGCGCGGCCAGGCCTGCCAAGTTGCCTTTGCCGGACGATGGTTCATCGAGGCTGCTGAACGGGATCTGTGCGGCATCCCGACTAGGAAGGCTGCTCCGCTTCGCGCTCAGGCGGTCTTGCGCACCAGTCCGACCATGACGCCGAAGATCTCGAGCGCCCCTTCCGGGCGGATGACGGGGTAGGCCTTGTTCTCGGGCCGCAGCACGAAGCGCCCCCGCTCGAGATCGAGCCTCTTGAGCGTGAACTGATTGTCGACGATGGCCACGACGATCTCGCCCCGCCTCGCCGAGCTGCGCTTCTCGACCACCGCCAGATCGCCGTCGAAGATCCCCGCGTCGACCATCGAGTCGCCTTTGACTCGCACCAGCACCGTCTGCGACGGGCGCTCGATCAGATAGTCGTCGATGGTGAGCGCGTCGCCGGCCGCGTCGTCGATGGCGTTGGGGAGCCCCGCGGGCACGGACGCGTCGGCGAGCGGCCGCTCGAAAAACCGCCGCGTGGGCGCGAGCCGCCGGTCCGGCGTCGACTCGAGCAGGCCGGCGAGCTTGAGGCGCGCCACCAGCGCGGCGACCGAGGACTTGGAGCGCAGCCCAAGCAGGCTGCCGATGGACGCGTACGAAGGCAGCGCCCGGTGCCGCGCATAGTAATCCTGCAGCTCCGCGACATAGGAACGATCGTTCGACATTTGAGGTAGACTACCGAACGATCGTTCGTGCGTCAAGAGCCCATGTTCGCCCCGGCCATCGCCTTCGTCGATCTCGAAACCACCGGCACGACCGCGGCGGCAGACCGCGTCACAGAAGTCGGCATCGTTCGCGTCGTCGACGACGGCGCGCAGGTGAGCGAATGGAGCTCGCTGCTCAATCCCGAGTGCAGCATCGCTCCGGCGATCCAGGCGCTCACCGGCATCACCAACGCCATGGTCGCGCACGCGCCCACCTTCCGTGAGATCGCCGGCGAGATCGCCGCCCGCCTCGCTGGCTGCGTCTTCGTCGCCCACAACGCGCGCTTCGACTACGGGTTCCTCAAGCACGAGTTCGCGCGCCTTAGCCGGAGCTTCACCGCGAAGGTGCTGTGCACGGTCAAGCTCTCGCGCCGCCTCTACCCGGGTCAAGGCTGCCACAACCTCGATGCCGTGATGCAAAGGCACGGGCTCGCGACCGCCGAGCGTCATCGCGCGCTGGGCGACGCACGAATCCTCTGGCAGTTCGTGCAAAGCGTCTACCGCGACAAGCCACTCGAGGAAATCGACGCCGCGGTCAGGCGCATCCTCAAAATTCCGAGTCTCCCGCCGCAGCTCGCTCCCGACGCACTGGATCAGATTCCCGAGGCGCCAGGCGTCTATCTCTTCTACGGCCTCAATGCGCTGCCGCTGTACATCGGCAAGAGCGTGAACCTGCGCGAACGCGTCGCCTCGCACTTCTCCTCCGACTATCGCAGCGCCAGCGACCTGCGCCTGTCCACGGAGATCACGCGGATCGAGATCGAGCAAACCGCGGGAGAGCTGGGTGCCCTGCTGCGCGAGTCGCAGCTCATCAAGACGCTGCTTCCCGCCCACAATCGCTGCCTGCGCCGCCGCCGCGACATGGTGGCGCTCTCGCTCGCAGAAAACGCCGCTGCCCCCGACTATGTCACCTCGACAGCGATCGACCCTTCGGACTTCGCGGGGCTGTACGGTCCTTATGCCTCCCGCGCCAAGGCTCGCGCGACGCTACACGCCGTTGCGCGCGAAGCGCGGCTCTGCTGGAGCACGCTGCGACTCGACCGGCGCGAAGGGCCCTGCTTTGCGCGACAACTCGGACGCTGCAGCGGGGCATGCGTCGGCGTGGAAACGCCCGCTGCGCATGCGGCGCGGCTTCGGGCAAGCCTCTCGGCTCACGCCCTGCAGCCGTGGCCCTACCCGGGAACAATCGCGGTGCGCGAAGCCGACGTCTTGAGCGGGCGCACCGACGTGCACGTCTTCCGCAACTGGTGCTGGCTTGGCAGCGCGTCCGACGATGCCGAGCTGCAATCGATCGTCGAGTCGCCACCGCGCGCTGAATTCGATCTCGACATCTACCGGCTTCTGGTCAAGCGCATGCCCCGGCTGCGCGCGATACATCTCGGCACGTAGCGACGCGCGTTGCGGCCATGCCGTTACAACGCGTTACAAAGACACCGTCACCGCGTTGTCCCTTCGCGCGTTGGTTGCGCACAAGGCCCGGAACCACGAGCCGGATCGACCAACCTCGAATGGAGAACGACATGAACTACACCAGAACGAGCATCGCCATCGCGTTGGCAGCGCTGTGTGCGACAGCAGCATCGGCGCAGACCGCCGGCAGCACCGTGCAGCGCGACGTCAATCAGCAGGAACGCATCGAGCAGGGATTGCAGAACGGTTCGCTCAACACGCGCGAAGCTGCGCGGCTCGAGAATCAGGAAGCGACGGTCGAGCGAATCCAGGCCAACGCTCTCAAAGACGGGACGCTGAGCCCTGCCGAGAAGGCGCGGCTGGACAAGGCGCAGAATCAGGTGAGCCGCGACATCTATCGCCAGAAGCACGATGCTCAGAGCGGAAACCCGAACTCAGCGTCATCCAAGCGCATGCAGGCCGACGTGCAGCGCAACATCAACCAGCAGGCTCGCATCGAGCAAGGCGTGAAGTCGGGGACGCTCACCAACCGCGAAACGGCGAGCCTCGAGCGAGGCCAGGCGCACGTGAACCGTGCCGAGGCGCTCGCCGGTGTGGACGGCCACGTCGGGCCGGCCGAGCAGGCGAACATCCAGGCGCGCGAAAACCACCAGAGCAATCGCATCTATCGCAAGAAGCACAACGAGATCGAGAAATAGCGGGAGGCAACGCTGATCGCCGACTATCGGTTCGCGCCGTGACCCATCGCCCCTCGCCTGCCGACGCGGGAGAGGGGAATCGCTTGCGCCGGCGGCGCATGCACGCCGCAGGAAAAATCCGCTAAGCTTCGGCAGCGCGTCGCTCCCCGAGCGGCGCGCTTGACCACCGCCGAGGCTGCATTGATGTCGACCTTGCCGCGTCTGCCATGGAGCGTCCGCCTGAGCCCGGCGCGCCGGCTGGCGACCATGGTCGTGATTGGGATTCTGGCCTATGTGCTGCTCGAGCCGTGGCTGCCCGGACGCATGCGGATGCTCGTTGCGTGGAACGCCAGCGCGTTAGTGTTTCTGGGCCTCGCCTGGCTGACGGTCGCGAAAGCCAATCCGGAAATGACGCGCGCCCGCGCAGAAAACCAGGACCAGAGCGGCCAAGTGATCTTTCTGCTCGTGGTCACTGCGTCGAGTGCGAGCTTTGTCGCGATCGGATTCCTGTCCGCCGGGATCAAGGAGCTTCCCTTCTGGCATCGCGCCGGGCACCTCACGCTTTCGGTCGTCGCCCTGCTGTTATCCTGGCTGATGATCCAGACGCTGTTCGGCTTCCACTATGCGCGCCGCTACTACTCGTGCCATCCGGGTACCTCGGAGCCGCGGCGCGGGCTCAAGTTCCCCGGCGACAAGGAGCCCGACTACCTGGACTTCGCGTATTACTCATTCGTCGTCGGCATGACCTCGCAGGTGTCCGACGTCGCAGTGCTGACGCGGCAAATGCGGCGCCTGACGCTGGTTCACGGCGTACTCTCGTTCATCTTCAACATCGCCATCCTGGCGATGAGCATCAACATCATCGGCGGAGTGATCTAGGTTCCTAACGCTGCGCCGGCCGCCAGAGCCTCAGCGGCTGACGTAGAGCTCGGGGAACTGCGCTTTCAGCGCCGCCAGCTTCGGCAGGTCGTTGTAGACGATGTACGGGCTGGTCGGATGCAGCGCAAGATAGTTCTGGTGATACGCCTCCGCGGGATAGAACGCACTGAGCTGCACGACCTGGGTGACGATCGGCTTGGAAAACGTCTTGGCGTTGTCGAGCTGGGCGATGTACGCCTCGGCGATACGCTGCTGCTCCGGATTGGCGTAGAAGATCGCCGAGCGATACTGGGAGCCCACGTCGGGTCCTTGCCGGTTGAGCTGGGTCGGGTCGTGTGCGACCGAGAAGAAGACGCGCAGCAGTTGCCCGTAGCTGATCTGCGACGGATCGTAGATGACCTCGACCGACTCGGCGTGGCCGGTCAGCCCGCTGCCGACGATCTCGTAGTGCGCGGTCGTGGCCGAGCCGCCCGAATAACCGGAGGTCGCCTTGGTCACGCCTTTGACATGCTTGAATACGGCGTCGACACCCCAGAAGCATCCGCCGGCAAAGACCGCGCTTGCCTGGTCCGCCTTGGATGCCTTCGGCGCATCGACCGCCGGATCCGGGAAGGTGCCCGCCACCGCTTGCCCGCCGAGCGCGAGCGTGCCGAGGATGGCCGTCCAGAAACTGCGTGCAATGCCGTTCATCCGAAACCCTCCGTTCGCCTGTCAGCGTAGCGGGTTTGACGCCCTACGCCGCACGAGTTCCCTGCTCTTGCATAAGTCGCGCAGTTCGGTCGCGGCTTACATAGTGAGCTGCAACGCCCATTCAACGGCGTCTGGCCTGGCCTCCGCGCGCCCGATGGCCGGCGCGCCCGGTCGAGGTCTTGGCTACTTCGCGGCCCCCGCCACCAGATTGAGCAGCTCGTTGGCGTGGCGATTCTGGACTTGCTGGCGCACCAGGATGTCGGGCGCTCGCGCGGGCCGCCCATAGTAGAGCTGGTTCCAGTCATCGGAAGTCGTGACGACGCTGCCGTCGAGATTGACGCCGACATAGACGCCCTGCGATCGGCTGTAGGAGATAAAGTCCGCAAGCAGGTACGTTCTCGAGTTGGCACCGACCGGACCTGCGGCAATGCCCACGTCGCCGCCCAGGCTGAAGTGATCCGACAGGAGCTTGCCCAGCGCCTTGTCGGTCATCACCACTGTCACGACCTCCGACACCGACACCCCTGCCTGGACGCCGACGCTCGCCGTCGCCAGCGTGTAGAACGCAGGACCCACCCACTTGCCGCTCCTCGAGTCGCGCGCCACGACCACGGCTCGTCCTCCGGCGCCGCCGACGATGAAGCTCGCCTTGGCGATTTCCGGCGCGATCATGACCGCCTTCGCCTGGCCGAGATCGCGCTTGAGCGCGCCCATGTCGCGGTCCGCGAGAAAGCCCGAGAATGTCAACGCCGCCGCGCTGACCAGCGCTCGCTGCTCGGCTTGAGCAAATGCCGCGGGGGCGACGAGCGCCGCCAGGCTCCAGAGCACAACAACCGCCGGAAGCCGCCGGATCAATGCTGTTGCCATGGATGAATCGTACACTCGTCGAGAAACCGCAGCGGGCTATGGCGGCCTAATTCATCACCTGCCTGGCTGAGATCGCAAGCTGCTCACGCAGGAACGCATGCGCGGCATCCGCGTCGTGCCTCGAATGCCAGATCAAGTTGATCGGTACCGGTCCCCATTTCGGCGCTGCCTTCAACGTTCGCAGTTCGAACATCGCTCCAGCGATCTTTTCCATGCTGCGAGGCACCAGGCCGACAAGGTCGGAGTGACTCGCTACCATGAAGACCTCCACGAACTCGGAGACCTCCAAGGCGATTTTCGGCCGCACGCGCTGCAATTCGCGCATGGCGGGCACCGGGTGCTCGCCCTCCACGCGCGCGCGAAGAGCCACGAATTCGACAGATTGCAAGACGCGCGCAAATTTACTCAATCTGAGTGCCGGGTGACCTCGGCGCGCCACAGCAATGAGCATATCGCTGAACACCAAGGCTGTGCTGAACTGCTCGCCAGCGGGCACGAGCCAGTCGATGGCCGCGTCGACCCGCCCGTCGCGCAATCCGCGCTCCAGTTCGATCGGCCGCGAGCGGGTGCTGAACTCGACCCGTACGTGCGGCGCGACCCGGGCGAGCCGCTCGCGCACGCGCACTGCCAGTATCGGCCCCAGCGGATGCGGAATGGTCACGAAGAATTCCCGATTCGAGGTTCGTGGATCGAAGCCTCGCGTTTCTCCCACAGCGTCGCGAACGGCTCCAAGCGCGCCGTGGAGCCTGGTGTAGACCATGTCCGCAACCGGAGTTGGCAGGACGCCGCGCGACTGGCGGATGAACAGCTCGTCCTTGAACAACGCGCGCAAGCGAGTTATCGAGTGGCTCACCGCCGGCTGCGTCATCGCCAGCCGCGCCGCGGCGCGCGACAGACTGCGCTCTTCATACGCCGCCTCGAAGACCGGCAGCAGATTCAGATCGACGCCTCTGAGGTTGAGCATGGTGAATATCATACATACGCTTTATTCAGTAGTGTAAATATCGCGGGCGGCCTAGGATGCTGTCATGGCGGAGCGATCTGGCGCCGGGCAAAGAAGGGAGCAAGTGGTGCCGAAGCAACTCCGATCCGACAGGAAGGCAGTGGAGCGGAAATGGCGTTGATGGATTACTACCAGAAGCTGTGCCCCAAATCGGGCCACGTGCTGAGCCGCGAAGAGCGGGAGGCACTGCGCGCGCAAGAGAGCGCGGGCGGCAAGGCGCGAACCGTTCGCTGCGACGTCTGTGGCCAGATGGTGGACGTGTCTCCGGACCCGGGCACCGGGCGCTCGCTCATCTACGCGATGCACCTGCGCGCCTGCTCCGAGCAGGCTCCCAAGCAGGAGGGCTCGAGATGAAGCTGTTCAAGTGCCATGCCGTCCTGCCGCTGATCGCCCACGAGCGCACCCACGTGGTCAGAACCTACGTGACCAGCGCCGAAACCTGGCAGGAGGCACGGCTGCGAGTCAGGGCCCAGGAGACCACCGCGGAATTCATCACCATCCCGAGCGAGATGCCGGACGTCCTGATGATCGACGTCTCGTCGATGAGCCAGCGCGAGCTTGCGGACCTTCGCTCGGCTTGCGGCTGGAACGAGGATCGCCTCATCAACGGGAGCGCGCCTGCGGCCGGCCGCAAGAGCGGCCGGCCGGATTAGGCGGTCAGCGTCCCGCCGCACCCAGCCGGCAGTGGTAGCATAATTAAGCCAGCAGGGCTCGGGGGGCCATGAGCAACACTTCCACCGTGGCGATCGTGCGCCTCGTGCGCCGGTGCTCACGCACCGGGCGCCCGTAGGTCGACGATGCTCGACGAACCCACCACCGTTCCCGGCCTGCGCGAGCCCGGGCAGATCAACCTGAGGGTGCGCCGGGGCACCTACGAGCGCGACGACTTGCGTGCTGCTCGAGGCATGATAGTCGCGGCGGTCATCGACTGCTGGTCATCTGCGCGGCCTGGTGGGTCGCGCTGCTCCTGCAGTAGCCGCGGCGGGATCGTGAGCCCGCGGCACCGTCATTTTCCCTGGCGCTCCGCCAGGTTGGCGCAATAGCCGTGGCAGCCCAGCCGGCCTGGCAGGAGACGCCTTCGGTTCACCGCGCGCTGATCGCGGCGCTTCGAGCGCGGCGCAGCGCCCGCATCACTTGACTTGATGCAGCCGCTCGCGCGTGCGGTGCAGATGCTTGCGCCGCTGCGCCTCGGAGACGAAATCCTCGAGTTCCGGGTCTAGCGCGCTGCGCGCGGAAACGATTCCCACGAGCTTGCCGTTCTCGGTCACCGGAAGGTGCCGAAAACCATTGTCGTGCATGATGAGCAGCGCATGCCCGAAGCGCTGGGCCGCGTCGATGGTGACCGGCGAACGAGTCATCACGTCCGCAACTCGCGTCTGGACTGGATCGAGGCCGCGCGCCACGACCCGGAATACGATGTCGCGCTCGGTGAAGATGCCGACGAGGCGCTCGTTCTCGATCATGACGATCGCGCCGACGTTTCTCTTCGCCATGCGCCTCGCGGCCTGGGCGACTGAGATGGCGGGCATCGCCGTGAGCAGGTTGCGGCGTCGCATGACGCTTCTTACGGGATCGTCGAGCATCGCGATGTCCGACCTCGATTCGGGTCTGAGCGGACTTGCGAAAACTAGCACCGTCGCCTTGATCAACAGTTGACCCACGTCAAATGTGCGGTGCACGAGTATGAAACCGCGGAGGTGGCCGCGGCTCTGCTCGGCAGTGGAAAAGCCCTCGGTCCGCTCGCACGTTGGTTGTGAGAGAACGAGAATCGCTCTCGCCAGGGGCGCAACCCAGTACAACCGCTGAAGCAGAGCGAAGGCAGTGCCGCCGCCCTCCGCTCTCCGGCCACGCGTTTGGGCGTCCGGGAGCGCTGAGGTTAATATTGCCGGGCCCCTCGCATCAGCGCCGAGCCGTGCCACCACGACCTCACGGCTTCACCATGATGGAAATGATGGTAGTCATTTCCGTGCTCGGCATTCTCGCGTTGCTGGCCGCGCCGTGGTATGTGGACCGCATTGTTCGCGACCAGATCAAGGAAGCGCTGCCGCTGGCCGACATCGCCAAGAAACCCATCGCGGCTACCTGGTCGGCCGCCAAGATGCTGCCCGCCGACAACGCCGCCGCCGGATTGCCGGTGCCGGAGAAAATCATGGCCAACTACGTCCGCTCGCTCAGCGTGCAGGACGGGGCGATTCACCTGACCTTCGGCAACCGCGCCAGCAACGCGATCGCAGGCAAGGTCCTGTCGCTGCGCCCGGCAGTCGTCGAAGACGCGCCGGTCGTGCCGGTTGCCTGGGTCTGCGGGCAAGCCGAGGCACCCGGGGGGATGACGCTCCACGGCCAGAACCTCACCGACATCCCCAACAACCTGCTGCCGGTCGAGTGCCGCGCCATCAAGTAGTAGCCGGGAAGACGCCCGAAGCCACCGACGTCAAGTCCTTCGTCACCGAGTTGATGGGTTCCAACCCCTACGACGCGTTCGACGCGTCGGGGTATACGCTGGATGTCGTCATCAACATCGACACCCAGCACGGCGAAGACGAGGTTTCACGCGACATCCGTCGCTGCTTCGAGCTCCTGCGCCCGGGCGGAACGATGTTCGGCGACGACTATGCGGCCGAAGAACCGGGTGTCATCAAGGCGGTGAACCGGTTCGCCGCGGACCACGGGCTGTGCCTGAGCGTCGCGCGGGAGAAGTGGGCGGTGCAGAAGCCGGCGAGTTAGACGTCGCCATTCCTGCTGCGAGAGACGAGAGCAAGCGATCTCTTCGCGCGCGCCCGGTTCCCGAAAGGCCACAACGTGTAGCCGACACCCGCTGAACTTCGCGCGCGACACGCTTGACACCGCCGGGCTTCGGGCGAAACATTGCAATGTCTGCGGCGCGATGCGCGCTGGTCGCCCGCGGTGTGTTCATAGGCAAAACTGTCGCGAGGCAGTGACGCAAAGCTTCCGGCCCGGCCGAGTACGCGGGGTAGCGGAGTTGCCGGCGGAGAGTCTGCCGTTCGCATGATGCGCTGGCTAAAGCGCAGCATGAGACCCACGTCACTGCCTCGGCGGTAAGGAGGTGTGACGTGGAATCATCGAAAGCCGGTTCGGCTGCCATCTCGGACGCGAAGTTCGCGAGCTCCTCTGCCGCCTCACAGGAGAGCGATAACCCGGGCGATCCGAATCGGCAAACATCCGATGAGCGAGTTGCACCACCAGGCGCCGCAAAGCCGCGCAAGCTGATCGCGTACCAAATGTATTTCGGGCTCGAAGCGCGAGCCTTTCACGCCGGCGCCGAGCGCATGCTCGACCGTGTTTCCGCGCAGGCGCCCGCGCAACCTCGGGTCAACGTTCGGACCTTGAGCGAGGACTTCCACCTGGACCTCGCGGCAAGCGGGATGCTGTTGCGGGCATTCCTCGACGACGGATTGCTGTATCCGGACGGCAACGGCGGCTACGAGGCGACGGAGCGGTTTCGCAAGTACGCGCTCGCCCGAGTCGTGGTACCCCTGCTGCGCTCGCAAGCGAAGGATCTGCTGGACAGGGCGTGCGCACTCGCAGAAGACTTGAATGCCGATTCGACCCGGAATGCGCTCCTAATCGAGACCATGATGGTGTCGGGCAGCTACCTTTCCCGGCGCGACCTGATGCCCGAGCTGTCTCTGTGGCTGGTGCTGCGTAAGCGCCGCCGCCACGAGAGACAGCCCTCGGCGTCCTTGCTGAGCAAGCACGATGCAATCCGCCATATCAAGGCGACGCTGAAGGGACTGAATCACGTCGTGACGGTGCGCGTCGTGTCGGACCAGAGGAAAGTGGAGCGGCCGTTCAGCGTGGTGTTCCAGGCGAAGGAAGTTGTGATCGAGCCTCCTCTGCGCGCCTGGGACAAGCTCCGCGACTGGAGCGCCGCGATCGGTCAGCGGGTCGCTTCAGGGCAAGCGGGCGCGGTGCCGCCTGCAAGGCGAAGCGACGCGGAGCCTCCAGGCGTGGCCCCGATGGAATTGGTGACGGTGCAGCGCGGCCCCCGCACCCTCCAGCGCGAGCGGTCCGCGTGGGGGGCGGTGGGCAAGAGGGATTGACGGACCTGCTCCGCCAACCCAGTTGCTTGACCGGCGGGATTAGCGCTTCTTGGCGCTCTTCTTCTTGGGCGCCCGCTTCGGCCTGCGTCGGGCAGTAGCCTTTTTCTTCTTCGCCGCTTTCGGCGCCGGCAGCCTCACCACCGTCTGCCCAGACACGGGGTCCGTCACGCCCAGCCCGCTGCCCAGGTCCTCGAGCATGCCGCGGAATTCGTCCAGCATGGCGATCATCTCAGGGCGCGCATTCACGATGTTCTGGAAGGTCCGCCACTCGCCGACAAAGCAGAAGGTCTGATCGCCCGTCCTGACCAGGCTCCCACCGAGAAAGCCCTTGAACCCGGGTCGCACCTTGCGATGCGCCTCGACGAACTGCTCCTCGTTGCCCGGTTTCACCTTGAAACGCACTACGTTGAATGCCGTCATGTCGCCCCTCAGTTGGTTATCCCGATCTCGACCTCGAATCCCGGACTGCGCTTCCAGCGATCTCGGTCACGGGCGCTATTCTACGCGGGACGGGCGCGGGAGCACGGGGATCACCTCTGGGGCGAGTTCGGTGCTTGCTGAGCCTTCTTCTGCCGCGCGTTGGCGATGGCGTCCCTGCAGGCGCAGAAGCCTGAGCCTCGCTCTTCTTAAGTCAGGCGGTGAAGCGACCGCGTCCGGGCTCGACACCCGGGCAGAGCTTCTCCACATCAGCCCTGCACGCAGCGCGGACGTCGCTGGCCGGTGATAGGTCGGCGGCCAACGCGGCGGCCGCCGACATCACGAGGGTCGAAATAACAAACAGTACGATTGTCATCGAGCGCTACTTCGGTCAAGGGATAGACCTAATAACGCTCGAGGGGTCGTTGCGGGGTACGGTAGAGGTGTAACGAGCGGTGTCGACGAACCAGCCTCTGACAGGAGGGCCTTGACAGGTTAGACACATAATGTATAGTTTGTTGATTAATTCAGTAAACATTTGCAAAACTCTCCACGAAATGCGACATTCGTGAAACTCTCCAAGAAAAGCGAATACGCCTTGCGAGCACTGATCGAGCTCACGAAGAATTACGGGGTTCCGATCACGCGACAACAGATTGGCGAGCGCCAGAACGTTCCGGTGCTCTTTCTCGAGCACATTCTCCTGCGTCTCAAGCACGCGGGCCTGGTGGCGAGCACGCGAGGTGTCCAGGGAGGCTATGCCCTGATCAAGCCGCCATCGAAAGTCACGCTTGGACACGTCATCCGGATCCTCGATGGGCCGTTGGCTCCGATCGCTTGCGTGAGCAAGACTGCTTACCAGAAATGCCAGGACTGTCCCTATGCGACGAAAGCCCACTGCCCGTTGCAGCACGTCATGCGCGGAGTGAGGAACGCCATCGCCGATATCCTGGACAACTATAGCCTCGAAGACTTCATTGCCGGGATGAACGGCTCAAGGCGGTCTACGGCGCACCGCGCGACGACTCGCCGCTAATCGGAGAACTGGGATGATTTCCGTTGACAGTGCAGTGCTCGTTCTCGCCGCGATCACCTTGCTGGCGGCGTTCGTTAATGGTGCGCTCGGATACGGGTTTTCCTCGCTCACCGTCCCGGTTGCGCTCGTGTTCTACACGAACCGGATCCTGAACCCCGCTCTGGTGGTTATTGAGGTTTTCATCAACTTGTACGTACTGTTCATCAATCGCCAAAGCGTTCCGGCGGTATGGAAACGGGTGTTTCCCATTCTCGTCGGATTGCTGCCCGGCATCGCGATCGGAAGCCTTCTTCTCGCCTCGCTTCATCCCGGCTGGATCAAGTTTGCGACATATGCTGTTCTCCTTCCTCTCATCCTGGTCCAGGCAGCCGGGCTGCGAAGGCCGATTCGCTCGGAGCGACTCATCGGCCTGCCTTTCGGCGTGGGGCTCGGCTTCCTTTATTCCGTAACCACGGTCTCTGGACCGCCCCTGGCGATCCTGTTCAACAATCAAGGCCTCGTCAAAAAAGAGTTTCGGGCCGGTCTCGGATTGATTCGCGTGGCTGAATCGACGCTGACCGCCATCGTGTACTACCATCTCGGCTTGTTTGCAGCTGAAAGCCAGAGCGTCCTTTGGACGATTGTTCCCAGCGTCCTGGTCGGAATACCGCTCGGCGCTTACCTCATCCGACGGCTCGATGCTGAAACGTTTCGTCGCATTTGCATGAGCTTTGACGCCTGGGTCGTCGGATTCGGTCTTTCCCGGGTGTTGATCGAGCTGAAGTTGATGGAGAGCCCCTGGGCCTACAGTGTGATGACCGTCGCGATCTTAGTGGACGGCTATCTGCTGTACGTTTTTTTTACGCGACGGAACCCGACCGCCAGTCGACGCGCCAGTCTCGTAAACCGAGACTCTGTCCCGCTTCGCGATCTGTGATACCGCCACGTTGGCGCATATATTACGGAAGTAGCGCGAGCTGCTGCGAGGGAATTACCAAGAAGGCCACGCCTCACTCACCGATAGTAGCTTCGCTACAGTATTCTTCAACAGCTCTGCGGCTGACCCTGCTCTGCATTCGGAGCGATTGCAGTGCTCGCACATCGTCGGTGGCGTCGCGCCCGTCGTGCCGAGAACCGTGCCACCCCTCGCCCAGGAGGAAGCCGCTTCAGCGCCGGTTGTCCGTCCGCTCGACTGTGTCTTGAAGCCCGCCAACCTAGGTGCGAGCCATCGCCAAACGAGAAGAGCGAACCTGCGCAGACTGTGGTGGCGCCTGGGGACTCCCGCCGGGGTCGCCCCGCATCGAACGCGATGATTCTGAGTGCTACCGTGTCGGATAGTTTTACATCTGACTTTTGCCCAAGCATGAGAATTCTCCTGCAACATACTGTTTTAACGAGAGACGATACTCGGGCGTGGATTCTTGGCTTATGCTAAGTTTTTTTGGCTGGCAAGCCCGGCCGCGGCTTCCCAGTCCGTCGAGAAACTTTACGCTTCAGGCAAACCGAAAACGCAACCCTTTGATAGGACGTGAGAATAGGTAGCGGTACGCAACTTGCTGATGACAATGGGGGATGCGCTCGCGCACGGTCAATGGGGACTGGGATTATCCTGTTGCCAACAGATCCGTAACCGGCAGCAGCGTGTCGGAATATTTTACGGGTTTTGCGCCGGACAGGCGGTACGCGACAAAAAACGCAGATAACTATCTGAAAAACAGTGACTTCTTCAAATGCTACATCTGGGCACGGACATTGCTAATGCACCTCAGGCGATCCGTCACAGCTGACTCTCCACTCTTCGAGTTTCTGGAAAAATGAAACCCACCCCCATGGTCAAGTCGCTATTAGGCGTCGCTGTTGCGTGCGCTGCCGTGTCCTGGGCGGGCATTGGGCAGGCTAGCCCTTTGGGCAGCACGGCCATCTTCGGCGATTCGGTGACGATAAACTACGAAGGAACGCAGACGGACACCACGGCCGGCGCTTTTCTGGGAGCCATCTTCAACGGATCGACGATTCCACCTTTCTGGTGCATCGATTTGATCGATCACGTGCCGTACCCGCCATGGACTCTTCCCGACTACACTGAGGCTCCTTTTCAATCGCCGCCGTTGAATTTCAGCAGCACGCAAGTCTCCAACTTGGAAACGCTTTTCGCCCAAGAGTACGCGTACGTGTCGTCGTTTAGTTCACAGACCAACGTGGCCGCATTCCAGCTCGCCATCTGGGATTTGCTGTTTGACACGGACTACAACCTGTATACCTATCCGGGGATGGGGGGAAGTACGTTTGGTGTGGTATCGATTGGCGATAGCGCTGCCGAGACCGAGGCGCAGAACTGGATCAACAGCGCGCACACCGGCATTCAGCAGACCTACTCGCTCACGCAGCTGACCAACTCCGATGACCCGCGCTACCAAGGTTTCGTCTTCCCCACGCCGTTCGGAGAGTCGATTCCCGAGCCTAGTGACCTCGCGTTGTTTGGCGCCGGGCTCGCTGCGATGCTATTCGGACTGCGTCGCCGCTTGAGCGTCCCTTTCCCCTTCGCGACCAGCTCGCGCACCTGTTCAGGCGACACGGGATCGACACCGGCTTGGCGGTATACATACCGGACGTAGAACCCGACGTCGCAGGGGTTGAGTCTCAGGTCGTCGTCGGCGTCGACCCCCGCTAAACGTATCCAGACAAACGGGCTCTGGGTCATCTTGCCGGATCAGACGCTCGTTGTGGGGCAATGGACGCCTTCATCGGCGCAGCGAACCGTTGCGGAGTAATAGCGGCGCTGTTTGCCGACTGTTCGTCGCAGCCTGCTCGAATTCTGCCCGTCTTGCCGCAGCGGCTATTCGCTGGGCCTGGCGTGCAGCGGGTTTATCGGTGACGACAGGTGGCGCTAGCAGCGCCCAGTGTGTGCCGCCTTCAGTAGCATGCTTATTGCTCTGCCCGGTGTCTCTGACGAAACATATTATCCTCGACCAAACCTTCACCTGATGTGGCTGTCGAGGAACCGGCGACACGGTTGCGCAGCACTTAATCACCCGGAAAGCGATAGAACCATAGGCAGGCTCGGCCACCGCGCAGCGTTTCACCGCGAGCGCGCGTCGATCCAGCGCTCAATCTCGTCTGTGAATTGCGTCTTGAAGATACAGCTTGCGTGGCCGGCGCCGGCAATGTCGATCACCGGCCAGTCGGGGCGCACTCGCTGCAACGGGGCCACGTAGAGCTTTCTCACGGGATCGTGGTCTCCAACCAGGATCACGACTGGAACCTTAACCGCCCGCACTTGCGCTTCGGTCAGGCCAAGCTGTGCCACGCTGCGACCGCCTGGTTCGCGCATCGAGGCCCAGATCTTCTCGACCGGGCCGCCCTCCGGCAGCCACCCCATGCCGCCGAGTACGCCCGAGATCGCTCTATCGGGATGATCGACGATGAATTTCAATGCAATGATCCCGCCCAGCGAGTAGCCGACAATGTGCGCCTTGGCGATGCCCAAGTGGTCGAGCAGCGCGATCACGTCGTCCACCCACTGCTTTCCGTACGCTGCCTCATCTCCGGGTTTGTCCGATTGGCCGTACCCAGGTAGATCGATGGCAATGACTTGATGATTCCGAGACAGAGCCGCGATGATCCCCGGCGCTTGCCAGTTCATCGCGATGCTGGAGTGCCATCCGTGGATGAGCACCACCGGGGTCCCGCTCCCGGCAAGGACGTAATGAATGTTAACGCCGTTGACGCGAAAGCGACCCGATTCGAGCGGCGCGGCAACCACGGTAGCAGCGTGCAAGGCCAAGCATGCGATGATGGTCGCCAGGGCAAAGCGCAGGGGGCGAGGAAATCCCACCGCCATCATTGCTTCGATGCTATCCCGGAGGTGAACTCGCTCCTTGCGGAGACTTCTTCTGGCGGGCGCCGGCGATGGCGTCCTTGCACGCGGCGGACACCTGGGCCTCGTTCTGCTTCAGGCAAGCAGCGATACGGCCACCGCCGGGCTGAACACCCGAGCACAGCTTCTCCACATCGGCCTTACACGCCATCCGAGGGCTGCTACTCGGTGACTGGTCGGCGGCCAGCGCCACCGGTGTCGACAACGCCAGGCTCAGTAGGACAAGTACGGAATTTCTCATCGGGAACCCCTTTCAACGCCACAGGACTCGCCGAATAACGCCCAGCGAGTCAGTTCGAGGACCGCGAAAATGTAACGACCCGTGTCGACAACGGGTCCCGTTCTTTGCGGCTGCCCTCGCGATCAAGGGACGCGAATGGCCTGTGGGGCACGAACCTTGCGTGACGCACTCTGAGCAGCCCGATCATGCCGTTGGGCAAACATAGCTAACCTGCTGTGCTGCAAGGCGCTACGTGCCTGCTGGCCGGTACTGTCGCGACGGATCGGACGCACCAAGCGAGGGCGCGGTCGTGCCAAAACGATGCGCCTTCTCGACGGGGGAATCATGTTGTCTCTCGACGACTGCATCGCGATGTCCGGCTTGACCGAGGAAGAGGTTGCGATCATCGCCGAACATGAACATCTGTCGATGATCGTCGCCGCGCAGCTCGGACACACGCTCCTCAAGACCCCCAAGGGCGTCTTCACGCTCAGAGGTTACATCGCTGATCTGCTCGCGCAAGCAAAGCTGGCGGGCAAGCGCGACAAAGCGAAGCGCGTAGACCTTGTTCTAACCCGTTTCAACGCAGCGCATCCGTTATCGAGAGTGCTCTGAAGCTCTTCCAGGGCCGTTTGGACGCTCCTGGACGTTGCGCTCATCTGGTCCATGCAAGATCAGGACGTCACCGGCGGCGGCCAATCCACCGTGGCACGCTTCGCCGATACGAAACATACTGCTCACCGAAGAGCCGGTGCAGCGTCCGCTCCTCCGGGATGATCTGCACTACAGTCAGAAGGATCACGAACAGCGGTGGAACGAGCCAGGGGCTTGCGCTACCCAGCCAGATCGCCCACCCGAGAAGCAGCAGCACCAGTCCCACGTACATCGGATTGCGGCTGAAGCGAAAAACGCCGTCCGTGACCAGGTACGAGGCTTTGCTCGGGTCCGTTGGGTTGACCGTAGTACCCACCTGACGAAAACGCGCGAGGGCGGCTACCGCGATGCCCACCCCGATCGCCGCCACCAGCCCGCCCAATCGATGCCACGGCGCAGCAATCCACTGGGCGAGCGGCACCCAGCGATCCAGCGCCCACATGAGCAGCGCCGCCAGCGCCGCTAGAATCGGTGGTGGAATTAGAGTCCGCATGGTTTCAGCAACGTCCCCTGGATCCTATGGAGGGCAGACGACGCTCTGCCACCGCCAAAGGATTGCAGTTACGTCAATTGCCGGCAAACTGACACAGTGCCAATACCGGGTAGCCTAAACTCTCGAGCCGCGCGCGACCTCCCAGATCAGGCAGGTCTACGACGAATGCGCATCCGACAACCAATCCACCGGCGATCTCAATTAACCTGAGTGCCGCTCGCGCCGTGCCACCGGTTGCAATCAGGTCGTCTACGAGTACAACGCGGTCGGGTGACTGAATCCCGTCGCGGTGTATCTCGAGGCGGTCGGTGCCATACTCGAGCTGGTAGTCTTGGCCAAAGTTTTCAGCAGGAAGCTTTCCCCCTTTGCGGATCGGCACGAAGCCGACCTTCAACTTGTAGGCGAGTGCGGCACCGATGATAAACCCTCGCGATTCGATGGCCGCTACCTTGTCGACCTGAAGGTCGCGGTACGCTGCACCGAGCTGCTCGATGACCGTGTGAAAGCCATCGGCCTCTTTGAGCAGTGTCGTGATGTCGCGAAACAGGACGCCCGACTTGGGGAAGTCCGGGACAGTGCGGATAAGGGTACTGATGGCCAACGCCTGCGTCATGTGTCCTCCCACGGGATTAGGCACCCCGGCGGTGCCTTTGAGTAGAATTGTTGGAGCGTCTATTGTTAGTTAGCCGTCGCGCGATGCAGCAACCTCGGACTGCCTCTTGCGATACGAGAAGCGTTACACTGCGTCGTAGTTGAAATCACAAAGGCAAATATCGAATCACCGTAAAGAGGCGTGTCATGAAACACTGGATGATTGCCATAACGTCACCCATTCTCGGCTTTGTCTCCGCGCTGTTCGTGGCGACACTACTGCAGCATCATGTCGCAAGACCCATTTTCACGGCCTTGGGCTTCTGGGTTCAGTTTGTATGGATGATCCCATTCTTTCTCTTCCTGGCGGAGAGGAGACGAGGAAATCCGTCTTCCCAAGTGCCGGGCACGGTCCTGAGGGGCCTGCTGGCAGCAACTGTTGGCGCAGGAGCTGTCGCAATCTACAAAATCTTCGTCTTTCCCGATTGACGGGTGTTGATCCGACGTGACGGCTAACCTCGCGCTACAACGATGTCCCCCGGCTTTCGGCTCCTCCGGGAGCCGGCAGGTGCTCCCCTGGGCCGAACCAACCCGGAGCCGATGACAGTCATGCCGCGTTTTAAGCACAGGTTTCTCACCTTGATCTTCATGCTGGCGGCGATCCTGGTCGCGATGGCATTGCTCTACATGCTCGGTATGCAATATCTCGAAGGGAAGCCTCGCAACTTCTGGGAATCGCTGGAGTGGGCTGCCGGCGCGACCTCGACGACCGGTTTCGGTGTCGACACGTCCTGGAACCATCCAGTGATGGTCGTCTTCGTTGTTCTTGCCCAATTCATAGGTGTCGCCTTGTTCTTCGTGGTTCTGCCGATCTACCTGCTGCCCTTCCTCGAGCAGCGCTTTGAAACCAAGCTGCCCAATGAATCACCCAGCGTGAGCAATCACGTGGTGATCTTCGACTATGACGCCACGGTTGCCACGCTGCTCGGAGAATTGTCGCAAGCCGGAATCCCCAGCGTCATCATCGATGAAGATGAAGCTCAAGCTCGCCACCTCCTCGCGCAGGGGCACCGCATCGTGTTCGGCAACCTGGATGAAGGCGTGCTGGAAAAATGCAACCTCGGCGAGGCCCGCGCTCTCATCGTCAACAGCAGCGACGACCGCAACGCCGCAACCATACTGGCGGCACGCCAGCTTGGCTATGGCGGGGAAATCATTGCCCTGGTCGAAGACCCGTTTCATCGCCACCCGATGCTGCTGGCCGGAGCCAGCGAAGCGTACACGCCACGCCATGTCCTCGGTGCAGCTTTGGCAGCACGGGCCAGCCAGAAAGTCAGCCCTACCGTGGCTGGGATTCAACATCTCGGCCACAAGCTCCAGGTCGCCGAAGCACGCATCACGCGCAACAGCATATTGGGCGGGAAGACGCTCAGTGAGGCTGGGCTCGGTCAGCACGCCGGTGTCAGCGTGATCGGGCAGTGGGTTGGCGGCAAGCTCATTACCCCACCAACACCAGGTATGCGGCTCGAGCCAGGCGGCATCCTGGTTCTGGCGGGCAGCGATGAGGGCATTGGCAACTTCATCGACCTCTGTGCCGGCGCGCGCCGCCTTCGCCGAACCGGGAGGTTCGTGATCGCCGGAGCCGGCGAAGTCGGGCGCAAGGTAGCCGAACTCCTTGCCGACGCAGGCGAGAAGACGTTCACAATCGACAGCCAGCAAGGGCGGGGCGCGGATCTTGTCGGCAACGTGCTCGACATGAAGGTTCTTGAGCAAGCGGAGCTGGAGAGTGCCCAGGCCGTGATTCTCGCGCTCAGCACTGACGCGACGGCGGTTTTCAGCACCGTCATCGTGAGAGATTTGGCGCCTGACGTTCCGGTGATCGCCCGCGTTAATCGCGCTGAGAATGTCGAGCGCCTTTACGTCGCCGGTGCGGATTTCGCTCTTTCGGTCAGCCAGGTCTCGGGACAGTTACTCGCGTTCCGGCTGCTCGGCAAGGAATCGGTAGCGGTCGATCCCGAGCTCCAGGTTGTGAAGGTCTCGACACGTGCCCTGGAGAAATACCATCCAAGGGATCTCCGTGAGGAAACTGGCTGCACCGTAATTGCAGTCGAAAGGGGCAACGAGCTGCTGGTTGAATTCGGTACTGATTTCATGTTTCAACGTGATGATGCAGCATACGTCTGTGGAAACGCCGAAGCTACGCAGAAGTTCAGCCACCTGTTTCCGCAGGAACGCGGGCAGGTGACCTAGCCGAGAGAATAGGATGGCGGGAGGTAGCCTTGTTGCAAGTGGATCAAACTCCTGCAATTGTCGGTATGGGATTGAGCGACAGCTGCTGGGCTACATGCCGCACTCCACCGGGCACGACGTCGAGGTGCCTTCCGCTACGCTGGCGCGAACAGATATGCCTTGGTGTCGGCGAAAAAGTCGGGTGCATCTGAGCGCACTGCCGTACCGACGCCCTCTGCAGTAAACAGTTCGAGCAGCAGCGCGTTGGGCACGCTGCCGTCGATAATGTGAACCGACCGTACGCCTTCCCGTACGGCGCTCACCGCCGCGGCGAGGCGCGGTTCCATACCTCCACGCACGACGTGGTCGCGCAGCAGTTCGTCCCCGTCGGAGGCCTTGAGAATCGGGATGAGCTTCCCGTCGCGACCCAACACTCCGGCGATGTTCGTCATAAGCACGAGCTTCTCCGCTTGCAGCGCCCGGGCAAGCTGACCGGCCAACCGGTCGGAATTGATGTGGTACGTCGTATTGTCGGCCGATACACCAATCGGCATCACCACAGGCACAAAATCGCGAGAAAGCAGAAGCTCGATCAACGATGTGTCGATGTTCTCGACGTCGCCTACGAACCCGAGATCGGGCGCATCTGGATCGTCGGCAGGAGGGGCGATGGGACGGGCATGGATGAAGCGTCCATCTTGGCCATTCAGACCCACCGCGCGTCCGCCTTCCCGATTTATGAGCAAGGTCAGATCCTGGTTGAGCTCGCTCAGTGCCATTTCGACGAGCGTGAGAGTGCGTTCGTCGGTGATGCGGTGCCCACGGTAGCGGCGCGTTTCCAATCCCATCTCGCGCATGAGCTTGTCGATACCCCATCCGCCACCGTGCACGACGACAACCTTGACTCCGACGAGGCGAAGCAGCGCAACGTCCCGTGCGAAGCCGGCTCGGAGCACTTGATCAGCCATCGCTTGACCGCCGAAACGAACGACGATCGTCTTGCCGTGAAAGGCACGAAGGTAGGGAAGCGCCTCGGCGAGGATGCTGCCTTTGTCGGAAAGCGTCATACGTAAGTATATTGTAGCGGGATTGCTTGTGGCCAAGGCAGAGGTCCACGAATGATCGGATCGCGATGTTGAACGGCCGGTTGGAGACCGCGCTCGCAGCGCTGCTCGCGGCCCACAAGCGGTCGTTAGAGCTTCACGCCGAAATGCGTCCTTGGCGGTCGTTTGAGGCTATCACCCAGCCCGCCCTTAGTCTCTGCCCGCTTACCTATGGCTCCGCTCCGCCGCGACGTCGTCCTCACACGGCTATCCAAGAGATTGCATTGCTTAGAACCGTCCCACTCTCGCTGTAACAGTTCTGTCGCATGCTTGGGATACGCTCATATTGGCCGAAACAGGAACCGGCTGCGTACTCCCGAAGGAAATCCGATGCCCCGCGTAAAGAACATCGCCACGCTGTTGCTTTCGCTCGTCGTTGCCTGCCCCACGGTCGCTGCCGACCGGCCCCATAACGTGATCCTGTTCATCCCCGATGGCCTGCGCGCGATGATGGTCAACGACCAGACCGCGCCCACCATGGCCGCAATCCGCGACAACGGGGTGAACTTCAAGAACCCGCACTCGCTGTTCCCGACCTTCACGATGCCGAACGCATCGGCCATGGCAACCGGGCATTACCTTGGCGACACCGGCGACTTCAGCAACACGATCTACAGCGGCTTCCCAGTGCCGGGCGCCGGCGACAGCCTCACGCCGTTTCTCGAAAGCGATCCCGTGCTTGGCGATGTGGACGAGCACTTCGCTGGCGATTACCTCGACGAGGTCACGCTGCTCAAGGCAGCGCGCGAGGCGGGCTTGAGCACCGCCACGATCGGCAAGCTCGGTCCTGCGCTGATCTTCGATCACACCGATCGCGCGGGTGCTCCGACGATCGTGATCGACGATTCGACCGGGAGCGCGGCCGGCATCCCGCTCAGCCCGGAGGTCCGGGCCGCGATCGGTTCGGCAGAGCTTCCGTTCGCTGCTCCGCCGCGTGGCGAGAACGGGAAGGCGGGCAACGCGATCACGCCTGGCACGAAGAACGCGAACGTGACACAGCAGGATTACTTCGTCGAAATCACCACCAAGGTCGTGCTGCCGATGTTCAAGGCACGCAATCGTCCGTTCGTTCTCGTCTTCTGGTCCCGCGACCCCGACGGCACGCAGCACAACCAGGGTGACAGCCTGAACCAGCTTGTCCCTGGCATCAACGGACCCACTTCATTGGCGTCGATCAGGAACGCTGACGACGACCTTGCCCGCATCCAGAAGACGCTGTTCGAGCTCGGCCTCAACGATTCGACCGACATCTTCGTTACCGCGGATCACGGCTTCGCGACCATCTCGAAGCAGAGCAAGACGAGTGCCGCGGCGAAGCAATCGTATGCGAACGTGCCCCCGGGGTATCTGCCCCCGGGCTTCGTGGCGATCGACCTGGCCAAAGCGCTCG
>Ga0187778_10000206_pt1 | contig 42168 bp, 39 predicted proteins | sample 1015_Q2_SP5_20_M_FD_132418 | JGI IMG/M metagenome (GOLD analysis project Ga0187778, IMG submission 132418) | Tropical peat soil microbial communities from peatlands in Department of Meta, Colombia - 1015_Q2_SP5_20_MG | ecosystem: Environmental > Terrestrial > Soil > Wetlands > Peat | place...
CCGCCCGGTGAGTGTTCGCCCGGTAAGTGCCCGCCCGGTGAGTGCCCGCCTGTGAGCACGGCCGGCCCATCGGGCTCGGCCGGCCGGCGTGAGTGGGACGCCTCCACCTACGACCGCATCGCCGACCCCCAGACGCGCTGGGGTGCGGGCGTGCTCGAGCGGCTCGAGCTCACCGGCGGCGAGACCGTCCTCGACGTCGGGGCGGGGACCGGGCGCGTGACGGAAATGCTCCTCGAGCGGCTCGAGAGCGGCCGGGTGGTGGCGCTTGACGCCTCGGCGTCGATGCTCGAGGTGGCCGCGCGGCGCCTGGAGCGCTTCGGCGATCGGGTGCGCGCGCTCCACGCGGACGTCCTGCGGCTCGACGCCTCCATGCTCGGCGGCTGGGCCCCCGTCGACGCCGTGTTCTCTACCGCCACCTTCCACTGGGTCCTCGACCACGACCGGCTCTTCGCCGTGCTGGCGTCGGTGATGGCGAGCGGCGCGCCGCTCGTGGCCCAGTGCGGGGCGGCGGGCAACATCGCCGGCCTGATAGAGGCGGTGCGGGCCACGGGCCACGAGCGCGCCGGGCAATGGAACTACGCGACCCCCGACGAGACCCGGGGGCGCCTGGCGCGCGCGGGGTTCGTCGACGCCGAGGTGTGGACCAACCCCGAGCCCACGCCCATCGAGCCCGGCGAAGCCCTGGAGACCTACCTGGAGGCGGTGTGCCTGCGCAGCCACGTGGCCGCCCTGCCCGAGCCCGAGCGCGTCCCGTTCGTCAAAGCGGTGGCGGCGGCGATGGACGAGCCGGTCATCGACTACGTGCGCCTCAACATCGTGGCCCGCCGGGCCTGAGCAACCCGGGAGAGCCGATGCGCCGGGCGTAGGGTGAGTGCCGTGGCGCAGGCATCGGGACGCCGGAGCGGAGCGTGACGCCGCCGCCCCCCCCGGCCGGCTGGTACCCGAACCCTGACGGAACCGCCAGCCTGCGCTGGTGGGACGGGGGCCGGTGGACCGAGCACGTCCACGCGACTCCGGCACCCCCGGCGCCCGACGCGATCCCGGTGCCCCCACCGCTTCCCAGCGCCTCGCCTCCCGGCGTCATGGCGCCGCCCGGTCCCATCCCCCCGCCCCCGGAGCGTTTCGGTGGCCCCCGGTCGGCCGCGCCCGTGGCCGGGCGCACCGGGCTGGTCGTGGCCATCTGCTTCGTCGTCGTGGCGGCCGTCGTGTTCGTGCCCTCGGTCTTCTTTGTCGCCCGCACCGTCGTCGACCAGATCGTCCACGCCCCGACCATGGCGGTGCCGGGCACCCTGAGCCTGTCGCTGCCGGCGTCGGGTGACTACTACCTCTACGACCCCTTGGGCGTCGGTGCCCTCGACGCGTCGGATCTCGTGGTCGTCGGGCCGAACGGCACCGCGCCCACGCTGGGGGCGCCGACGGGCACGCAGACCGTCACCCGCGACGGCAGGACGTACACGGCGTCGGTCGGCTTCCACGCCGCCGTTGCAGGCGACTACACGATCACCGTCCGGGCCTCGTCGGCCGGCGCGCACCGGGTGATCGTGGCGCCGTCGTTCGGCACGGTGGCCGCCGAGGTGGCCGGCTGGGGGGTGGGCATCGGCCTGTCGGTGCTGCTCGGCATCGCCGGGATCGTCATCCTCGTCGTGGCGCTCGTCCAGCGCAGCCGCGCCCGGCGGGCGATGCCGCCGTCGTATCCGACGCCTTTGCCGTCGTGAGCGACGAGGACCTTCGGGCCGCGCTGGCCGACGTTGCCCGCCGGCTGGCGGCCGCCGAGGCCGTCCTGGCCATCCAGGCGCTCAAGGCGCGCTACGGCGAGCTCGTCGACCGGCGCTTCGAGCGCGGCGCGGTGGTCCCCGCGGCGCGCCTGGCCGAGCTGGGCGCGGCCATCGCCGAGCTCTTCACCGAGGACGGGGTGTGGGACGGGGGGCCGGTGCTCGGGGTGGCCGAGGGCAGGGCCGCCATCGCCGCGCGCCTGGCCGAGCCCACGCTGGTGTTCTCCCGCCATCTCTTCGTGTCCCCGAGCATCACCGTGGAGGGCGATCGGGCCCGTGGCCGCTGGGAGCTGCTCGCGCCGTGCAAGGACGCGGCGGGCCGCTCCTACTGGATGTGCGGGATCGAGGAGGACGAGTACGCGCGCGACGGGCTCGGCGTCTGGCGCCACGCCCGCATGACCCTCACGACGGTGACCATGGCCCCGGTCGGCGAGGGGTTCGACCAGATCTGGTGCTAGGTGGCGTCAGGCCCGCGCGCCGAGCGCCCCGGCCACGGGGAGGGCGGCCTCCTCCATGGCGAGCAGCGCCTGGTGCAGCGCCCGGCTGGCCTCGCCGAGCTCCATGGCCCGCTGGCCCGCTGCCGGGCCGGTCAGCGCCAGCTCCCAGAGGCGGTCGACCGTGCGGGTCACCCGCCGCAACTGCATGGTGATCGACGAGAGCTCCCGAGGTCGGGCGTCGCCGTGGGCGCTGTGCATGGAGGAGGCTCCTTGGGAGTCTGACCCTGGCGGGCCAGGGACTGGAGGGGGGGCGGTCGCCAACGGTCCGCCGTTGCTGTGTGAAAGCACTATGCCGACTGACTCCGGGCGGCGACAGGGTCCAAAGTCCCGAGACGCCGCCCCGTATCCTGGTCGAGGCGCCCGCGCGCCGTGGTCGGGAGGACCCATGGACCTCCGACGGGCGAAACCCGCCCGCCCTGTGAAATCCCTCGTCGTCGCCCTGCTCGTCGTCGCCGCGGTCGTCGCGCTGGTCGTCGCGCTCGTCCCCGGGGCCGGCCGACGGGGAACCGGCGGCCGGGTGCGGGGCACCGGTTCGGCCGGTGCTGCCGGCGACGTTCTCGGCTCCGGGAGCACCGGGTCGGCCGGCCGCGGGACGGGGGGGACGGTCCCGGAGGGGTCGCCGACGACCACGACCGTGCCGGCCACGCTGACGCTGGCGGGCTGCCCGCCGCCGCCGGCCCCGCCGTCCTCCGCCCCGCCCGCGCCGCCGTCGCACCCGGCGGTCCTCGTGCCCGAGTCGGCCCTGCCGGCGCCCCCCTGGCCGACCCTGCGGGTGCACGACCTGTCCGCCATCTCGGGCAAGGGCATGTGGATCTGGCAGTGGTCGCAGACCGAAGGCGCCGACGCGGCGGCCGTCGTCGCCCGGGCCCGCGCCGCGGGGCTCCATCAGCTGTGGGTGCGGGTGGCCGACTCCTTCGACGGCTTCTACGGCGCGGCGGAGCTCGACGCGCTCGTGCCCGCCGCCCATCGCGCGGGCCTCGCCGTCATCGGGTGGGGCTTCCCCTATCTCTACGACCCCGTGGGCGACGCCGGCTGGACCCGCGCCGCCCTCGACTGGCGGGGTCCCGGCGGCGCCGAGCTCGACGGGTTCAGCGCCGACATCGAGATGGCGACCGAGGGCGTGGCCCTCTCCGCCCGGCGGGTGACGGTCTACCTGGCCCTCGCCCGTCAGGCCGCGGCCGGCCGCCCCTTCGTGGGCACCGTCTACCCGCCGACGGACCGGCTCTGGGCGACCTATCCCTACGCGTCGATCGCCCCCTACGTCGACGCCTTTGCCCCGATGGTCTACTGGTCGTGCACCCAGCCGGCGGCGGCGGTGCAGCAGGCGATCGCCCGGCTGGCCACCCTTGCGCCCGTCGCCCCCATCGGCCAGGCCTTCTCCACCGCGGGCACACCGGGCGAGCGGGCCGGCGCCCCCAGCGCGGCCGAGATCACGCAGTTCCTGGCGGTGGCGCGCGCCGACGGGGCGGTGGGCGCCTCCTTCTGGAGCTGGCAGGCGGCGGACGCCGAGCAGTGGGCCGCCATCGGCGCCTATCCCTGGCCCCTGGCCCCGGTCCCCGTCGGAGCCCACCCGGGCACCGGCTGACACGACGCCGCGGGTTGCGCCGGGCACCCGCCGGGCCGACGCGCCGCCCGTTCAGCCGAAGCAGGCAGCGAGGAAGGCCTCGAGGCCCTGCCAGTCCACCTCGACGTCGAAGCGGCCCCCCTCGTGGGCGATGGTCAGCGTCGGGCAGAAGACGTCGGTGTCGCCCACGAAGAAGTGCGGCGACCCCACCACGCCACGGGCACGCCCCTCGGCCCAGTCGGCCTCGACCCGTGCCCGTCCGCCGGCCCCGGCGGTCGCGGCCCCGCCCGACGTCGCCGGGTCCAGCCCGGCCGCCGCGGCGACGGCGTCGAGCACGGCGGGGTCCTGAAGGTCCAGGCCCTCCTCGAACAGGGCGCGGCGCACACCCAGGCTCACGGCCTCGCCCGCCGCCAGGCTCGTGTCGTAGGCGGCCGCCGCGAGGGCGAGGGCGGGGACCGACGAGCGGGGGAAGCGGGCGGGGTCGAAGCCGGCGAAGAGCCCGGGGGCCACACTGCGGCGCAGCGCCTCGATCTCCTCGGCCACCACGGCGGGGTCGAGGGGCGCGCCGTTGACCAGCTCGAGCGGCCAGGAGCGGCAACGCAGCACCACGTCCGGGCGGTCGCGGCGGCGACGTTCGTCCACCAACCGGGACAGCCCCGCGTGGGTGAAGGGGCACACGACGTCGGCGAAGACCTCGACGACCCGCACGGCGGACACGCGTCGCCCGTCGTTCGCCGCTGGCCGCCCGGGGTCCGCCCGGGTCAGCCCGGCAGGCGCCGCCAGAGGGCGGCAGGCAGCAGCCGGAGCAGCGCGAAGACGAATTTCAGGGGGGCGGGCGACCACACCGTCGCGGCACCCCGCTCCAGGCCGCGCACGACGTCGGCCGCCACCGCGTCGGGCGTGGTGGCCATGGGGCCGGGCTCGCGCCCCGCCGTCATCCTGGTGGCCACCCACCCGGGGCGCACGATCATGAGGCCGGCACCCGAGCCCCGCAACGACTCGGCCAGGCCCTGGGCGAAGCCGTCGAGCCCCGCCTTGGAGGCGCCGTAGACGAAGTTGGCCCGCCGGACCCGCACGCCGGCCACCGACGAGAGCACGACCATGCGGCCCGTCCCCTGGGCCCGCAGGACGTCCGCGAACGCCACCATGGCCGCGGCCGGGCCCACCGTGTTGGTGGTGAGCACCCGCGCCGTGGCCAGCGGGTCGTGCTCGTCGGTCGACTGGTCGCCCAGGACCCCGGCGGCCACCAGCACGAGGTCCACGTGGCCGAGGCGCTCCGCCGTCTCCCGGGCGAAGGCGCCGTGGCCTTCGACGTCGGTGACGTCGAAGGGGCGGGTCTCGACCTTGTCGGTGCCCAGCGCCTCGAGCTCCTTGGCCGCGGCGGCCAGCGACACCTCGTCGCGCCCGGCCAGCACCACGTGGCGCAGGCGGGTGGTCGCCAGCGCGCGCAGCACGGCCCGGGCGATCTCCGACGAGCCGCCGAGCACGACCGCGGTCTGGGGCATGCCCATGGCGTCGTTCATCCGTCCCCTCCTGCTGTGGTGGCCGAGCGGGTGGCGGCACGCGTCCGGGTGCGGACGGGGCGCCCCGCGCCGCGTCCTGTGCCGGCCGCGCGGGTCCGCTTGCCCGGTGCGCCGGCGCGCCCGGCCCGGCCGGCCCGGCCGGCCGGGCCGGCCGGGCCGGTGACGATGCCGAGCCGGCACGCCAGGTCCGACACGAGGACGCCCGCGGGGTCCACCCGGTCGCGCACGGCGCGGAACTCCCCGAGGCGCGGGTACATGGCGGGGAGCAGCTCGGGGCGCAGGCGCGAGTCCTTGGCCAGGTAGATCCGGCCCCCCGCACCGGCCACCTCCTCGTCGAGCTCGTCGAGGAGCGCGGGCAGCCCGGCCGGGCCGACGGGGAGGTCGAGGGCCAGCGTCCAGCCCTCGCGTGGGAACGACAGCGGTCCCGCGTCCCCCGGCCCGAATCGCTTGAGCACGGCCAGGAACGAGGCCACCCGGGAGGCGCTGAGGCGCTCGACGACCCGGCGCATCGTCTCCTCCGCGCCGAAGGGGACGACGAACTGGTATTGGACGAAGCCCCGCGGCCCGTACAGCCGGTTCCAACCGCCCACCCCGTCGAGCGGGTGGAAGAACCCGGCGATCGACTCGATGCCCCCGATGCGCCGGCGGGGGGCCTTGCGGAACCACAGCTCGTTGAACGCGGCCACCGTCAAGGGGTTCAGCAGGCCCGACGGCGGGGTGAGGGGTACCTGGAGCCGGACCTGGGGGTCGAAGGCGAGCGCGTGGGGCCCTCGGGCCTTGGGGGGAAGGTCGTCCATGCGGGCATGGTCCCCGCGGGTGAGCACGGCCCGCCCGAGGCGCGCGCCCTTGGCCACGCAGTCGATCCAGGCCACCGAGTAGCGGTACTCGTGGTCGCGCGCCGTCATGCGCGCCATCAGGTCGTCGAGGTCGCGGGCGCGCTCGGTGTCGACGACCATGTGCGCCGTCTCGATGGCGGGGAGCGTGATGGTGGCGTCCAGCACCACCCCCGTGAGGCCCATGCCGCCGGCGGTCGCCCAGAACAGGTCCGGGTCCGATGCCGGTGTGACGGAGACGGTCCCCGTGGGCGTGGCCAGGGTCATGGCGGTGACGTGCGAGCAGAACGACCCCTCGCGGTGATGGTTCTTGCCGTGGATGTCGGCGGCGATGGCACCGCCGACGGTCACGTACCGGGTGCCAGGCGTCACCGGCACGAAGCGCCCCCGCGCCACGAGCAGGCGCATGAGGCTGTCCAGCGACATGCCCGCCCCCACCGTGACCCACCCGGCCTCGAGGTCGGCATCGAGCACGGCCGCGTGCCGGGTGAGGTCCAGGACGATGCCGCCGGCGCACTGGGCCGCGTCCCCGTAGGAGCGCCCGAGCCCGCGAGGGACCACGCCCCGGCCCGCGGCCACCGCCTCGGCCAGGACCGCGGCCGCCTCGTCGGCCGAGGTGACGGTGCGCACCTCCGCGGCGCTCGGCGCCGTGCGCCCCCAGCCCGTGAGGAGCCGACGCCGTGCGCCGGTGCCCTCGTCCCCGTCCACCGCGCCGCTCACGCGTAGACGCCCACGGCGAAGAGGACGGCCCATGCCAGCCCGAGGACCTGGAGCATGTGGTCGCCCATGGCCAGCTCCTCGGGTGCGGCCCCCTGCCCCCGCTCGAAGCGAAGCTCCAGGTGGAGCAGCGCGATGACCACGGGGATGATCGACAGCTGGAACCAGATCGGGTGGTGGTGATGCCCCGGGGCCTGGGCCGAGCGCTCGAACGCCCACAGGCAGTAGGCGGTGACGGTGACGGCGGCGGAGAGGAGCCGCACCGAGCGCAGGAAGGTGGGCGGATACTCCTCGAGGATCGGGCGGTGCGCCCCCAGCCCGTGCTCCTGCTGCTCGGCACTGCGCTTGCCGGTGACGACGAGCAGGGACCCGAAGCAGGCCACGATGATGAACCAGTCCGACAGGGCCACGCCCGTGGCCACACCGCCGGCGATGGCGCGAAGGACGAAGCCGGCCGACACGCACACCAGGTCGATGACGGGCACGTGCTTGAGGCGGATGGAGTAGGAGGTCGCCACCCCGGCGTAGATGCCGATCACCAGCGCCAGCTGCCATCCCGCCATCCACCAGGCGAGACCAATGGCCAGGGCGAGCAGGACCGCGCCCGTGCCCAGGGCCAGGGGGACGGACACGATGCCTGCGGCCACCGGGCGGAGGCGCTTGGTCGGGTGGCTGCGATCCGCGTCGGCGTCGAAGGTGTCGTTGAGGAAGTAGGTGCCCGACGCGGCGAGGCAGAAGATCCCGAAGGCCCCGATCGCGAGCAGGGCGGCGTGGCGGTGCGTAAGCACCCCGGCCGCCCCCGGCGCCGCGAACACCAGCAGGTTCTTGATCCACTGCCGGGGACGGGCGATGCGCACCATGCCCCGGACGACGGCACCGGTCGACACCGCCGTGGGGGCAGGTGCGGTGGGTGACCCGGACGGGCCCTCGTGCTTGGTGGCGGCGTTCACCATGGGGATCGCAGCAGTCGGCGGGGCCGGTGGAGGCTCGGGCAGCGCCGGCTGACCCGTCCGACGCTACCATGCACCCCCCTTCTGGCCCGCCCGGCTGGCCCGCCCGGCTGGCCCGCTGCCCAGGGGGACGGTCGGCGGCCCGGCTCGTTTGGCGCCGCGAACAGGTCACCTGCCTACACTCGGTGCTCGATGAAGCGCCCTTATCGCGTCGTGGTGGCGAAACCCGGGCTCGACGGTCATGATCGGGGTGCCAAGGTGATCGCCCGGGCGCTGCGCGACGCCGGCTTCGAAGTGATCTACACCGGCCTGCACCAGACGCCCGAGCAGGTGGTCCAGGCAGTCGTCCAGGAGGACGCGGACGCGCTGGGGATGTCGCTGCTCTCGGGCGCCCACCTCACACTCGTTCCCCGCGTCATCCAGGGGCTGCGGGAGCGAGGTCTCGACGACGTCGTGGTGATGGTGGGTGGCATCATCCCCGACCCCGACATCGCCGTGCTCAAGGAGATGGGCGTCGACGAGGTCTTCACGCCTGGCGCGCCGCTGCCCGACATCGCCCAATGGCTGGCCGACGCGCTCGACGCCCGGGAGGAGGCGACGGCCGGGAGCTGAGCCACGGCCGAGTCGGACCCCGACGCGCCACGACCACGCATCGGCCACCGACGCGCCGACCCACCCACGAGCGAACGCAAGACCGAACCCCCGCACGAACCCCGAACGAACCCCGAACGAACCCCGAACGAACCCCGAACGAACCCACGTACGAACGAGGAGCAGGACCGGTGGATCTCTACGAGTACCAGGGCAAGCAGTACTTCGCCCGCTTCGGCATCCCGACGTCGCCCGGCGCCGTGGCCGACACGGTGGACGACGCCGTGGCCCAGGCGACGGCCATCGGCTTCCCCGTCGTAGTCAAGGCCCAGGTGAAGGTCGGCGGGCGCGGCAAGGCCGGCGGCATCAAGCTGGCGGCCGACGAGGACGAGGTGCGCGCCGCGGCGGCGTCCATCCTCGGCCTCGACATCAAGGGGCACGTCGTCCGGCGGCTGTGGATCGAGCGCTCGTCGGACATCGAACGCGAGTACTACGCCAGCTTCACCCTCGACCGGCCGGCCAAGCTGCACCTGTGCATGGTGTCGGCCCGCGGCGGGGTCGACATCGAGGAGGTGGCCGCCACGGAGCCCGAGGCGATCGTCCGGGCCCATGTGGACCCGGTCGACGGGCTGACCCTCGAGACGGCGGCCGCCATCGTCGAGCGGGCCGGGCTCGACGAGGCGGCGCGGCGCCAGGCGGCCGAGCTGCTCGTCGCGCTGTACCGCTGCTACACCGAGGGCGACTGCGACCTGGCGGAGATCAACCCGCTCATCCTCACCACCGACGGGCGCGTCCACGCGCTCGACGCCAAGGTCACGCTCGACGACAACGCCGCGTTCCGCCACCCCGAGTGGGAGGAGTACGCCGGTACGGAGACCTCCGACGAGCGGGAGCGGCTGGCCAAGGAGCGCGGCCTCAATTACATCGGGCTCTCGGGCTCGGTCGGGATCATCGCCAACGGGGCCGGGCTGGCCATGAGCACGCTGGACGTGGTCAACCAGGCCGGGGGCGCGGCGGCCAACTTCCTCGACATCGGGGGCGGTGCCAACGCCGACGTGATGGCTGCGGCGCTCGAGGTGATCAACACGGACAAGGAGGTGAAGGCCATCCTGGTCAACGTGTTCGGCGGGATCACCCGGTGCGACGAGGTGGCCAAGGGCATCGTCGAGGCCCTCGAGCGCGTGGACCTGCGCTCGCCGATCGTGTTGCGCCTCGACGGCACCAACGCGGAGGCCGGACGGGCGATCCTCACCGAGCACGTCTCGGAGCGGTTGATCGTAGAGGACACGATGCTCGGTGCCGCCGCGCGGGCCGTGGCGCTGGCAGGAGGGAACAAGTGAGCATCTTCGTCGACGAGAACACCAAGGTCGTCGTCCAGGGCCTGACCGGCGGCCAGGGGCGCTTCCACGGGTTGCGCAACCGCGACTACGGGACCCAGGTGGTCGCCGGCGTCACACCGGGCAAGGGCGGCACCGACGTGGACGGCGTCCCGGTCTACGATTCGGTCGCCGAGGCCGTCGCGGCCACCGGGGCGGACGCGTCGTTCGTCGTGGTCCCGCCCAAGGGGGCGCCCAAGGCCATCATCGAGGCCGCCGAGGCCGGCATCCGGTTCATCGTGTGCATCACCGAGGGCATCCCCGCGCAGGACGAGGCGCTCTTCTACAACACGCTGCGGCGCGACTATCCCGACGCTCGCCTGCTGGGGCCCAACTGCCCGGGGGTGATCTCGCCGGGGAAATGCAACATCGGCATCACCTCGGGTGACATCGCCCTGCCCGGCGGCCCCGTGGGCATCGTGAGCCGCTCGGGCACGCTCACCTACCAGGCACTGCACGAGCTTTCGCAGCAGGGCGTGGGGCAGACGACGTGCGTGGGCATCGGCGGCGACCCCGTGCCGGGCACGAACTTCATCGACTGCCTCGCCGAGTTCGAGCGCGACCCCGACACCAAGGCGGTCATGATGATCGGCGAGATCGGCGGGTCCGAGGAGGAGCGGGCGGCCGAGTTCATCGCCGCGGAGATGACCAAGCCGGTCGTCGCCTACATCGCTGGGGTGACCGCGCCGCCGGGGCGCAAGATGGGGCACGCCGGCGCCATCATCTCGGGCACGTCGGGGACGGCGCAGGCGAAGATGGAGGCGCTCTCGGCAGCGGGCGTGACCGTCGCCAAGAACCCGACCGAGGCCGGCGAGCGCATGGTCGAGGTGGTGAAGAACCTGGCGTGACGGGAGGCGCGGTGGCGCGCGACGCCTTCGGCGGGCGCCCGGCCCGCCGCGGGGGCGCTGCTAGCCTGCCTTCGTGCGCGTCGCGGTCCTCGTCTCCGGTGCCGGGACGATCCTCGACGCCCTGCTCGACGCGGCGCTGCCCGTCGTCCTCGTCGTGGCCGACCGTCCCTGCCGGGGCCTCGACGTCGCCGCCGGTGCCGGGATCGACGCGGCGCTGGTCGACCGCCGGGATTTCGGCGGCTTCGGCGAGGGGTTCGACCGGATCGGGTTCACCAAGCGGATCGTCGACGTGCTCCAGGACCACCAGGTCGACCTGGTGGCCATGGCCGGGTTCGGGACGGTGCTGGGCCAGCCGGTGCACGACGCCTTCGGCGGGCGGATCCTCAACACTCACCCGGCGCTGCTGCCCGCCTTTCCTGGGTGGCACGCGGTGCGTGACGCGCTGGCCGCCGGCGTGGCCGTCACCGGGTGCACCGTGCACCTGGCCACCCTCGACATGGACGCCGGCCCGATCCTGGCCCAGGCCGAGGTCCGGATCGAGGCGGGCGACACCGAGGAGCGGCTGCACGAGCGCATCAAGGCGGTGGAGCGCCGGCTGTACCCCGAGACCATCCGGCGCGTGATCGCGCAGATCGAGGAGACCGGCGCCATCGCCACGGGCGGGCCCGCCCCCGCCGCCCGGAGCCGGCGCGCGGGTGAAGGAGAATGATGCGGGCGCTGCTGTCCGTCTACGACAAGACCGGGCTCGAGGACCTGGCCAGGGGACTCGTCGACCTCGGCTGGGAGCTGGTCTCCAGCGGCGGCACCTCGCGCGCCCTGGCCGAGGCGGGCGTCGACCACCTGGAGGTGGCCCGGGTCACCGGCGCGCCGGAGATGCTCGGGGGCCGGGTCAAGACCCTTCACCCGGCGATCCACGGTGGGATCCTGGCCGACCGCTCCAAGCCCGAGCACCTCGCGGATCTCGAAGCCCAGGGCATCGGCCCGATCGACCTCGTCGTGTGCAACCTCTATCCCTTCTCGTCGGACCCCTCCGTCGAGCTCATCGACGTGGGGGGACCGACGATGGTGCGCGCCGCGGCCAAGAACCACGCCCATGTCGGCGTCGTCGTCGACCCCGCCGACTACGGCCCCGTCCTCGACGAGCTGCGTACCCGGGGCTCGCTCGGCGACGACACGCGCCGGCGCCTTGCCCGTGCCGCCTTCGCGCACACCGCCGCGTACGACGCGGCCATCGTGGCCTGGTTCGACCAGGGCGGCGCCGGCGGCGCCGTGGTGCAGGCCCCGCCGACGCTCCATCTCACGCTCGAGCGCGCCCAGGAGCTCCGCTACGGCGAGAACCCCCACCAGCAGGGGGCGCGCTACCGGGTGCCGGGCGCGCCCACGTGGTGGGACGGCGTCGTCCAGCACGGTGGCAGCGCGCTCAGCTACCTGAACCTCTTCGACACCGACGCGGCCTGGCGGCTCGTCGCGGAGATGGCGCGCGGCGGCGAGGCCGCGGTCGCAATCATCAAGCATGCGAACCCGTGCGGCGCCGCGCTCGCCGGCAACCTGACCGACGCCTATCGTGCCGCCTTGGCCTGCGACCCGGTCTCCGCCTTCGGGGGCGTGGTGGCCCTGAACGGCCGCTGCACCGAGGCCGTGGCCGCGGCGGTGGCCGAGGGGCCCCAGTCCGACGTCGTCGTGGCGTCGGGCTGGGACGCGGGGGCGATCGACACGCTGATCGCCCGCCGCAAGGCGACGCGCCTGCTCGAGGCGCCGCCGTACACGTCCAGCGCATTGGAGATCCGGAGCCTCGGAGGGAGCGTGCTCGTCCAGGAGCCCGACCGCGTCGGCGCAGAGCGCGCCGAGTGGAAGGTGGCCGGCGCGCTGGCGCCGACCGAGGCGCAGTGGCGCGACCTCGAGCTCGCCTGGGTGCTCTGCGCCCGGACGTCGTCCAACGCCATCGTGGTGGTCCACGACGGCCAGGCCTTCGGGGTGGGGGCCGGCCAGCAGAGCCGGGTCGAGGCGGCCGAGATCGCCGTGCGCAAGGCCGCCGGCCGGGCCGCGGGCGGCGTGGCCGCCAGCGACGCCTTCTTTCCCTTCCGCGACGGGCTCGACGTGCTCGCCGACGCCGGCATCACCGCGGTGGTCCAGCCCGGCGGGTCGATGCGCGACGCCGAGGTGGTGGCGGCGGCCGACGAGCGCGGCGTGGCCATCGTCCTCACCGGCGAGCGGCACTTCCGGCATTGACGGCCACGCTCCTCGACGGGGAGTCTCTCGCGGCGCGCGTGCGCGCCGAGCTCGCCGATCGCGTGGCGCGCCTGCGTGCCGAGGGGATCGCGCCGGGCCTGGGCACGATCCTGGTGGGCCACGACGCGGCCAGCGCCCGCTACGTCGCCATGAAGCACGAGGACTGCGCCGAGGTCGGCATCGCCTCGGTGGGGGAGCACCTTCCCGCCGACGCGTCGCAGGCCGAGCTCGACGCGGTGATCACCCGGTTCAACGCGGACCCAGCGGTCCACGCGTACCTCGTGCAGCTGCCGCTGCCGGCCGGCCTCGACGAGGAGGCGGCGTTGCTGGCCGTGGACCCGGCCAAGGACGTCGACGGCCTGCACCCGGTCAACCTGGGCCGCCTCGTGATGGGGGCGCCCGGCCCCCTGCCCTGCACCCCGGCGGGCATCGTCGAGCTCCTCCACGCCTACGACGTCCCGGTGGAAGGTCGCCACGTGGTCATCGTGGGGCGGGGCCTGACCATCGGCCGGCCCCTCGCCCTGCTGCTGGCGCTCAAGCGACCGGGATGCAACGCCGCGGTCACCGTGGTGCACACCGGCGTGCCCGACCTGGCCGACCACGTACGGCGCGCGGACATCGTGGTGGCCGCGGCCGGGTCGCCGGGGCTCGTGACCCGGGACATGGTCAAGCCGGGCGCGGCGGTGGTGGGCGCGGGCACGTCGTGGGAGGGCCGCAAGCTCCTCTCCGACGTCGACGAGGCCGTGGCGGAGGTGGCGGGGTGGATCACACCCCGCATCGGGGGCGTGGGGCCGATGACGCGGGCCATGCTGCTGCGAAACGCCGTGCGCGCCGCCGAGCGCTCCCCTTGAGCCCGGGGCTCCGGAGGGTCTGACCTGCGTCGCGTGGGCGCTGGGTGCCGCCAAACGTGGCGCGTGCAACGGGTGCCGGCGGAAATCGAGCGGGCCGACGGGCCTCCGGCTCGCCTACGCTCGAAACGGCGACAGGCACGACGGGCACGACGGGAGCACCACGCCATGCGCAACCACGGCACGCGGTTCGAGATCATCCGCATGCGGCCGCACGACCACATCGGCTGGGTCTTCTCCGGGCCCGACGAGTTCGCCTCCCTGGCCGCGCCGTTCCTCGGCGAGGGGGCGGCCCTCGGGGAGCGGCTCATGTTCGTGGCGGAGAACCCCGAGCTCGACGTCTACGCCGCCATGACCGAGCACCTCGATCCGGCCGTGCTCCAGGTGGCGAGCATCTCCGAGGTCTACGGCGCCTCGGGCGTCGTCGACGCCCCCACCCAGCGGGCCACCTTCGCCGGGGCCATGGCCGAGGCGCTGGCCGACGGGTACTCGGGCATCCGCGTCGCCGCCGACAACTCCACCCTGGTCACGGACCCCGAGCGGCTCGCCGCCTGGATCCGCTGGGAGCTGGTCGCCGACCGCTTCATGGCCGAGAACCACGTGACCGGGCTCTGTGCCTTCAACCGCGACAAGGTCAAGATCGACACGCTGCGGCACCTGGCCACGCTGCACCCGTTGACGAGCTCGAGCGACCCGCTCCCGCAGTTCCGCCTCTACGTGGCGGACGGCAGCCTCAGCATCGAGGGAGAGGTCGACGAGTTCGCCGTCGACCACCTGGAGCTCGCCCTGTCGACCTTGCCGAGGGGCACGGCCGTGGTCGTGGACCTGACGCGTGCCACCCTGCGGGGCGAGGGCGTGAACGTCCGGCTGGCGCTGCTCTCCGAGCTCGGGGTCAACGTGGCGCTGCGCGGGTCGCTCGTCGCCTCGTCGTGCCCCACGAGGTAGGGATCGCCCGGCGTCCCCGCACCCCGGGGGACGCGTCAGCCCCCGCCGGCGCGCCGGCGGATCCGGCGCCCGGTGATGGAGCTCGGCGCCACGGCGATCCAGTGCTGCTTCTCGCCCTGCGCCCACGGCTCGATCCCTGACGCCCGCACCCGCGCCGACCAGGCGTCGAGGCCTTCGGTGACGTCCTGGCCCACGCCCTGGACGAGCACGCTCCAGCCCTCGTGTGTCGCCGGGTCGATGTGGTCCACCTCAAAGGCGACGCGACCCAAGGTGGCGGCGTCGAGCTTGGTGCCGGGGTCCGTGCGCACGCCGATGGTCCGGTTGTCGAGCACGTAATTCATCGGGAAGACGAGCGGTTGGCCCCGCTCGACGACCACCAGCCGGCCCACGTCGGCGCCCGCCAGCAGCCCCAGGCACTCCTCCTCGCCGATCTCCTCGAGCACGCCGATCTCGGGGTGCGCGGTCGCCGGCGCGGCCGCCGGTGCCGCCTCGACGTTGCGGCGCGGCCCGTGGACGATGACCACCGGGCATGGTGCGTGGACGGCCAGGAACTGGCTCACCGACCCGAGCAGCAGGCCCGTGACCCGGCCGTGGCCGCTGGTGCCGACGACGAGCAGGTCCGCGCCCTGCGCCGCCGACATGAGCACCGCCGCGGCCGGCCCGCTGCGCACGTCGCGCCGGACCGACCGAGGAGCGCCGTCGCCGAGCGAGGCCAGAGCCTCGTCGACCACCTTCTCGGCCCAGGGCTCGAGCTCGTCGTTGGGCATGGGCGGGACGTAGGTGCCGTCCGCCATCTCGAAGGGGTACTGCCAGGCGAACACCACGTGCAGGGTGGCGTCCCGCAGGGCCGCCTCCCGAGCAGCCCAGGCCAGGGCCTGCTGGGAGGACTCGGACGTGCTCACGCCCACGACGACGCGGGACCCTTCCGGCGCCGTGTCCTGCTCGGGGTGCCCGCCGGTCTCCTGGTTGCTCTCGGCCATGGCCCTTTCCTACCCGAAACCCCGTCCCCTCCGGGCCGGGTCCACTGCCATGGTGACCGATGGGGATCCGGCCAAGCAGGGTCCTTCGTCACGACAACGGCCACCACCGGCACGGACGGTACGATTGGCCGGCCATGGCCCTGATCTCGGACATGCTGGCACGGGGTCGGACCTACTCCTTCGAGTTCTTCCCGCCGAAGAACGACGCGGAGCAGGCGACGCTGGTGCGCACCCTGCGCGAGCTCGAGCCGCTCGCCCCGTCGTTCGTGTCCGTCACCTACCGGGGCGGTGCCGAGTCGCGCCAGCGGACACACGACCTCGTCGCCGGGATCCTGCGGACGACCACGCTCACCCCCATGGCCCACCTGATCTGCGTGGCCCACACCCGCCTCGAGCTCGCGGACATCCTCGTGTCGTTCCGCAAGGCGGGCGTCGAGAACCTCATGGCCCTCGGCGGCGACCCGCCCGCCGACCCCGACGCCGCGCCCGGCGAGCTGCGCCACGCCGTGGAGCTGGTCGAGCTGGCCCGGGCCATCGGCGGGTTCTCCATCGGGGTGGCGGCCCACCCCGCGGGCCACCCGGCGTCCCCGGACATGGCCTCCGACCGCGACTTCCTGGCCGCCAAGCTGGCGGTCGCGGACTTCGCCGTCACCCAGTTCTTCTTCGAGGCGCACGAGTACGCCACGCTCGTCTCCGACCTCGAGGTGCGCGGCGTGCGCAAGCCGGTCCTGCCGGGCATCATGCCGGTCGAGTCGCTCAAGTCGCTGCCGAGGCTGGCCCAGATGGGCGCGGCGGTCCCGCCGTGGGCGGTGGCCCGGCTGGAGGCCGCGGCCGAGTCGGGGGGCGACGACGCCGTCCGCCACACCGGGATCGAGCTGGCGACCGAGCTCTGCGAGCAGCTCCGCGATCTCGGCGCGCCGGGGCTGCACTTCTACACGCTCAACCGCTCCAGCGCGACGCGCGAGATCTACGCGGCACTGGGTCTGGGCGCGCCGGGGACCGTCACCTCTGGCTGACGCCCGGGCTGACGCCCCGGTCGGCGCCCGGGGTCGGCGCCCGGGGTCGGCGCCCGGGGTCGGCGCCGGACCCGGTTGGGCCTCGGCGCCGGGGCTCGCTTAGGCTCGCCGCCATGGCTGAGCGCATCACCCTGGGGGCCGACGGCGCCCTCGACGTCCCCGACGAGCCCGTCATCCCCTTCATCGAGGGCGACGGCACCGGGATCGACATCTGGCCCGCCTCCCAGCTCGTGTTCGACGCCGCCGCGGCCAAGCACGGCAAGCGGATCGCCTGGAAGGAGGTCCTCGCGGGCGAGAAGGCCTTCAAGGAGACCGGCGACTGGCTCCCCGAGGCCACCGTCGAGGCCTTCCGGGACCACCTGATCGGCATCAAGGGTCCGCTGACCACGCCGGTGGGCGGGGGGATCCGCTCGCTCAACGTGGCCCTGCGCCAGATCCTCGACCTCTATGTCTGCCTGCGGCCGGTGCGCTGGTTCACCGGGGTCCCCTCGCCGGTGCGCCACCCGGAGAAGGTCGACATGGTGATCTTCCGGGAGAACACCGAGGACGTCTATGCCGGGCTCGAGGCGCAGGCGGGCACGCCCGAGGCGGAGCGCCTGGCCATCTTCCTGCGCGAGGAGATGGGCTGGGAGATCCGCCCGAACTCCGGCATCGGCATCAAGCCCATCTCCGAGATGGGGTCCAAGCGCCTCGTCCGGGCCGCCATCACCTATGCGCTTCGCCACGGCCGCCAGAGCGTCACCTTGGTGCACAAGGGCAACATCCAGAAGTTCACCGAAGGCGCCTTCCGCACTTGGGGCTACGAGCTCGTGCGCGAGGAGTTCGCGGACGTCGCCGTCGGGTGGGACGACTGTGGCGGCGACCCGGGGGGCAAACTGCTCGTCAAGGACGCCATCGCCGACATCACCCTGCAACAGGTGCTGACGCGCCCCGACGAGTTCGACGTGATCGCCACCACCAACCTCAACGGCGACTACCTCTCCGACGCGTTGGCCGCCCAGGTGGGCGGCATCGGCATCGCGCCCGGCGGGAACATCAACTACGTCACCGGCCACGGGGTGTTCGAGGCAACGCACGGCACCGCGCCCAAGTACGCCGGCCTCGACAAGGTGAACCCCGGCTCGGTGATCCTCTCGGGGGTCCTCATGTTCGAGCACCTCGGCTGGACCGAGGCGGCGGCGGACATCGTCCGCGCCCTGGAGGCGACGATCGCCGAGAAGATCGTGACCTACGACTTCGCCCGGCTCATGGAGGGGGCCACCGAGGTGAAGTGCTCGGAGTTCGCGTCGGCCGTCGCTGAGCGCCTCTAGCCGGCCGTCTGGCCCGCTCGCGGGGGCGCCGGTAGCCTCGCCCCATGACTCCCGCGCTGGCCCCCGTCCACGTCACCGTCACCGGCGCCGCCGGCCAGATCGGCTACTCGCTGCTCTTCCGTATCGCCTCGGGCCAGCTCCTCGGGCCCGACCAGCCGGTGGTCCTGCGGCTGCTCGAGATCGAGGCGGCCATGGGCGCGCTGGAGGGCGTCGTCATGGAGATCGACGACTGCGCCTTCGACCTGGTGGCCGGGATCGAGGCCACCTCCGACCGCAAGACGGCGTTCGACGGGACGTCGTGGGCGCTGCTGGTGGGCTCGGTGCCCCGCAAGGCGGGCATGGAGCGCAACGACCTGCTGACCATCAACGGGGGGATCTTCGGCCCGCAGGGCGAGGCGGTGGCAGCCCACGCCGCGCCGGACGTGCGTGTCCTGGTCGTCGGCAACCCGTGCAACACGAATTGCCTCATCGCCCGCGCCCATGCACCCGAGGTGCCCGACGACCGCTGGTTCGCCATGACGCGCCTCGACCAGAACCGCGCCCAGACCCAGCTGGCACGCAAGGCCGGCGTCCCGGTCGCGTCCGTGCGCTCCGTGGCCATCTGGGGCAACCACTCCTCGACCCAGTTCCCGGACTTCGAGAACGCCACCATCGACGGCAAGCCGGTGCCGGCCGTCATCGACGACGCCGCATGGCTCCAGGGCGAGTTCATCGCCACCGTCCAGCAGCGCGGCGCCAAGATCATCGAGGCGCGCGGTGCCTCGTCGGCCGCGTCGGCGGCCAACGCGGTGATCGACTCCGTCAACAGCGTGCTCGCACCGACCGCCGAGGGCGACTGCGCCTCGCTGGCCGTCGTCTCCCACGGCGAGTACGGGGTCCCCGAGGGCCTCGTCTTCGGGTACCCGGTGCGCACCGGTGCCGGCGGCTGGGCTGTCATCGAGGGCATCGAGCACAGCGACTTCGCCAAGGAGCGAATCCGCGTCACCACCGAGGAGCTCGAGTCCGAGCGGGCGGCGGTCGCCCACCTCCTGGGCTAGCGGCCGCCGGGGGGCTGGCGGGCGGCGACCGCAGGGCTCGCTACGCTGGACCCGACGGGAGGGCGATCGCAAGGGGCCCGGGTTCCCGGCGGCTCGGGACGCGGGTCAGGGGGGCGCGCACGGATGACCGGCGACGAGCTGGGGCCCGAGGAGTTCCGGGCCATCTGGGAGTACAGCGCGGACGGCGTCCTGTTCACCGCGCCCGACGGGCGGATCTTCGCCGCCAACCCGGCCGCCTGCACCCTTCTGCGGATGACCGAGGAGGAGATCTGCGCCGCGGGGCGCGCCGGCATCGTCGACCCCGACGACGGACGCTGGGACGAGCTGGTCGCCGAACGCGATCGCGCGGGCCGGGTGCGGGGGGAGGGGCGGATGTGCCGGGGCGACGGGACCTTGGTGGAGGTGGAGATCGCCTCGCAGGTCTTCGGCGCACCCGACGGGGACGGACCCGCCGAGCGGCGCACCTGCACCATCGTGCGCGAGATCACCGCCCGGGTGGCGATGGAGCACGAGCTCGAGGAGATGAGCGAGCAGCTGCGGGAGCTTGCCCTCACCGACGAGCTGACCGGGCTGCGCAACCGGCGCGGGTTCCTGGCCGTGGGGGCCCACATGCTCGAGGTGGCGGACCGCCACGTGAGCAACGCCCAGCTGCTCTACCTCGACGTCGACAACATGAAGGACCTCAACGACAACCTCGGGCACGCGGCGGGGGACGCAGGCCTGCGCGCCGTGGCGGGCGCGCTGACCCGGGTGCTGCGCCACGCGGACGTCGTCTCGCGCATCGGCGGTGACGAGTTCGTGGCCCTGGTGCTCGGTCTCGACGACGAACGGCGCGTCGTGGTGGAGCGCCGGATCGACGGCTACCTGCGTGCCGCGCCGACGGTCGACGCGGTGGGGCGCCCCGTGGAGGTGTCCATCGGGTGGGCGGCGCGCGTCCCCTTCGACCCGGCCACGGTCGAGGACCTCCTGGCGGAGGCCGACCGTGCCATGTACCGGGTCAAGGCGATCAAGCTGGCCGCGCGCCAATGAGCACCGGCGACCGCGTGCCCGCTGCCCGACGGCCAGGGGTGACCGTCCGACGCTAGAGCGCGGCGGCGCCCGCCGGGATCTCGATCCCCATGCGGGTGAGGAAGGTCAGCTTCCGTGCCAGGGCGTCGCGCCAGGCGTCGAGGTCGGCCTCGAAGTGGGCCCGGTCACCCTCCTCGTAGGCGTGTTCCAACTCGTCGAACGCCGCGTCCTCGGCATCGAGGAGCTCGCGGTAGCGACGAAGAGCCTGGTCGTCCAGGACACCGGGCACGGACATCGTTGCCTCCCTTTCGGCGTCCGCCGAAGAACGCCGTCCTCGTTGCCCACCCTATAGCCGAGTGTCTGCGTCCGCCACGCCCCGCCACCTCGCTGTGGCCGCCGTTGGGGGGCATCGTCCCAGCTCAGGGGGTCAGTCGCGTGACCGCGCCATGGTCGCCGACCAGCACCACGTCGACCATGGAGGGCGGGAAGAGGCCGTGCTCGACCACGCCCGGCGTGGCCGCCAGACGCGCCGCGAGCGACGTCGGGTCGTCGACCGCGCCGACGAAGTCCACCAGCACTCCGCCGTCGGGGCTGCGCTCGCCGTGGCGGACGTGCGCGGTGCCGAGGTGGGCCATCGTGGCGGCCAGCCCGAACTCCAGCAGCTCGAGGGGGACCGGTGGGCGCAGCGCGTCGACGAGCTTGGTCGCGTCGACGATGACCACGAAACGATCCGCCGCCGCGGCCACGATCTTCTCGCGGGTGTGCGCCCCGCCGCCCCCCTTGACGAGCCATCCGTCCGGCGCGACCTGGTCCGCACCGTCGATGGCGATGTCGAGACGCGCCGGGGACTCGAGTGGCCCCACCTCCAGGCCCAGCGCGCGCGCGGCCGCCTCGGTGCGCGGCGAGGTGGCCACGCACGCGATCGACAGGCGGCGCTCGGCGAGCGCGGGGAGCAGGTGGGCGACGGTGGAGCCGGTGCCGAGCCCGACGCGCATGCCGTCGTCGACCAGCGCGGCCGCCGCCTGCGCGGCCACGCGCTTGTCGTCCTCCGTGGCGCCTGCGAGGGGTCCCGGGTTCACGACGCCTCGGCGCGGTGGACGACGATCGCCATGGGTCAGTAGGTGGTGGCCGCCTGCAGGGCGGCCAGCTCGGGGCCGAGCGCGGCCAGCAGCGCCTGGCCGGCGCGCAACACCGCCAGGTCGCCGCGCACGCGCACCCGACCCGTGGCGATGGCCTCGGCCGGCGTGAGCTCGCCGCGCGCCATGGCCAGCGCGTCGGCCCATGGGATCCGGACGGTGACCTCGGCGTCGGGGTCGGCGCGCAGCGCCATCGACAGCCGTCGCCCGGCCACCCGCAGGGTCACCTCGACGTCCCCCGCCGGGCCGCCGGTGACGACCTGGCTCCAGGCGTAGGCGCCGCCCCGGGTGGCCAGGTCCGCGTCGGGATCAGGCTCGGGCAGCTCGACGCCGGCGACGGCCTCGTTGAAGGCGGCCACCCACTCGGCGCTGAGGAACCGGGCCACCGAGGCGCGGCGGCTACCCGCCGGCGGACGACGCCGGGGCCGGGGCCTGCTCGTCGGCGAGGGTCGGCGAGCGGAAGGCGGGCGCGTCCTCGGCCGCTTCGGCCGCGGAGCGCCGTCCACGGCGCAGGATCTTGCGGCCCAGCCAGGCGATGGGGTCGTAGGAGGCGTCGACCACCCGCTCCTTGAGCGGGATGATGGCGTTGTCGGTGATCTTGATGTGCTCCGGGCACACCTCGGTGCAGCACTTGGTGATGTTGCAGAGCCCGATCCCCATCCGCTCGCGCAGCAGCTCGCGCCGGTCGTTGGTGTCGAGGGGATGCGATTCGAGCTCCATGTAGCGGATGAAGAGGCGGGGTCCGGCGTAGTGGGCCTTGTTCTCCTCGTGGTCCCGGATGACGTGGCAGACGTTCTGGCACATGAAGCACTCGATGCACTTGCGGAATTCCTGGCCCCGCTCCACGTCGACCTGCTGCATCCGGTAGGTGCCGTCGGCCTCGGGCGCACGCGGGGCGAGGGGCGGCACCTGTCGCGCCATCGTGTAGTTGAACGACACGTCGGTCACGAGGTCGCGGATGACGGGGAAGGTCCGCATGGGGGCGACCGTCACCGGCTCGCCCGGGGGGAGCTCGTCCATCCGGGTCATGCACATCAGCCTGGGGAGCCCGTTGATCTCCGCCGAGCACGACCCGCACTTGCCGGCCTTGCAGTTCCAGCGGCAGGCGAGGTCCGGCGCCGGGCCGGCCTGGATGCGGTGGACCACGTCGAGGACCACCTCCCCCTCGACCTCGGGCATCACGTACTCGGCGAACTCGCCGCCGTCGGGATCACCGCGCCAGACGTTCATGGTGACGTCGCCCATCAGTGTGTCTCCTCGAACAGGGTCGCCAGCTCCGGGGGCATCTGGGGCAGCGGCTCGGATGCGACGGTGAACTCCCCGTCCCGGCTCACCCGCTGGACCAGGTTGACCTTGCCGAACTCGGGGTCCGGCCCGGCGTAGTCGTCGCGGGTGTGCCCGCCACGCGATTCCTTGCGGTTGACGGCGCCCGTGGCGACCAGGGTCGACACCGTGAGCATGGCCGGGAGGTCGGTGGCCAGGTTCCACCCTGGGTTGTAGGCGCGCCCGCCCTCGACCGACACGCGCGCGGCGCGCTCGCGCAGCTTGGTCAGCTCCTCCAGGGCCTGACGCAGCTCGGACTCGGTCCGGATGATCCCCACCAGGTCCTGCATGGTCTCCTGCAGGTCGTGGTGGATGTCGTAGGGGCTCTCACCGCCGCTGCGCTCGAGCGGGGCGAGGACGTCGGCCACGGCCTCGTGCAGCGCCCCGTCGTCGAGCGCGGGCTCCGCCGACTGGGCCTCGGCGAAGTCCGAGGCGCCGATCCCGGCCCGGCGCCCGAAGACGAGGAGGTCCGAGAGCGAGTTCCCGCCCAGCCGGTTCGACCCGTGCAGCCCGGCCGCCACCTCGCCGGCGGCGAAGAGGCCGGGCACCGTGGTCGCCGCCGTGTCGGGGTCGACGCGCACGCCGCCCATGGCGTAGTGGCAGGTGGGCCCGACCTCCATGGGCTCGGCGGTGATGTCCACCCCGGCGAGCTCCTTGAACTGGTGGTACATCGAGGGCAGGCGCCGGCGGATGTACTCGGCGCTGCGCCTCGACGCGATGTCGAGGAACACGCCGCCGTGCGGGCTGCCACGGCCGTTCTTGACCTCGGAGTTGATGGACCGGGCCACCTCGTCGCGGGGCAGGAGCTCGGGCGGGCGGCGGTTGTTGATGTGGTCGTCGTACCAGCGGTCGGCCTCTTCGATGGAGTCGGCCGTCTCCGCCGCGAACATCGGTGGGATGTAGTCGAACATGAAGCGCTCGCCCTCGGAGTTGCGCAGCACGCCGCCGTCGCCCCGCACGCCCTCGGTGACCAGGATGCCGCGCACCGACAGGGGCCAGACCATCCCGGTGGGGTGGAACTGGACGAACTCCATGTCGATGAGGTCCGCTCCCGCCCACGCGGCCATGGCCACGCCGTCGCCCGTCGACTCCCACGAGTTCGATGTGTACTTCCACGACTTGCCCAGCGACCCGGTGGCCAGCACGAAGGCCTTCGCCCGGAAGACCACGACCTCGCCGCTCGGACGCCAGTAGCCGACCGCCGCGTTGACCTGGCCGTCGGCGCCGGAGAGCAGGCGGACGATCTTCACCTCCATGAAGACGTCGATGCCCACGCCCACGGCCCGCTGCTGCAGGGTCCGGATCAGCTCCAGGCCCGTGCGGTCGCCGACGTGGGCGAGGCGCGCGTAGCGGTGGCCGCCGAAGTCCCGCTGCGTGATGCGGCCGTCCTCGGTCCGGTCGAACAGCGCCCCCCAGCGCTCGAGCTCGTAGATCCGGTCGGGGGCCTCCTTGGCGTGGAGCTCGGCCATCCGCCAGTTGTTGAGCATCTTGCCGCCGCGCATGGTGTCGCGGAAGTGCACCTGCCAGTTGTCCTCCGGCCACACGTTGCCGAGCGCGGCCGCGGCACCGCCCTCGGCCATGACGGTGTGCGCCTTGCCCAGGAGCGACTTGCACACCAGGGCGGTGCGCAGGCCCCGGGCCTTCGCCTCGATGGCGGCGCGCAGGCCGGCGCCGCCGGCGCCGATCACGACGACGTCGAAGTCGTGGGTCTCGTGCTGGGGTTCATCCATCGGTCGGTCCTCGGCCGCTCAGAAGTGCAGGATCTGCGGGTCGCTGAAGGCGCCGCTGGCCACCAGCCGGACGTAGAGGTCGGCGAAGGCCACGAACGCCAGGCTGATCCAGGCGATCTGCATGTGCCGGGCGTTGAGCGGCGTGAGCACCCGCCAGATCCGGTGGCGGACCGGGTGGCGGGAGAACTGCTTGACGTTCCCCCCGCAGAGGTGGCGGCACGCGTGGCACGACAACGAGTACGACCACAGGAACACGGCGTTGACGCACAGCACCAGGGTGCCCACGCTGATGCCGTAGCCGCCTTGGCCGGGCATGCGGAATGCCATGACGGCGTCGACGGTGAGGATGGTGTTGAAGATCAGCAGGACGACGAAGAAATAGCGGTGGATGTTCTGGAGGATCAGGGGGAACTTGGTCTCGCCCGTGTAGCGCGCGTGCCCGTCGGCGACGCCGCAGGCGGGCGGCGACTGCCAGAAGGACCGGTAGTAGGCCTTGCGGTAGTAGTAGCAGGTGAGCCGGAACCCCAACGGGAAGATGAGGATGAGGACGCCTGGCGAGAGGTTCCACCAGGTGATGACGAAGCTGCCGTGGGCGCCGGGGACGCAGCTGGCGGTGATGCAGGGCGAGTAGAACGGCGAGATCAGGTCCCGGTGCATCGCCGTGCCCACGTAGTAGTAGGCGTTCTGGAACACCGCCCAGGTCGAGTAGATGACGAAGGCCGTCAGGAACAGGACGGTGACGAGCGGGTTGCGCCACCAATTGTCCCGCCGCAGGGTCCGGACGTCCGGCCCGCCCCGCACGCCGCCCAGGGTGACCGGTACCGGCTTCAGCTCCTCCAGTGTCGTGCTCACGCCCTGCTCGTCCTCCTACCTCTCCCATGACGCGGCGTGGCCACCCCTCCCACTGTGCGTCGGTCCCGCCCGCCCGACCGGCCTCGCTCGATCGGCGAGGCGGCGGTTCGCGGTTCCTGGGCCTTCATCCTTCCACCACCGGGGCCGGGTGTGCGAGACGAGTCCCGCCGGGGGCCGGCCGCCGGTTCGTGCCGGCGGGCCGGGGCATAGGCTCCCGTCCATGAACCGCGCCCTGCTCCCTCCCGATCCCCCTGCCGACCTCCCGTCGACGCTCGGCGAGCTGCGGGCGTCGGGATGGGAGTCCCAGCCCGTCCACGAGGAGCTTCGGCGCAACGCCGCCCGGCGCATCGCCGCAGGCCGCCCCCTGGTCGAGGGAGTGCTGGGTTTCGAGGACACCGTGCTCCCACAGGTCGAGAACGCCTTGCTCGCCGGCCACGACATCATCCTCCTCGGCGAGCGGGGCCAGGCGAAGACCCGGATCGTGCGGTCGCTGACCGAGCTGCTCGACGAGTGGGTGCCCACGGTGGCCGGCTCGGAGCTGCGCGACGACCCGCTGCGGCCGGTGTCGCGCCACGGGCGCGACCTGGTCGCGGCCGAGGGAGACCAGGCGCCGATCGCCTGGGTGCACCGCTCCACCCGCTTCGCCGAGAAGCTCGCCACCCCTGACACCTCCATCGCGGACCTCATCGGCGAGGTCGACCCCATCAAGGTGGCCGAAGGGCGCTATCTCTCCGACGAGCTCACCCTGCACTACGGGCTCGTCCCCCGGGCCAACCGCGGCATCTTCGCCGTCAACGAGCTTCCCGACCTGGCCGAGCGGATCCAGGTGGGCCTGCTGAACGTCCTCGAGGAACGCGACGTGCAGATCCGCGGGTTCACGGTGCGCCTGCCCCTCGACGTCGTCCTGGTGGCGACGGCCAACCCCGAGGACTACACGAACCGGGGCCGGATCATCACCCCCCTCAAGGACCGCTTCGGCGCCCAGATCCGGACCCACTACCCGCCCGACACCGAGACCGAGCTCGCCATCGTCCACCAGGAGGCGACCCCGCCCATGACCGGTGCGGACGGCCCACGCGTGGAGGTCCCGGACTGCATGGCCGAGGTCGTCGCCGAGCTCTCCCAGCTGGCGCGCCAGAGCCCGCACGTGAACCAGCGCTCGGGCGTGTCCGTGCGCCTCAGCATCTCCAACTACGAGACCCTGGTGGCCAACGCCGTGCGCCGGGCGCTGCGCCTCGGCGAGACGGACGCCGTGCCCCGGGTCAGCGACCTGGACGCGCTCGTCTCCTCGACGCAGGGCAAGATCGAGATCGAGGCGCTGGAGGAGGGCCGCGAGGAGCGGATCCTCCAGGGCCTGGTCTCGGCGGCCGTCCTCGCCGTCTTCCGCCGGCGCTGCCCGACCGAGCAGCTCGGCGCCGTGGCCGCCGCCTTCGACGACGCCCGGGTGGTGCACGCGGGCGACGACCTGCCGGCCGCGTCGTACGCGGAGGTCCTCGGCGCCCTGCCCGACCTGCGCGGACCGGTCCAGGCCCTGTCGGGGAGCGAGAGCCCGGGCGCGGTGGCCAGTGCCATCGAGTTCGTGCTCGAGGGCCTGCATTTGACCAAGCGCCTCAACAAGGAGGCGTCGGGGACCAAGGCGACCTACCGTGGCCGGTCCTGAGCAGCCGGTCCTGACCCGCCCGGGCGGCGGCGTGGCGCGGCGATGACGCGCCGCTGGGACTACCGCCGCTGGGACGGGACCCAGCGCGGCTTCGAGGACGAGGTCGACGCCCTGTTCTCCGAGCTCGCCGACGAGCTGCTCTACCACGGCGATCCCGACGCGGCCCTCCGTCGCCTGCTCAACTCCGGCTACCGCAGTCCCGACGGGGAGCGCCTCCAGGGGCTGCGCGAGCTCATGGAGCGGTTGCGCCAGCGCCGGCAGGAGGAGCTCGAGCGCGGCGACCTCGGGGGGGTGTTCTCGGAGATCGCGGACGAGCTCGACGAGGTCGTGCGCGAGGAGCGCGCCGGGCTCGACGAGCTCGAGGCCGGCGCCCGCTCGTCGGGGGACGAGCGGCGCCGGTCGGTGACCGACGAGGTGGTGGCCGAGCGCCGGATGGAGCTCGAGCTGTTGCCCAACGACCTCGCCGGCAAGGTGCGCGGGCTCCAGGAGTACGACTTCACGTCGTCCGAGGCGCGCCAGCACTTCGAGGACCTGATGGAGCGCCTGCGCGAGGAGATCGCCCGCAGCTGGTTCGACCAGCTGGCCGACGCCATGACCGACCCCGACCCCGCGCAGCTCGAGCGGGCGCGCCAGATGATGGACGCGCTCAACCGCATGATCGAGCAGCGGGAGGCGGGCGAGCCGCTGGACCCGAGCTTCGAGCAGTTCATGGAGTCCTTCGGCGACTTCTTCCCCGGCAACCCCCAGACCCTCGACGAGCTGCTCGAGCAGTTCGCGGCACAGATGGCGGCGGTGCAGGCCGTCCTCGACTCGATGTCGCCGGAGCAGCGGGCCCAGCTCCAGGCGCTGGCCGACGCCCTGTTCGAGGACATGGACCTGCGCTGGCAGGTCGACCGGCTGGCCGACAACCTGCGCCGGGCCATGCCCGACGCGGGGTGGGGCCGCCGCTACGGGTTCCAGGGGCAAGACCCCATGGGCCTGGCCGACGCCGCCGCCGCGGCGCGCCGGCTCGGGGAGATGGACGAGCTCGCGCAGTTCCTTCGCTCGGCCTCGTCACCGGGTGCACTGGCCGAGGCGGACCTGGAGCAGGCCACGCGCTACCTGGGCGACGACGGGGCCCGCTCGCTCGAGCGCCTGGCCCGGCTGGCCAAGGACCTGGAGGCGGCCGGCCTCATCGAGCAGCGCGAGGGCCGCTACGAGCTGACGGCCATGGGGATCCGCCGCATCGGCCAGCGGGCCCTGGCCGACCTGTTCGCCAAGCTGGCCAAGGACCGCCTCGGCGGGCACCGCAACACCTTCGTGGGGACGGGGCACGAGCCCGAGGGCCAGACCAAGGCCTACGAGTTCGGCGACCCCTTCACCTTGGACATCCAGCGCACGGTGCACAACGCGGTGCGCCGGGGCGGGGCGGGCACGCCGGTGCGCCTGCTGCCCGACGACTTCGAGATCTCGCGCACCGAGCACCTCACCCGGGCGTCGACGGTCCTCATGGTCGACCTGTCCCTGTCGATGCCGATGCGCGACAACTTCCTGGCGGCGAAGAAGGTGGCCATCGCGCTGCACACGCTCATCTCCACGCAGTTTCCGCGCGACTTCCTCGGCCTGGTGGGCTTCTCCGAGGTGGCGCGTGAGATCAAGGCGGAGGAGCTCCCCGAGGTGTCGTGGGACTTCGTCTACGGCACCAACATGCAACACGGGCTGTTGCTCAGCCGGCGGATGCTGGCGCATCGCCCGGGCACCAAGCAGATCATCATGATCACCGACGGGGAGCCGACCGCCCATCTGGTGCCGGACGCCGGCGGCCAGGGCCACGAGGTCTTCTTCCACTACCCGCCCGTCGCCGAGACGGTGCAGGCCACCCTGGCCGAGGTCGTCCGCTGCACCAAGGCGGGGATCACCATCAACACCTTCATGCTCGACCCCAACCGCTCGCTGCAGGGGTTCGTGGAGAAGATGACCCAGCTCAACCGCGGGCGCGCCTTCTTCACCTCGCCCGACACCCTGGGCGACTACGTGCTCGTCGACTTCCTCGAGCATCGGCGCACCAGCCGGACCTCCGGCCGCCGCGGCGCCTGAGCGGGCCTCCCGTTCGCCGGGACCGACCAGGAGTCGGTGCACGCCGGCACCGGTGGTTCACCGCGACCACGGAGCGTGGTCACGCCTTGCAGAATCTCGTCTTCCCCCTTGTGTCGCCCGAGGGTATGGGCAAAGATGACACCGCTGTAGTTACAAGTGGCGTAGTTACAACCGTGCCACTGATTCGGCGAGGGGAGGCGTTCGGTGGACGTCGTCACACTGCTGTACGGCCGCCAGGAGCGCGATTGGCAGACCAGAGCCAACTGCATGGGGGTCGATCCTGACCTGTTCTTCCCGGAGCGTGGCGCGTCCACGCGGGAGGCGAAGGAGGTCTGCCGGGGGTGCGTCGTGCGCGAGGACTGCCTCGAGTACGCGCTGGCGAACGGGGAGAAGTTCGGGATCTGGGGCGGGCTCTCCGAGCGCGAGCGCCGTCGCCTGCGCCGCGCTCGGGCCATGAGCCGGCGCGCCGCAGCCGCATCGGCATCCTGACGGGGGCGCCCGCCTGACGGCGGGCGCTGGACCGGCACCGCGGTCGCTCAGCGGCGCCCGGCCGCCAAGCGCGCCTCGACGGTCCGGTCGGGGTCGAGGTCCAGCTCCGTCCAGCGCGACCGGGGCGTGGCCCCGAGCACGGCGGCGGGCACCAAGCCGACGAGCTCGGCGCGCGCCACGGTGACGCCGGCGGCCTCGGCCTGGGACCACACGTCGTCGAAGAGCTCGCCGGGCCCGACCGTGGCCGGATCGGTCAGGTTGCACGACACCTGGGTGCCGGCGCCGAACGGGAGTCCCAGCGCCCGCACGGCGGGCCCGCGCACCGCTTCGGCGATGCGCTGGGCCAGCGCCAGGTCCGGGGTCTCGAGCCAGACGTTGTAGGCGACCAGCACTGGCCGCGCTCCTACCGCGCAGGCACCCGCGCTGGGGTGCGGCCGGGCCGGGCCCGTGTCTGGCACCAGCTCGCGAAACGCCCTGCTGCGCACATCGGGGAGCGACCGCGCCGGTCCGTAGATGAAGCATGGCAGGGCCAAGGCCTCGCCGGCCCACCGGGCGAAGCGGTCGCGGGCGTCGAGCGCCTCGTCGAGCGGCGCCGTCCCGTCGGCCGGCACGCCGCCGGGTCCGAGGGGGACGAAGGGTACGACGTCGAGCGCCCCGAAGCGGGGGTGCACGCCGCTGTGGGTGCGGAGGTCGACCAGTTCCACCACCCGCCGGGCCAGGGAGCGGGTCGCCTCCTCGACGTCCTCGCCCGCCATCGTGAAGACGCTCCGGTGGTGGACCGGGTCGCGGTGCTGGTCGAGCAGGCACCCGCCGCCCGCCGCGGCGAGCTCGTCGAGCACGGCGGTGTCACGGCCCTCGCTGACGTTCACCACGCATTCGAGCATCCGCCCATGGTGCCAGGGCCGCGCCGGGGCGCGGCAGGCGGCGTCCCCCGAGGGGAGCGAGCGGGCGAGGAGGCCGGGGGCCGGGAAGCGAAAAGGGAAGGGGGCGGGAGCGGCTAGCTGTGGCTCGGCTCGAGCCGGGCGAAGCGCCGCCGGCGGAGCAGGCGACGCCGCTCGCGCTCGGACGCCCCGCCCCACACCCCGTGGTCGACGCGGTTGTCGAGCGCGTACTCGAGGCAGTCGAGGCGCACGGCGCACTCCGCACAGATGCGCTGAGCGACCTGCACGCCGATCCCGTCGCTGGGGAAGAACAGCGCCGGCTCGAGGTCCCGGCACTTGCCTCGCGTCATCCAGTCGGTGCTCATAGCCCCTCCGTCGTCCCGTCTCACGATACCCGGCGGCACGGCGAAAACGCCTGTTTTCGGGCAACTTCACAGCAACTCCACAGCAACCGCGCTTCGTGTCTGCAAGAGCCCCACCTCCTGGGCACGGTGCAGGCCGCACCGAGGGATACGGTGCAGGCCGCGCCCATGGATACGGTGCAGGCGGCGCCCATGGATACGGTGCAGGCGGCGCCGACCGCCACCCACTGCTCGCGAGGGGGCGGGAGGGGGATGATGCGACCCCCCGTGCGCCGTTAGGCTGCCGGGGTCCAGCCCGACGCGACGACAGAGGCGAGGTAGGAGTGGCCGACGAGGTCGAGGAGCAACAGGAGCCCCAGCCACCGCAAGGCGGTGTGCGCGTGGTGTACCTGGGCCCGGTGGCGCCCCATTGGGAGGTCCAGGCCGTCTACGGCGACCCGGCGGTGATCGACGCCTTCCGGGACCGGACCCTGGCGCGCCTGACGCTGCTCCCGCCCCACGACCCCCAATTCCGGCGGAACCGGGAGCGGGTCGTGCGTGACGCCGAGCGCGAGCTCCTCGAGCTGGAGTGGGACCTGGGCCTGCCCGAGGAGGAGGCCGCCGCCGGCTCCTGAGCCGCGGCGCAGCGATCGGTCGCCGGCGGGCGGGGTCGGTGGCCGGCGGGCGGGGTGCCGCCGGGCGGGGTCAGTGGCCGGCGGGCGGGGTGCCGCCGGTCGACTCGTCGTCGAGGTCGATCCGCTCCAGCCACAGTCCGGGCGCGTCGAGCTCCGACGGGGTGGGAAGCGTGCGGCCCGACGTCCAGAGGCGCGCGAGCCCGGCGTCGCCGACGCGATCGACCACACCCCGGACGAAGGCGGCGCCCCGGTCGACCAGCGTGGGTCCGAGGTCGAGCCCGAGCAGCGCCTCCGCGGCGCGCTCGTTCGTCTCGCGCGCCACCTGGCGTCGGCGCCACGCCTCGGCCACCGCGCCCTGGCCGCCGAGCAGCCTGGTCCCGGCGAGCTCGACCACGTGCTCGACGTAGCCGAAGAGCGCGGCGACCGCCGCCGTGACCTCGTCGTCGGAGCGGCGGGCGGTGGGCAGGGGCTCGTCGCCCAGCAGCGACTGGGGATCGGTGAAGAGGCGTTGCACGGTCTCGGGATCGGAGGGGTCGAGCCCTTCGAAGCGCAGGAGCATGGCCGCCGCGTCCTGCGCGTTGTCGCGCAGCACCGAGACCAGGAGCTCTCGCATGCGCGAGGCCACGCCGGGCCGGTTGTAGACGGCGAGCACGGTCAGGTCCCGCACGCACACCCACAGCCCGACCTGGTCCGGTGGGAGGCTCCACTGCTCGGCGAATCGCGTCAGGTTGGCGGGCACGATGTGGAGCGCGCCGCCGTCGCGGGGGACGGGGACCTCGAACTGGCCGAGGGTCGTCTGCGCCAGATGACCGACGGCGGAGCCGAACTGCAGCGCCGCCATCATGGGCCCCATCGTGGTGGCGAAGCGGGCGACGAGGTCGGCCGGGTTGGCCGCCGCGGCCGGCTCCTCGTCGAGATCGGCCAGCCCGAGCCCCTCGACCGGGCCCGCCGGTTCGACCCCCGCCGGGGCCGTGGTGCCGGTCTCACCCGGCGCGGGCGACCCCGGTGCGCCGCCCGGCGGGAGGGGCGGCGCCTCGGTCATGGCGTCGAGGAGGAAGCGCCAGTCCTCGACGGTCCGTCGCGCCCAGGCGCCGGGGGTGTCGGCGACGACGGTGACCGGGGCCCCGCTGGCGGTCACCGACATGCCCGTGAGCTCGGCCACGTGCAGCTCGGCCACCCGCACGAGCTGCTCGAGCTCCATGCGGGCCGCGGGGTCCACGTTCGGCTCGGGCTGCCCCCCGGTGGCGACGCCCTGGGCCAGGGTGCGGGCCAGGTCGACGCGCGAGCCGGCCCCCGCGCCCGGCATCCCGCCCATGAGCGAGAGCAGGTCGCCCAGGAGCTGCTCGAGGAAGTTGCCGCCGGCTGCGCCGAAGTCCATCGATGGCATCGTACGCGGACCGTCACGCGACCCGGCCGGCGACGCGCCCAGGGAGCCGGGATCGAGGGCGCCCCGGCGCGTGCCCCGGCGCCCCCGGAGCGCTACCCGGGCTCCGTGGCCAGGGTCACCGGCACCGTCATCGTGCGGACACCCCGGACCACGGTCAAGCCGGCGGCCGTGCCCGGGGTGAGCGCGTAGAGCCGCGCCTGGAGCTGGGCGATGGTCGCCACCGCGTGCCCGTCGACGGCCTGGATGACGTCGCCCACCTCCACGCCCGCGTGGGCTGCGGGGCTGTCGGCGAACACCGTCGTCACCACCGGGCCGTTCGAGGCGCTCGTGGGTGAATCGGTGCAGACGATCCCGAGCCAGCCGTGCACCAACGGCGCGCTCGCCAGTGCGCCGGCGACGTCCAGCGCGAGCGGGGCGGGGACGAAGACGCCGATGGTCCCGCCGCCGGCGTCCTGCTCGCTGTCGAGGATGCCGGCGACCTGGCCCTGCGAGTCGAGGAGGACGGTGCCCCACGAGCCCGGGTCGAGCGACACCGACGCCTCGATGGTGTCGACCAGGGTCGTGCCGTCCGACAAGGCGGCGGACTGGCCGCTGCGGCGGACCACGCCCACGGACACCGTGGGGGTGCCGCCGGTGGCGTCCGTGTGCGCATCGGCGCCGCACAGGCACGCGGTGATCCCGATGGCGCCGGCCGCCACGTCGTCGTCGGCGAACGTCGCGGGCGCCAGCGCGTCGTCGACGCTCACCACCGCCACGCCCGAGCGTTCGTCGGCACCTGCCACCGTGCCGTGATGGTGCCTGCCGTCGACCGTGACCACATCGACGTCGCGCATGCCCACGACCGCGGACGCGGCGGTGATGACGAGCCGGCCGCCGGGCATGACCACGCCCGTCAGCACCGCCGTGGCGCCGGACGTGCTCGACGTGGTGCGATCGCTGGCCATCACGGCGACGAGGGAAGGACGCAGCGCGTTCACCATGGCCGTGACGGCGGGGTTCGTGACCGACGGAACGTTCGAGCTGGATCCGCCCGTGACCGATCCGCCCTGGAGCGGTGCTGCTGTGGTCACGCTGGTCACGGTGGCGGTCTCGCGCGCCCCCGGCGTGATGCCACCGCTCAGGGCCGCGGCGGCGGCCACCGCCACGACCACGACCACCGCGCCCACCGCGCCGACGGCGAGGACCGTGGAGCGCTCGCGTCGGGAGCCGCCGGCGACCGGGTCGGCGTCCCCCGACGTGCCGAGCTCGGAGGGGTGCCGCCACAGGCGGTCGTCGGGTGGGATCCAGCCCCGCAGCGGGGCGTCGTCGACCTCCTCCGGCTCCCCGGGTTCCGGTGAGGGACCTCCGCTGTCCATCGCCGCGAGGATATCGGCGAGGGCGGCGCCGGGGACGTCGCGCGCGCATGCGTTTCCGCAGCATTCTCGGGCCCACGCAGGGCCTCCGCACGTCAGACGTGTGCGCCCTACCATGGCGCCGTGCGACTGGGGAGACGTGGCTAGGGACCTCGCCATCGACCTCGGGACGGCGAACACCCTGGTCTACGCGCGGGGCAAGGGGATCGTCCTCAACGAGCCCACGGTGATCGCGCTCAATTCGCGCACCCAGGAGGTGCTTGCCGTCGGCCAGGATGCCTGGCAGATGATCGGGCGGACACCCGGGTACATCGTCGCCGTCCGCCCGCTTCGCCAAGGGGCGATCACCGACTTCGACGTGACCGAGCGGATGATCCGGCTGCTGCTGCAACGCTGCGGGGTGTCGCGCCTCAACCGCCCACGCGTGCTCATCTGCGTCCCGTCGGCCATCACCGCCGTCGAGCGGCGCGCGGTGAAGGAGGCCGCGCACCGCGCCGGTGCCTCGTCCGCGTACCTCATCGAGCAGCCCATGGCCGCGGCCATCGGCGCGGGCCTCGCCATCCACGAGCCGATCGGCAACATGGTGGTCGACGTCGGCGGCGGGACGTCGGAGACGGCCGTCATCTCGCTCGGCGGGGTGGTCGCGTCGGCCGCCATCCGCTGCGGGGGTTTCGACATCGACGCGGCCATCCAGGCCTACGTCCGGCGCGAGTTCGGCGTGGCCCTCGGCGAGCGCACGGCGGAGGAGATCAAGTTGGCCATCGGGTCAGCTGCGCCCTTCGCCGGCGAGGTGAAGGCGGAGGTCCGAGGGCGCGAGCTCATGACCGGGATGCCCAAGACCGTCGTCATCGCCCCCTCCGAGCTGCGCGCCGCCATCGAGGACCAGGTGCACCAGATCCTGGAGGCCGCCGTGGCCTGCCTGGGCGACGCCCCACCCGAGCTGGCGCAGGACATCATCACGCAGGGGATCCATCTCGTCGGAGGCGGTGCACTGCTGCGTGGGTTCGGCCGGCGATTGGCCGACGCGACGGCGGTGCCCGTCCATCTCGTGGACACGCCGCTCGAATGCGTCGCGCTGGGCGCCGGTCGCTGCCTCGACTCCTTCGACACCCTGCGCGAGCTGTTCGTCAGCGACCCCTAGCAGGGCGTCGAACAGGTGGCGGCACCTCCCCGGGAGGGAGGTCCAACAGGACTTCGGCGACCTGCCGCACCTGCCAGTCGCGGTCCGAGAGGCACCGGCGCAGGCCGTCGTCCGCCCGCGGGTCGTCGAAGGCGGCCAGCGCCACGGCGGCACGCCGGCGCAGCGCCGGGGGGCCCTCGAGCGCATCGAGCACGGCGTCGAGCGCGCGCGGCGCGCCGATCGCCCCGAGGGCGGCGACCGCCGACTCGCGCACCAGCAGGTCCGGATGGGCCCGGGCCACCGCGCACAGGTCGTCGACCGTGCGCAGCGCAGCCTCGCCCGCCTCCCCCAGGGCCCACGCCGCCGCCTCCGCCACCAGCGGCGCCTCGTCGTGCAGCGCGCGGGCCAGCGACGCGACCACCGACCTCTCGTCGCCGTCGGGGGACGTCGCCCCCCTGGTGCCCGCCCGAAGGGGATCGCCCTTCGCGGCACCGGCCGCGGCGCCGGCGGCGAGGTAGGCGCCCGCCAGGGTCGCTGCCCGCCGGCGAACCTGCTCGTCCTCGTCGTGCAGGGCGGTGTCCAGCAGCCGGGCGTCGAGGCGGCCTCGGCGGGAGAGCGCTCCCAGGGCGGCGGCCCGCACGTGCGGGTCCGGGTCGTCGACCAGCGCGGCGGGCTCCGCCTCGGCGTCGTAGCCCGCGAGGACCGCCCGACGCCGTCGATCGCGCCCGGCGGTGTCGAATTCGACGCGATCCATGGCAGGCTGTTCCTTCTGGCTTCTGGCGCGCCACGCCGCGTCTTCCCACTCCAACGGCATGACGACCTCCGAGACCACGCTACCGCCGGGCACGTCGGTGCCCCTCCGGCCCCGCCGTCGGGGCCGGGTGGTGGTCCTCGTCCTCTTCGTGGTCGTGCTGGTGGTGGTGGTGGTGGCCGGTCGGATCACGCTGCCCTACTACGCGATCGTGCCCGGTCAGGCGGAGTCGGTCGCCGCGCTGATCACGGTGCCGAAGGGCAAGGCGTCCACCGTCCACGGCCAGCTCATGCTCACCGACGTGGGGGTCAACGACGTCAAGCTCCTCACGGTCGTCGGCGACCTGCTCGACTCCGACACCCAGCTGGTGAAGTCCGGCGACCTGACGGGCAACCTCCCGGTGAGCGAGTTCGACGACCAAGGGACCGTGGACATGGCCGAGTCGCAGATGACGGCCGAGGCCGTGGCGCTGCGCCAGCTCGGCTACGCGGTGCCCGAGCACGACGCCGGGGTGACCGTCTACGTCGTCGACCCCGCCTCCCACGCGTGGCACGTGCTGCACGTCGGCGACGTCATCACCGCCGTCGACGGCGTGCCCACACCGACCACCGCCGCGCTCGTCGCCGCCATCCACACGCACCGGCCGGGCGAACGCGTGACGCTGCGGGTCGGCTCGATCTCCGATCCCAGTGCCGGCCACGACGTGTCCATGACCCTCGGGTCCGCCGTCGAGAACGGCAAGACCGTGCCCGTCGTCGGGATCGGCGCGCCGGACGTCCCCATCCCGGGCATGGGCACCCAGCCCGTGTACGACCTGCCGTTCCCGGTCCAGGTCTCCGCGGACGGGATCGGCGGGCCGTCGGCCGGTCTCGCCTTCACCCTCGGGATCATCAACGCGCTCTCCGGTGGGAACCTCACCGGCGGCAAGAGGGTGGCGGCCACCGGGACGATCCACCCCGACGGCACCGTGGGCGACGTGGGCGGCGTCCCCCAGAAGACGGTGGCCGTCGAGCGGGCCGGGGCCACCCTCTTCCTCGTGCCGCCCCAGGAGTACGCCGCCGCCCAGTCGAAGGCCACGCCCTCGCTCAAGGTGGTGGCCGTGAGCTCGCTGGCCCAGGCCATGGCCACCCTGGCGCACTACGGCGGGAGCATCGGCTCCGCCGCGGCGGGGCCCCCGGCGGGCCCCGGCGGCCACAGCGTCCCCTACGACTGGCAGGACGCGCCCTGGACCTGAGCGCCTCGCCGCGCCCGGGGACCGGCGGTCGCGCCGTCCTCGGTGGCACGGCGCGGGCCGATCGGAGCCGTAGGCTCTGTCAATGGCCGACGACCGCCGAATGACGATCTCCTCGTCTCGGATGCACCCCGACGACGTCGCCCGCCACACCTTCGGCACCACTCGCCGCGGCTACGACCCGGGCGAGGTCAGGGCCTATCTCGAGGCGGTGGCCGCCGAGATCGCGCTGTCCGCCGAACGCGAACGTGAGCTGCGGGACCTCGTCGCCGAGGCCGAGCACCGGGCGGCCAATCCCGTCCTCGACGAGGCCACGCTGACCGCGGCCCTGGGCCAGGAGACAGCCCGCGTCCTGCGCAGCGCGCACGACGCGGCGGGCGAGGTGACCGCCCGGGCCGTCGCCGAGGCGGAGACGGCCCGGGCTGCGGCCCTGGAGGAGGCCGGTCAGCTGCGCGCCCGCGCCGAGCAGATCGCCGCCGAGCGGACCGCGCACGCGGAGGCTGCGGCCGCCGACCTCACCCAGCGCACGCAGGACGAGGCCACGACCATGATGGCGAAGGTGCGCCAGGAGGCCGAGGCGCTCCTCGCGCAGGCCCGCGACGAGTGTCGCGCCATGCTCCAAGAGGCACAGGACCTGCGCACGAAGGTGCTTGCCGATCTCACCCGACGCCGTCGGGTGCTCCACAGCCAGATCGAGCAGCTGCGCGCTGGGCGCGAGCGCCTGGCGGAGACCATCACCGGCGTGCGTCACTCGGTCGACGTGATCGCCGACGAGCTCTTCCGCGCCGAGGACGAGGCGCGCCTGGCCGCGGAGGAGGCCGGCCGTCAGGCCGCGATCCACGCCGAGGAGGCGGCGCCGTCGCCCGCCGAGACCGGGACCGAGGCCTCGGTCGAGACCGCCGTGGAGGCCTCCCCCGCAACCGGGGTGCCGGCCGAGTCCGCCGCCGAGGCGAGCGCGCCCACCCCGGCCGCGGCGCCGACGCCCTCGCCGGAGGCCCTCGAGGGACCGGACCATGCTGCCGGCGAGGACGAGGTCCAGCGCAAGCAGGCGGTCGAGGACCTCTTCGCCCGGCTGCGCGCCGGGCGCGAGGTCGAGGAGGCGGTGTCGACCGTTTCGGTGACGGAGGCGGCGGAAGCGACCGCGGGTGTCGACGCGGGGATGGGCTCCGGGGAGCTCGCCGACACCGCGGCCGCCGCCGCGCCTGCCCCGGTCGACACGGAGGGGCGTGGCGCGGCGGGAACCGGTGCGGCGGTGGTCGCCGATCCGAATCTCGCCCGGCGCGACGAGCTGGTGCGGCCGGTGGTGACGTCGCTCGCCCGCCGGCTCAAGCGGGCGCTGCAGGACGACCAGAACGACATCCTGGACCGTCTGCGCGCCGCGGGGGGATGGGGTCCCAAGGTGCTGCCCTCGGTGAAGGACCATCAGGCACGCTACGCGGCCGCCGCGACCGGGCCCCTGCGCGACGCCGCCAAGGCGGGCATGGTGTTCGCCGAGGGGTCGCCGGACGACGCGCCGGCGGTCGACGAGCTGGCCCAGGAGCTGGCGTCGTCGATCGTCGCCCCGCTCCGGCGGCGGCTCCAGGGTGAGGTCGCCGGATCCGAGGGCGGGGACGACGCGCAGGTCGACCGCGTGGGGGCCGCCTACCGGGAGTGGAAGGGGGCCCGGGTCGAGCGTCTGGCCGGTGACCAGGCGACGGCCGCCTTCGGCCGGGGCATCCTGGCCGCCATGCCCCAGGGCGCGACGTTGCAGTGGATCGTGGACGACGGTGGCATGCAGTGCCCCGACTGCGACGACAACGCACTGGGCGGCCCCACGGCGCCGGGCGAGCCTTTCCCGACGGGGCACGCACATCCGCCGGCGCACGCCGGGTGCCGGTGCCTCATCGTGCCGGTCACCACCTAGGCTTCCCCGCCGTGCGAGCTCCGCAGGACCTTCCTCAACGGCCGCGGCGCGTCGGTCGACGAGGCCGCGTGTGGATCATCGTGGCCGTCGTCGTGGTGGTCGTGTTCTTCCTGTCCCTGCGGACGATCGCCACCTTCTACACCGACTACCTCTGGTTCGGGTCGGTGCACTACACGTCGGTGTGGAGGCAGCTCCTGGCGGTGAAGCTGGGCCTGTTCTTCAGCTTCGCCGCCATCTTCTTCGTCCTCATGTGGGTGAACCTGGCCGTCGTCGACCGTCTGGCGGTGCGCGAGCTCGCCCTCGGTCCCGAGGACGAGATCGTCCGCCGCTACCAGCAGCGGATCGCGCCCCATGCGACGCTCGTGCGCAGCATCGTCTCCGGGCTCATCGCGCTCATCGCCGCGTCGAGCGCCATCAGCCAGTGGCGCAACTACCTGCTCTTCGTCAACGGTGGTTCGTTCGCCTCGAGCGACCCGCAGTTCCACAAGAACGTCGGGTTCTTCGTCTTCACGCTGCCATTCCTTTCCTTCGTCGTCAGCTGGGCGCTCGTGGCACTCATCGTGGTCACGGTGTTCATCGCGGTCGCCCACTACCTCAACGGCGGGATCCGGGTCCAACAGGGGTTCCCGCAGGTGGCGCCGCAGGTCAAGGCCCATGTCTCGGTGCTGCTCGCCGGGGTGGCGCTGGTCAAGGCCGTCGGCTACTACCTGGCCCGCTACGGGCTGGACCTGTCGCAGAACGGGTACGTCCAGGGGGCGGGATACACGGACGTCCACGCCCGACTCCCGGCGTTGACGCTGCTCATCTTCATCTCCCTGCTCGCCGCGGTGATCCTCCTCGTCAACATCAGCCGCCGGGGGTGGGCCCTGCCCGTCCTCGCCATCGGCCTCTGGGCCTTCGTGGCGGTGATCGTGGGCGCGATCTACCCCGCGCTGGTCCAGGCGCTTCGGGTGAACCCGGCGCAGAACGCCCTCGAGCGTCCCTACATCGCCCGGAACATCGCGGCGACCAGGGCGGCCATGGGCATCACGAACGTCAAGATGACGCCGTTCGCGGCGGACCAGTCGCTCACGCCCACGGCGCTCCTGGCCAACCAGGACACGCTCAACGCCGTGCGGCTATGGGACCCCGAGCTCACCGACCCGACCTACGAGAAGCTCCAGGCGGCCGGCATCCGCTCGTACTACACGTTCCAGAACGCGCTGGCCATGGACCGCTACCTGGTCAACGGCGCGCTGACCCCGGCCGTCGTCGGTGTCCGCCAGGTCAACGACCAGAACCTGCCCTCGGCGGGGTGGGTCAACACCCACCTCCAGTACACGCATGGCTACGGGATGATCGTGTCGCCGGCCAATGTGGCCGTCAACGAGGGCCAGCCTTCCTTCGCCATCCAGGACGTCCCCCCGACATCCAGCAACGGCCTGCCGGTCATCACCCAGCCGTCGGTGTACTACGGCATCGAGCCCTCCGGCACCACCCCGAGCTATGTCGTGGCCGACACGGGCCAGCAGGAGATCGACTACTCGCTGCCCTCGGGGCTCATCGTCTCGTCCCATTACAAGGGCACCGGCGGCGTGCAGATCTCGTCGTTCCTGCGCCGGGCCGCTTTCGCCATCCGGTTCAGCGACTTCAACCTGCTGATCTCCAACTACATCAATTCGTCTTCCCGCATCATGATCAACCGCGACATCCAGACCGCGGCGTCCACGGTGGCGCCCTTCCTCAGCCTCGACGGCGACCCCTATCCCGCACTCGTCGACGGCAAGATCGTCTGGATCCAGGACGCGTACACGACGACCGACCACTACCCGTACGCGCAGAACGCCAACACGACGTCACTCAACCCGAACAGCGGGCTCCCGAACACGTTCAATTACATCCGCAACTCGGTGAAGATCGTGATCGATGCCTACAACGGGAAGATCACCTTCTACGCGTGGGACCCGAGCGATCCCATCCTCCAGGCCTGGGAGCGGGCGTTCCCCGGCATGTTCACGCCCCGCTCGAAGATGTCGCCCGACCTGATCGCGCACCTGCGTTACCCGGAGGACATCTTCACCGTCCAGTCCACCGCGTTCGGCCGCTACCACATCGTCAACCCCTCGAACTTCTACAGCGCGGGCGACGCCTGGAACATCTCGCAGAACCCGGGCGCGGGCCCGCCCAACGCCGCGCTGGCCACCACGTTCACCACCAATGCCCAGGGCCAGACGGTGTCGACGGGCCAGATCGCCCGGATGTCCCCGCTGTACCAGGTGCTGAAGATCCCCGGCAGCAACAGCGCGACCTTCAACCTCATGAACGCCTATGTCCCGGTGTCCCAGGGCGACCAGAGCCAGACGCTGTCCGCCTTCATGGTCGCGGGATGCGATCCGAGCAATTACGGGCAGCTCACGGTGTTCGTCACCCCGCGGGGCCAGCCGATCGACGGGCCAGCCCTCATCGACGCGCGCATCCTCTCCAACCAGGCGGTGTCGTCGCAGATCACGCTGCTCAACCAGAACGGGTCGAGCGTGCTCCTCGGGAACGTGCTCATGGTGCCCGTCAACCAATCGATCATCTACGTGCGGCCGCTCTACGTGCAGGCCTCCCGCAACGCCCTGCCGACCCTGCAGTACGTGATCGTCGTCTACAGCGGCCCCAACGGGAGCCAGGTGGCGATGAAGGACACCTTGTCGGACGCCCTGCAGTCGGTGTTCAACACCCCGGTGCCCATCGGCGCTGGTACGCAGCCGTCGCCCAGCGGCGGGTCGAGCCAGGCCTCGGCCACCCAGACCCAGATCGCCCAGCTCATCGCCCAGGCCACCCAGCTCTACAGCCAGGTCCAAGGCGACCTGAAGAACGGCAACCTCGGCCAGTACCAGTCCGACGTGACGGCCCTCGGGCTGGTGGTCCAGCAGCTCCAGCAGCTGGAGGGCGGCTCCAGCGCCGCGGCCGCGCCCAGCGGGTCCACCACGACGACGACCACCACCTCGACCACGGTCGCAGGGGTGGCCCAGTCGGGGGCGCGCTCGCCGGGCGGGGCCTCCGCCCGGGCCCTGGGCCGGTAGGCACTCGCTGGTGGTAGCATGAAATCTTCGCCGCGGGGTGGAGCAGTCTGGTAGCTCGTCGGGCTCATAACCCGAAGGTCGCAGGTTCAAATCCTGCCCCCGCCACCAATGTGATGTGTCGAGACATCGGAGACGATGTGTCGAGACATCGGAGACACTAGATGTCGATCTGGCTCAGGGCATCGGCTGGTAGTTCCTGGCCGGGTC
>Ga0187778_10000207_pt1 | contig 42155 bp, 37 predicted proteins | sample 1015_Q2_SP5_20_M_FD_132418 | JGI IMG/M metagenome (GOLD analysis project Ga0187778, IMG submission 132418) | Tropical peat soil microbial communities from peatlands in Department of Meta, Colombia - 1015_Q2_SP5_20_MG | ecosystem: Environmental > Terrestrial > Soil > Wetlands > Peat | place...
GATCCCGATGAGGAGACGTTCCTTGACTATCTTAAGAAACAGCGCAGATATAAATACTTCGAACAGGAACTCGAGAAGCTAAGGACGCTTCCCGCTGTAACCCTCGACGGTCACATGGTACAGCTTCAGGGCAACATCGAGCTGCCTGAAGAGGTCGCATCCGCGGCGGAACATGGGGGTGCGGGCATCGGCCTCTATCGTACGGAATTTCTCTTTCTGAACAGGCAGACCCTGCCGACGGAAGAAGAGCACTACAATGCCTATCGCCATGTCGCTGAGAAGGCCGGTCCTCACGAAGTAGTGATTCGGACGCTCGACGTGGGCGGGGACAAGGTTGGCCTGCCCGGTGGTTTCGAAAAAGAAGCGAATCCCGCGCTGGGGTTGCGGGCAATCCGTTTCTGCCTCCAGAAACAAGACATCTTCAGGACCCAGCTCCGCGGCATACTTAGAGCAAGCGCCCATGGGAATATTAAGATCCTTGTCCCCATGATCTCAGGACTCTCAGAACTTTACGAAACAAAGAAAATCCTTGAAGAAGTAAAGTCGGAACTCAGGTCCGAAGGCAGGGATTTCAATGAACATGTGGCGGTCGGAGTGATGATCGAGATCCCGTCTGCCGCTATGATAGCTGACCTCCTTGCCGCTGAGGTCGATTTTTTCAGCGTGGGCACGAACGACCTGATCCAGTATACGCTCGCGATCGACCGCCAGAACGAACATGTTGCGTACATGTACGAGCCGCTCGACCCCGCTGTGCTGCGTCTGCTCCACCGAGTTTCGGACGCAGCGCTCCGGGCGAAGGTAACACTCGCGATGTGCGGCGAAATGGCTGGAGACCCGCTCTATGCGGCAATCCTTCTCGGAATGGGGTTCCAAAGCCTCAGCATGAACGTTGCCTCTATTCCATGGGTGAAAAAGGTTGTCAGGTCGGTACGTATGCAGGACGCGGTAGAGCTTGCTGAACTTGTGATGCGGCAGCCGACAGCCGCCCTGGCAAGGAAAACCGCAGAGAACTTTATGGAAGAAAGATTCCCGGACCTGGTGGCGGAACTGTGACTGGGACAGAACACGAGGCGTGCAGTCCTCTTACCTGCAGCCGTGCGCGAATGAAGAGCGCATGAATTGTTGTTAAACCGGTATCGAATTCGGGCTTAAATCAGTTTTTCTATCCTTTTTATATCTTTGTGCATAATATATTTTCTGCCGGCTCTGTATCTTCGTACTGCATTACGGCGGTGAATAGGCAGGACAAGGTAATAAATGCAGATCCCGGACCGAGAAATCGATAATACCGCGAGCGTCGGTGAGAACACGCAAAGTACAGCCAGGATCCATGATGGGAATATCTATGAGGCTGCAAAACGTTTTGACATCGACAAGGAAGATATCATCGACTTCAGCTCGAACGTAAATCCGCTCGGCCCGTCTTCTGCGGCGAAGCGGGCGACCAAGAGATCTCTCGCGTTCATTGACCGTTACCCTGATCCCGAAATGAACGGTCTTCGGAAAGCGATCGCCCGCTATTACGGGGTCAAACCCTCGCACATTGTCTGTGGCAACGGATCAAGCGGGCTAATTCACCTGATCCCTAAGGTATTCAGGCCGAGAAAGACCCTCATCCCTATACCGACCTTTCCTGAATATGCAGCCGCCGTGGAAAACGCAGGCGGTCAGGTTGTCACGTTCCCTCTCAAGGAGCGCGAAGGATTTCGTGTGGACCCTCTCGAGATGGCCTTTGCGCTCAAAGGCATGGACATGGCGTTCTTCTGCAATCCCAACAACCCTACGGGTTTCCTCATCGAGAAGGCGGAAATGCTCGAAATCCTTCAGCACGCGCTCCAGCAGGGAGTCCGACTGGTGGTTGACGAGGCATTTATGGACTTTAGCAATTCCGATTCGGTCGTCAAGGATGCCGTACAATCCTCTCACATCATCTGCCTCAGGTCTTTTACGGAGTTCTTCGGTCTGCCGGGGCTCCGGATCGGATATGCCGTGACCGACGATACAACTGCTACTTGCCTCAGGGACGGCCAGGAGCCCTGGGCAGTGAGTATCCCGGCGGAGCAAGCCGCGATTGCCGCACTGAACGACTGGGGTTATATCAAAAAGACCCGTAGGCTGATCGAGAAAGAGCGCCGTCACCTGCTCTCAGCCCTGCGGATCCTGCCCGGCGTGGAGCCGTTCCCTTGTCCGGCAAATTTTATCTTGATCAAACTCACCTCGATTGATTCATGGGAACTGGCGGAGAAGCTCGGTCAACGCGGTCTCCTTGTGCGCGATTGCTCTACGTTTCCAGGCCTTGGCAATGGCTACGTGAGGATTGCCGTGCGCACGCGCAGTGAGAACAAGCGCCTTGTGCGGGCGATCAGGGAACTCCTCATTGCGTGAAACTCCTTCCGAAAAATATTTTGCAAAAATGTACTCTCTGTGATAGAGTAAAACTGAACTTTATGAAAATATGGCGGATTTTGTGCGCCGCCTGCGAGAAGGAGCTCATTTGCCGCTCGAGAACGCGCTTACGCGTCAGCGTTTATCAATTACACATACGAATGTGCAAGGCTGGGCTTTTCAATCCCGTAATGCCCGTTCACTCTTTGCGGAATGGAAATCGGAGGGTCGACCATGGAACCCATCATGTGCCCCTTTTGTGGCGGAACGAATCTTTTTCAAGAAGATGATTACAGCCTCGAAATGGATTTCGAATATTGGACTATTCATCATTGGGAGTGTCTGGACTGCGCACAATCATTCGACAAGATAGAAATACTACCCGCATCGAACACCTTTGAGGAGATCAATGAGAGCACCATACACTGAAGCGGCTCCTGATTGTACGGCGTCTTCTCATTCCGATTCTTGCAGGCCGACCGTTGCAAAGATCGACCTGCAATCGCTCTCTCACAATTACAACGAGGTGCTGAAACGTGCAGGAGGACGAAAAATCCTTGCCGTGGTCAAGGCGCAGGCGTACGGACACGGAGCGATCGGGGTTGCCCGGCATCTCCTAAAACTCGGCGCTGATATGTTGGGTGTCGCTCTGGTCGAGGAGGGGAGGGAGCTTCGTGCGGCCGGCATCGAGGCGCCGATCCTAGTGATGGGCGCTGTTTTTCCGGAACAGGCAGAGGCGATAGCAGCGCTAGGCCTCACGCCGGCGGTCTACGATATTGCAGTCGCGCGTGCCGTTGCCGATGCCGCCCGGAAGCTGAAGGTTACGGTCACGGTGCACATAAAGATCGACACTGGCATGGGGAGGATAGGGGTCTCTCCTTCGTCGGCCGAAGATTTCATAGCCGACTTGATGAGCCTTGACGGGATAACGGTGCAGGGCCTGATGACGCATTTCGCCGATGCGGACCTGCGGGATAAAAGGTTCGCCTCGGAGCAGATGGATCGTTTTGAGTCTGTCCTGAAGAAGCTCGATTCGCGTGGTATAGCCATCCCCCTTCGTCATGCGGCCAACAGCGCCGCAGTGCTTGATTGCCAGCGGGCGCTTTTCACCATGGTCAGGCCGGGGCTGATGCTGTACGGGTATAATCCCCTTGAAGGAGAGGGCGTTGACGCTGATTTGAGGCCGGTCCTTTCCCTGGTGACCCGTATTGCATTCCTGAAGAAGGTCCCTGCGGGGGTCCCCATAAGCTACGGAAGGACATTTGTCACAAAACGGGAGAGCGTGATCGCCACGATCCCCATCGGGTATGCGGACGGCTACAGCCGCGGACTTTCGAATAGAGGAGAGGCCATTGTCCGAGGAATCAGGGTGCCGGTGGCAGGCCGAGTATGCATGGATATGACCATGCTTGACGTGACGGACGTTCCCGCCGTAAGCCAAGGAGATGCGGTGGTGTTGATCGGAAGCCAGGGCCGCGAGCGGATTACGGCAGTCGACATAGCCGACCGGACGGGCACCATCCCGTACGAAGTGCTCTGCGGGATCAGCGGCCGGGTGCCGAGGCTGTATGTATGAAGTTTTTAGCGTGCAGATGCAGGAGCATTATAATTTGTATCTGAGACTATGAGAGCGGAGAAGAAATCACTGCTAAGTTACAAAATATCAGATCAAAGCCGTCAATTGAGTGAGCGAAGCTCCGTATGAACCGCTGGCTTGAATTCCTGGGCCGTAAGACATCGCACCTCATAAGAGAGATGGGCGGCGTGTTTATATTCCTGACCCATGTTCTCCGCGGGGCTGCTAGTAGGCCGTTCTATCTGAAGAATCTCTTAAATCAGATGGAGCAGATCGGCGTGAATTCCGTCCCCGTCGTGCTTACGACGGCGATCTCGACGGGAATGGTGCTGGCGCTCCAGAGCTATACGGGGTTCAAACGATTCGGTGCAGAGTCGCTCATCGGCGCGGTGGTTTCGCTATCCATGACGAGGGAGCTCGGCCCTGTGCTCACAGGGCTCATGGTTGCAGGCAGGGCCGGGGCCGCGATGTCTGCGGAGCTGGGGACGATGAAGGTTACCGAACAGATCGATGCGCTCTATACCCTGGCCACTGACCCGATGAAATATCTCGTCGTTCCCCGTTTTCTTGCCAGCACGATCATGATGTTCTTTCTCACTGCGCTCGGGATGTTCATCGGGATCGTTGGAGGGTATTTTGTCGGCGTGAAGGTGCTCGGCACGAATCCCGTCACCTACATCAACCAGAGCATAGACAATACGGAAGTCTCGGATATTTGGTATGGCCTTATAAAAGCATCGGTGTTCGGGGCGGTGGTAGGACTTATCGGCTGCTATAAGGGGTTCAACACCGAGGGAGGAGCGGAGGGGGTTGGTAAGGCCACAACCGGCGCGGTGGTGGCTGCCTGCATTCTCATAATTGTTCTTGATTACTTGCTGTCGGCGTTGCTGTGGTAAAGAGGAGTCAATGATGAAATGCAAACTTCACCCTTCAATCATGAACAGCTTTTACTATCGATGCGCCGTGCTGCAGCCTGATGTTTGCGTTTTGAAATTGTTATGATAGAGATAATCAATGTGCATAAAAGCTTCGGCGATCTCCATGTGCTCCGGGGAGTGAACCTTACGGTGGAGAAGGGAGAGAGCATGACGGTTATCGGCGGCAGCGGCAGTGGCAAGAGCGTTCTCATCAAGCACATCATCGGGCTCCTCTTTCCCGACAAGGGGCGGGTGGTCGTTGACGGGCAGGTTCTGAACAATCTCGATGAGCATGGCTTGAACGAGATTCGGAAGAAGTTCGGAATGCTGTTCCAGGGTGCGGCGCTCTTCGACTCCCTGACGGTCTGGGAGAACGTGGGATTCGCCCTGAAGCAGCACACGAGGCTGTCTGAAAGGGAGATCAGGAGTATCGCAACGGAGAAACTCGCTCATGTCGGACTGAAGGACGTAGAGGATAAGATGCCTTCTGAGCTCTCCGGCGGAATGAAGAAGAGGGTGGGACTGGCCAGGGCGATCGCCATGGACGCGGCCATCATCCTCTATGATGAGCCAACGACAGGACTCGATCCTATTACGGCCGACGCAATTAATGACCTGATAGTCGATCTCAGGAAGAAGCTCGGCGTAACGTCCGTAGCAATCACCCACGATATGCATAGCGCGTATAAGATCTCCGACCGGATAGCCATGCTCTATAAGGGTGAAATCCTGGAGGTCGGGACGCCCGCACAGATAAAAAATTCTCCGAGTCCCGTTGTCCAGCAATTCATAACGGGCAGCGCGGTCGGGCCCATAACCGCGGAGTGATGGGGAAGCGGATATCTAATTTCAGGAAGACTGAGGTGCCTGCATGTTCAAACTGAGCGCTGAGGCCAAGGTGGGGTTGTTGGTGCTCGTTGGATCGATCATTCTTCTCTATATGACCTTTGCTGTCGGCAAGTACGAGTTCGGAGAAAAAAAGGGATACACCATTCAGGCGATCTTCGATTCGGTAGCCGGGCTGGATGAAAAAGCGGCAGTGCGCATGGCAGGGGTCAAGATCGGCACCGTGGAGAGGGTTGTGCTTTCCGACAGCCGCGCCAAGGTCATCATGCGTATCGATCCCGGTGTACGGATTGAGCACGGTGCCCAGGCGATCGTCAAAACGATGGGACTTCTGGGGGAGAAGTATGTCGATATCATTCCACCGGACCGCCTGCGTACGAACGATTCCGGCTCCGGGTCAGTCAGCGATCCACCTGCTGCCGAGCAGGCACGGTATTACCAGCCCGGTGAGACGATCCAGAAGACCGCTTCGCCCAGCGATGTGGACAAACTCGTGGCCCAGCTCAGTGGCATCGCCGATGACGTGAAGCAGGTGACGGCGTCCCTGCGGCAGGTCTTTGGCACCGAGCGGGGCACGCGGTCGATGGAGGACATCCTGGCCGACCTGCGCCAGACCACGGCAAACATCAAGGACTTTTCCCACGCGCTCCGGAGTGACGGAACCGAGCTGGTCATGAGATTGAACGAACTGACCGCGAGCCTGAACAGCGTCGTTAGCGAAAATCGTGACAATCTTAAGGTTACGATGGAAAATATCCGCGAAGCGTCAAAGAACGCGGAAATGGCATTGGCTTCCATTGAGGATGCATCACGAAAGATAGATCGAGGAGAGGGAACACTCGGGAAGCTCGTGACCGACGAGAGCATGTATAACAGCATCGACAGCGCTGCCAAGGGGATAAGCGATTATACCTCTCGTGTCGAGCGCTTGAAGACGACCATCGGCTTCCGGAGTGAATACATGTTCCCGCAGGTCAAGGACTATTTCACGCTGGAGCTCAAGCCCCGGACGGACCAGTACTATATCCTCGAGCTGGTTTCCGACCCGTTCGGCAAATTCTCGCAGACACAGACGACATCCACGCCTCCCGGGACCACCGTCGTAACAAACACCTATGAGTACAAACTCAAGTACACCATCGAGTTTGCCAAGCGATTCGGCAACCTCGCATTTCGCATGGGATTGATCGAGTCCACAGGCGGAGCCGCCGTGGACTACTTTGCCCTCGATGACAGGATCAAGTTCAGCTTTGACGTCTGGAACACCGATAGCAAAGAACCTAACAACACGAGGGCGCACATGAAGGCGACGGCCACTTACGACCTGAACAAGTTCTTCTTCATCGACGCCGGCTATGACAATTTCCTGAACCCCAAACTGGCCTTTCCCTTTGTGGGGATAGGGCTGCGATTCAGCGACGAGGATTTAAAATACTATCTCGGGAGCGTGCCGATGCCTAAGTAATTTCACGCCGTTTTTTAACGGGATGCGACCTTGACTTTTGCGGGGCAGTCTCTTAGAATGACGCAAAGGAGCGAATCGTGCAGAAAGGGATTATAAAGGCGGTTTTCCCAGCCGCGGGTATGGGTACGAGGTTTCTACCGGCGACGAAGGCGTCTCCCAAAGAGATGCTCCCGCTCGTGGACAAACCTCTGATACAGTACGTGATTGAAGAGGCTGTGCAGTCGGGCATTGAAGAGGTCGTGCTGGTCACCGGGAGGGGCAAACGGGCGATCGAGGATCATTTCGACGTGGCATTCGAGCTCGAAGAGGACCTCAGGGCAAAGGGCAAACATAAACTGCTTTCCGAGGTGCAGCGCATCGCCAACATGGTGACGTTTTGTTATATCCGCCAGAAGAAGGCCCTCGGCCTTGGTCACGCGGTTTTGACGTCCAAGAGGGTCGTGGGGAATGAACCGTTCGCCGTGCTCCTCGGGGACGACATCATTGATTCGGATGTTCCCGCGCTCAGACAGATGATGGTTGTTTATGAGAGGTATCCGTCCACGATTCTTGCCATCCAGAAAGTACCGAAGTCCCAGACACAGCACTACGGTATCATTGACGCAAAAGAAATCGAGGAAGGCATCTACCTTGTAAAAGATCTTGTGGAGAAGCCTGCGCCCCATGAGGCGCCGTCGAACCTTGCAATCATCGGCCGATATATACTGACCCCTGAGATTTTTGGGGAACTAGAGCGAACACGACCCGGCAAAGGCGGTGAGATACAGTTGACCGACGGCCTTAGGTTGCTTATGGAAAGACAGCCGATCTACGCATACGAGGTCAAGGGCGTTCGGCATGATGCCGGCGATAAACTGGGATTTTTGAAGGCCACCGTCGAGTTCGGGTTGAAGAATGAGGAGTTTGGCACGGAGTTCAGGAACTACCTGCAGCATTTGAAATTGTGAAGATCCGCTGATGACAGCGGATCGGAGCGAAAATGATAGCTTACCCAGTGCGAGGAGGATGATTTGGCGAAAACGGAAACAAAAAACATCGATCTCCAGCAATCCATCGAAATACCGAAGAGGCTGCCACTGCTCCCGATCAGGGACATCGTGGTCTTCCCGTATATGGTCCTTCCGCTCTTCGTCGGCAGAGAGATGTCCATCAAGGCGATCGAGGTGGCGCTTGAGGGAAACCGCATGATATTTCTGGCCTCCCAGAAGGATATCAATGTGGAAAATCCCTCCCCATCCGATCTGTATTCCGTTGGCACTGTAGGGGTAATCATGCGCATGCTGAAGCTGCCGGACGGCCGCATTAAGATACTCGTTCAGGGAGTGGCGCGGGCTAAGACGCTCAAATTCCTTCAGAAGGAACCCTTCTATCAGGTGGAGATAAAGACATTCCCCGATGTTTCCAACCCGGTTTCGATCGAGACCGAGGCGTTGATGCGGAATGTGAAAGAGCAAATTGAGAAACTGGTGTCCTTCGGGAAGGTCATCCTGCCCGACATTATGGTGGTCATCGAGAACGTGGACGACGCGGGCAAACTCGCCGATCTTGCCGTTGCTAATATGGGGCTCAAGGTCGAGCAGGCGCAGGATATTCTGGAAATTACAGATCCGATCCAGCGGATCAAACGAATCAACGAAGCCTTGGGCAAGGAGATCGAACTTCTCTCCATGCAGCAGAAGATTCAGGCCGATGTTCGCGGCGAAATCGACAAGACGCAGCGGGAATACTTCCTGCGCGAGCAGCTGAAGGCGATCCAGCGGGAGCTTGGCGAGACCGATGATCGGTCCGAAGACCTGCGCGAACTGCGCGAGAAGATAAAAGAAGCGAAGATGCCTGAGAAGGCTGCCAAAGAGGCGGAGAAACAGCTCAGGAGGCTTGAACGGATGCATCCGGACGCTGCGGAGGCCTCCATGACCAGGACGTACATCGAATGGCTCGCTGACCTTCCGTGGAGCAAGGCGACCAAGGACAACCTTGACCTTAAGGCGGCGCACAGGGTTCTCGAGGAAGACCATTACGATCTTGAAAAGGTAAAGGAGAGGATTTTGGAATACCTCTCCGTCCGCAAACTCAAGGAGAAGATGAAAGGCCCTATCCTCTGTTTCGTCGGCCCTCCGGGAGTGGGCAAAACATCGCTAGGAAAGTCCATCGCTCGGGCATTAGGCAGAGAATTTGTCCGCATTTCTCTGGGAGGAGTCCGGGACGAGGCGGAGATCCGAGGCCACCGGCGGACCTACGTCGGCGCTCTGCCCGGCAGGATCATTCAGGGCATCAAGACCGCCGGTTCCAACAATCCCGTTTTCATGCTGGACGAGATCGACAAAATCGGTGCCGACTTCCGCGGAGACCCGTCCGCGGCCCTGCTCGAGGTGCTCGACCCCGAACAGAACAACTCGTTTAGCGACCACTACATCGGACTGGCTTTCGACCTTTCGCGTGTGATGTTCATCACGACCGCAAACATGACAGATCCCATCCCATCGCCGCTCAGGGACAGGATGGAGATTATCAATCTGTCTGGCTACACCGAACAAGAGAAACTCGGCATCGCGAAGAGTTACCTGATCCCCCGGCAGATGCTGGAACACGGCATAACGGAAAAGCAGATCAGCATACCGGATAAGACCGTCCTCCAGGTCATTGCGCAGTACACGCGCGAGGCGGGCGTGAGGAACCTGGAGCGAGAGATCGGCCACCTCTGTCGCAAGGTCGCGAGGAAGATTGCCGAGGGCGAGACCGGCCTATTCACGATTACACCGAACAACCTCCACCAATACTTGGGGGTACCCAAGTACCTGCCGGAGGTCGAGCGTGAGAAGGACGAGGTGGGTGTTGTGACCGGACTTGCCTGGACCGAGACCGGCGGAGATGTGCTGTATATCGAGGCGACCACCATGCGCGGCAAGGGAAATCTTACGCTCACCGGTCATCTCGGCGACGTTATGAAGGAATCAGCACACGCGGCGCTTACCTATGTGCGCTCCCGGGCCGGGGAACTGGGCATCAAGATCGAGCAATTCGGGAAGACAGATGTCCATATCCATGTGCCGGCGGGAGCCATTCCCAAGGACGGACCGTCGGCGGGGGTTACCATGGCCACCGCGCTTGCATCGGTCTTCATGAACTCACCGGTGAAAAAGGACCTCGCCATGACCGGTGAAGTTACTCTCAGGGGACGGGTTCTGCCCATCGGCGGCCTCAAGGAGAAAACACTTGCGGCCAAGCGGGCGGGGATCAAGACTATGATCATTCCGAAGCAGAACGAAAAGGACCTCGACGACATACCGAAAAATCTCAAGAAAGACATGAAATTCATTTTTGTCGAGACCATGGACGAAGTCATATCGTCTGCACTCCGCAAAAAACCGCCGCGCCGGATAGCACACCAGAGACTTCCCGGCAGGTCCCGGGCCACACACTGATCCATGAGAATATCAGACCTGGGAGAATTTGGCCTGATTCGGAATATCCAGAGGTTGTCGTTCCGGAAAACGTCTAAAGCGCTGATCGGTATCGGAGACGATGCCGCGGCGCTGAAGGTTGCCTCATCAAAGGTACTCCTCGCCACGACGGATATGCTCCTCGAAGAAGTGCACTTCGACCTCTCCTTCACGGATCTTTATTCCCTGGGGTGGAAATCTGCAGCTGTAAATTTGAGCGATATCGCCGCAATGGGGGGAGTCCCCTGCTATTGCCTGACCGGGCTCGGAATTCCGGATCAAGTCACCGCAGAACAGATCATGGAATTTTATCGCGGGTTCAATGCTCTATTGAAAATGCACAGGGCGACTCTCGTTGGTGGAGATACGTGTCATTCCCGGAATGGGATGGTGATCAGCGTTACCGTTCTCGGCGAAGTTGAGAAAAAGAACCTCCTTTCCCGCGCCGGAGCCCGGCCAGGAGACAGGGTGTTCGTGACGGGCACCTTGGGAGGTTCAGCCGCAGGACTGGAGATTCTGCAGAAAGGTATAAGGAGCAAGGGAGCAGAGGCGAAAAGACTGATTACAGTGCATCTTCGCCCAGTTCCGCGCACGGCGGAAGGCAGGGCGATCGCACGGTCCGGATGCGCAAGCGCGATGATCGACATCAGCGACGGGCTCTCATCCGACATCGCCCATATCTGCGAACAGAGCGGCGTTGGAGCAGTAATATACGGGGACAGAATACCGATTTCTCCTTCACTCATGAGGCTTTCCAGTCGCCTCACGATGCCGGTGCTGCATTACGCGCTGTCTGGTGGGGAAGATTATGAACTCCTGCTCACGGTACCGCCCGGCAAGCTAAACAAACTGCAATCGCTGCATCTCCCCGTAACCGAGATCGGAAAGATTACACGAAGCAAAGCGCTGATGCTCGTGGACCATACTGGCAGGAAGAACACCCTTCAGCCGACGGGGTACGAACATTTCCGAAGGATGAAGAGAACCTAGAACGCTCGAGGAGACAGACCGCAGGTATTCTCATGAAGTATATCAGAGACCGCATTAGAAGCTTTTTCCATCTGAAAGACTCAGCGAACAGACTGGCATCCGCTTTCGCCCTCGGAGTGTTCATTGCGTTCACACCTACCATAGGATTGCACACGATCAGCTGTCTCTTTTTTGCCTGGATATTCAGGTTGAGCAAGCTCGTGGTTCTCACCGGGGCTTTCATCAACAATCCCTGGACCATCGTCCCCCTGTACGGCTTCTGCCTGTGGTTTGGCATCAGGATCACGGGCAGTGACGTGGTGACCCCTCGCATCGCGTGGAATGATCTCACGGTAACGAATGCTTACCTCATCCTCAAACCCTATCTGTGGCCATTTATCGCAGGGACCCTCGTGGTCGGGGCCGTTGCCGCAATTGTTTCTTACGGTATTATGTACTGGGCCATTGTACAGCACAGAAAAACGGATCTACCATGAGCCGATTGCCGGCTCATTGAATGCGCGTCCTGTATCGTTGAGTCCCTTCGGTATGTGCTGATGCTCATGCCAAGGGTTACAGGACCGGCCCATTGCCGCTTTCCGGGTGCCCCATGGCGCATGCGAAATAAAGCGCAGCGAAAAAAATGGCATAGCCGCTATGCCGCACTATTGACTGTTTGAATCATGTGGATTAAGATATCGTACTGTTAACTCGGACAGAAATACAGGGTTCAGGATGGAGGACAGGGTCTGAAGGCACCGCTTGTTTCTGTTGTGATCGTGAATTGGAACGGAAAGCATCTTCTGGGCGAATGTCTCGAATCGCTCCGCCGCCAGACGTTCCAGGATTTTGAAATCGTCATTGTCGATAACGACTCGCGAGATGGTTCCGTAGAGTACATCCGCGAGCGGTATCGGGAAGTCAATCTCGTCACTCTGCCGGTCAATAAGGGATTTGCCGGCGGCAATAACGCCGGGATACGGATCGCCTCCGGAAGCTATATCGCGCTTTTGAACAATGATACAAAAACCGATCCAACCTGGCTGGAGAACTTGATCAAGGAGGCAGAATCAAACCCTGCCGCCGGAATGCTGGCGTGTAAGATTCTTTCTTACAGTGATCCTGACATAATCGATAATGTCGGGCTTCTCATATACCGCGATGGCCTCGCCAGGGGGAAAGGCAGGCTTGAACGAGACCGGGGACAGTACGATCAGAAAGGCGAAGCGCTTTTCCCGAGCGGGTGCGCCGGATTATATCGCAGGAATCTTCTGGAAGAAACGGGCCTTTTCGACGAGGAGTTCTTCGCGTATGCCGATGATGTGGATCTCGGACTTCGCGGAAGGCTGACGGGCTGGGGATGCGTCTACGTCCCCGCAGCAAAAGTGTACCACAAGTATTCGTCCTCCTCGGCTTCTTATTCTTCGCTGAAGGCTTTTTTAGTTGAACGAAACAGGGTGTGGGTGCTGCTCAAGTACTATCCTGCCGAGCTTATTGTTGCGAGCGCATACTTCACCGCCAAGCGTCTCCTGCTGCAGTTCTACGGCGCGCTATCCGGGAAGGGGGCCAGCGGCAGGTTCACAGCTGAAAACAGCATGTTTCACGCGGTCACTGTGTTGCTGCGGGCATGGTGCTCAGCACTTGCGGCCACACCGCAGGTGCTGAGACAACGGTGGGAGTTTGCCAAGAAAAAACGTATCGGACGGCGTGAGTTCTACCGGTTAATTCGCGAGTTTGGGATCTCGGCGTCAGAGATAGCGCTGAGGGACTAGATTATGAAGACATTGATAATTGTGCCAGCATATAACGAGGAAGAAAGCCTTCCCGGGGTGATACGCGACCTGAGGGAGAACATCCGGTTCGCAGATATATTAGTCGTGAATGATGGTTCGCGGGATGCGACGGCGCGGACTGCCGAAGAGATGGGTGTCGTGGTTGTAAGCCTTCCGTTCAACCTCGGCATCGGCGGGGCGATGCAGGCAGGATATCTATACGCTGAGCAGGGAGGCTATGACATCGCCGTCCAATTTGACGGCGACGGCCAACACCTTGCCGGGGAGATAGAGAAGTTGCTGCGCCAGATAAATGAAGGGAGCGCTGATCTCGTTGTTGGTTCCCGTTTCTTGAAGCGGGGGCGGTATAATGCCTCTGTCTTCCGGAAAATAGGCATATGGATTTTTTCAGCTGTTCTTTCCCGAATCCTCGGAATGCCAGTGACCGACAGTACCTCGGGTTTTCGAGCTGCAAACCGCCGGGTGATCACATTTTTTTCCCGCACATATCCTGACGATTACCCGGAGGTGGAGGCGCTCGTCCTCCTTCACAAGGCAAAAATGCGGATAGCCGAGGTGCCGGTCAGCATGCGCGAGCGCACGGGAGGAAGATCCTCAATAACCCCTATCCGTTCGGCGTATTACATGATAAAGGTTCTCTTGGCGATCTTTATCGATTTGCTTAAAAAGTGAGGTGGACAATGGACCTGTTAAAAATTCTGGCAATCGTTGGAAGCGGGACGGTTTTGTTCCTCGTGATCGAACTGATACGGCGAGGACGACTCAAAGAGCGCTATTCACTGCTATGGCTTTTTGCCAGTGGAGTGCTGCTGATCCTCTCATCATCGAGGGATATTCTCAAATATATTTCAGACATGATGGGCATCTATTATCCGCCTTCGTTTCTTTTCCTGCTCGCGTTTTTGTTTCTGCTTCTGATCACCCTGCACTTCTCTGTGACTATCTCGGGGCTTTCGGAAAAAAATAAAAGGTTGGCTCAAGAGTTGGCGCTGTTACGCCAGGAAATGCGGGAATCCATCGGCAGGAGGCATGTCGACAGACCGGGGAAGGAATGAAGAGGGGAAATTATTCTTTACATTGCTAGGCGGACGTGTTACATAGTATACGCACGTACTGCACAAAAGGAGGATATGCAACCAAATGGGGTCATTTCGCGGTAGCTTGGAAAAGATATTCCATAGCAATCGGTTTAACGCCATTGCGTTCGGCGTCATTGCGGCAATAATCCTGATAGCGTATTCCAATACCTTTACGGCAAGCTTTCACTTTGACGATACCGCATCGATTGAAGAAAATTATCTGATTAAACGCGTGACCATGGATAATCTCATCAGCATCATGAAGGGCGTCCGGCCCGTGGTCTACCTGAGCATCATGCTCAATTACCAACTGAGCGGCCTGAATGTGGTCGGATGGCATGTTTTCAACATTGGACTTCATGTTGCCAACAGCTTTCTCATCTATCTGCTTATCAGCAGGACGCTGAGTTTGCCGACATTGGCAAAACGGTATGCTGATAAGGCGAAGAGGATGGCCCTGTTCGCTGCGCTTCTGTTTGCGGTACACCCTATCCAGACAGAAGCCGTCACCTACATCATAAGCCGCACTGAATTGCTGGCAACCTTTTTTTACCTGGCCGCATTTCTGTTGTTCATCCAGGGGACGCAGAAGCGCGCCTCTTCATATTATATCGGCGTCTTTTTCTCATCTCTCCTGGCTATTGGATCAAAAGAGTGGGCGGTGACCCTGCCCGCAATGCTCATGCTTTATGATTATATGTTTTTTTCGGAGGGAAATATAAAAAATGTCCTGTCCCATTGGAAGGCATTCGTGCTTGCAGCTTTGCCGTGGGGTTTGCTCGCTTATAACTTAAATTTAACCTCCGGTACAAGTGTTGGATTCAATGTGTCAACTCCGAGCGGCATAACCCCTGTTTCATACCTGCTGACTTCGTTCAATGTTATCTGGACCTATGTCAGGCTTTTGATCTTTCCGGTCAATCAAAACCTCGATTACGATTACCGGATTGCCAAGACACTGTTTGAATTCCCTACATTACTGTCCTTGTTGGGACATGTAGCCCTCGTAGGGATAGCATTCTGGCTCTATAAAAAGAGAGGATGGCAATTAACATTCTTCGGGGTGGCGTGGTTTTACATAGCATTATCTCCTGTGCAGAGCTTTGTGCCGGTCATCGATGTCATTTTTGAGCATAGGCTCTATATGCCATCGATCGGGTTCTTTCTTGTTTTTGTCGTTGCCTATGAGAACTTCTTCGAATGGTGGGAAACAAAACAGTTGATAAGGAGAAGTTCCGCAGCATGAAGCAGAAACGGGGATACATGCCGTAGAGGACTTCATAATCCGGTTCTTCCTGCGCGCATGACCCCCTCAGTGAGATTCCTGTCCGTCATTGTGTGTCGGGTAGCTGTGCTCCCGCCATGACGGATAAGATGCCAAGCAGTATCGATGAACTTCCAGCCATATCATTTTCACTTTGTAAGTGTTTCATCCTCCGCCGCACGAAAGTTCTCTGCTGCGAACATCATGGTTAACGTATGATGCCACAGCAAGGCATCTCTTCCCGGCCAAACCTGATCCTTCAGTGTGCTATAAAACTTTTATTGTGCGGGAGCATCACTGACTGTCCTGAAGGGATTGAATTCGATCAGTTTTGAGACGGCGAAGATGGTATTTTATGCCGGAACGGCAATAAAATACTTTACACTCTTTTGACATGATGCTATCATTGTTATCTGAAAAAAGCGATTTTAGGTTCTACTGGAGCATCTATGGAGCCGAAGGTATGTCTGGCGCTGGGGGGTGGGGCGGCGAGGGGACTTGCGCACTTGGGGGTACTCAAGGTCTTCGAGGATGCCCGAGTGCCGTTCGGCATGATCGCAGGCACCAGCCTGGGCGCTCTGATCGGCGGACTTTACGCGTCGCAACCCGATGCTAAGTACTGGATGGGCCGGGTGGAGCAGTACGTAAGAAGTTTCCGGTCCCGGAAGACCCGCCTTACGTTCCTCCAGAGACTGGAACAGTCTGATAACGTGGACCATGGATTCTTCACCGACATGGCCAACCTGATCCGCAAGGGGTACTTCTGGGGGGTCACCGCCACCAAGCCAGCTTTCATTTCCGAAAAAGAATATGAGGACTTCATCTACCCCTTGATCCCCGATATCACGATCGAGCAGACCAAAATCCCCTTCAGCTGTGTCGCTACGGATATCCGTAACGGTCATCGAGTCCTCTATACGAGCGGTTCGCTCCGCAGGGCTATAAGCGCAAGCTGCGCCCTGCCGGGCATATTCCCGCCGGTTGTTGACGGCGATAAACTACTCGTCGACGGCGGGTGGGTGGAGCGCGTTCCCGTGCACTGTGCCAAGGACTTGGGTGCCGATATTGTCATCGCGGTGGATGTGTCAAGCGAAATCGGCGGGTTTGAAGATAAGGTGGGGTTGGACGTGGTCCTCCGCGCAGATGCCGTGACCCGTATCTATCTGAACGAGCTGCTTATGGAGAAGGCGGATGTTGTCATCCACCCCGAGGTGGGCGCAACGCACTGGGCAGACTTCAGCAATCCGCGGGATCTGTACCGGCAGGGAGAGACCGCGGCTCTTGAAAAACTCGTGACCGTCAAAACCGTGATACACAGGGCTGCCGTGACCCCTGTTCAGCAGAAAACAATTGCCGAGCAGATTAAAAAGATCACAGACAAGATCATCGAAAAAGTCGTTGGAGGGAGCTAAGTACACGCCGCATCGCACCCGGGCGTTTCGACAGGTATTTTCTCCAGGTATCAACCATTCCTTATCCCAGACAGAGGGGACGACGTTTCATTCTTCCGATCCCTCCTTCTCGCGGGTTTCTGACTGCGAACTCGTGTCCGGCATCCCCCGGGTGAATTCCCGGAAGACCGGCTCAGGACGCCAAAGAACCAGAAGCAACCGGCAGAGAACCGGCCGAAGCGATGAGCGTGGGAGAAGGAAACACGATGGTTCTGGAGTGCCGAATGCGGAACGCTCATTCATTGGTCAATGGAACCCCGCTATAATAACACCGGCGATCTAGTGTCGGGTAGCTCAAAACGTGGGTATATTCTGAAGATGCATGTGCCAATCATCATTGCACACCGCGGCGATTCATCAAGAGCCCTCGAAAATTCGCTTGAAGCGCTTCGCCTTGCGCTCTCTCTCCCCGCAGATATGATTGAGATAGACATACGGAGGAGCCTGGACAACGCGCTCTACGTGATGCACGACAAGCACACCGGCAGGACCGCTGACAAAAATGTCGATATAGAACGGTCCACCTCGGAAGAAATATCACGGCTAACGCTGAAAAACGGTGAACCCATTCCTACACTCACGGATGCTCTCAATGTCGTGGGAGGAAATATTGGCTTGAATCTTGAGATCAAGAGCGATGGAGCGGGGAGGCTGACGGCCGAGCACCTCCGGGACTTCGAGCATCGGGGTACCGTGCTGATCTCGTCTTTTCTGGAGGCAGAGATCCTATCTGTCCGAGATGTCGCCCCCTTTATCGCCATATCCGGTATTTTTGATTCATTCACCGTGAAAAATCTTTCAGCGTACCGTGCAAAAGGATACAGCTTGATAAGCCTGAGAAAGCAAACGGTGAGCAGAGAGTTGATAAAAGCCTGTCACGATCACGATGTCAAAGTATACGTCTGGACAATCAATGGAGAGGACGAGATGGAGAAATTTATACTCTGGGAGGTGGACGGTATTTACACCAATAAGCCGTCAGTATTAAAAGGCCTGCTGCACGGATTGCAGCGGTGAGGGGGGCAGGCATGTCCGGTAATGGCGATCCCAGCCTCGATCGAACCTTCGACATTATCGTGATTGGCGGGGGCATTACGGGCGCCGGCACCGCACGGGACGCGGCGCTTCGCGGTCTTTCCTGTTTGCTCCTCGAAAAAGGAGACTTCGCTTCGGGCGTGACGTCCAGATCCACTCGCCTGATTCATGGAGGCCTGCGGTATCTGGCGAATTTCGAGATGGGTCTGGTAGCCGAGTCTCTCCGCGAACGAGCCATCTTACGCCGGCAGGCGCCTTATCTCATTCATCCTATGCCAATACTCATTCCCATCTATAAGGGCGATCAGCATGGAAGAACGGTCATTTCCATCGGTATCCATCTTTATGATATGCTGTCACACGAGAAGGAAATCCCGCACTATTTTGTCTGCGGGAGAGAAAAAGCGTTGCGATTCGAGCCTCGCCTGAACCAGGAAGGCCTCAAAGGCAGTGCACTGTTCTACGACCATCAGATCATGATGCCAGAACGACTCGTAATCGAGAACATAATTGGAGCCCGCGAAGCAGGGGCCAAAATGCTGAACTATGTTCGCGCAGAGAGGATCGAAGAGACGAACACCGGCATCGCTGTCGCGGCGCGGGACGTTCTAACAAATCGGGCACATACCTTCCGCTCGAAAGTCCTGATCAATGCGGCAGGCCCATGGATAGATATGGTTCGGGCGGCCGGACACATCGATACCAACAGAATCATATTCCCGACGAAAGGGATCCATCTCGTTTTCCCTAAATTCTCCGAGCAAGCTTTGTTCGTTTCAGCCCGGGACGGAAGGATGTTCTTTATCATTCCTCTTGATGCGTACTCTCTCATTGGCACGACGGATACGAGATACCAGGGCGATCTGGATGAGGTGCATGCCGACAGCGATGATGTGAACTACCTCCTCGTTCAAAGCAGGCGAATCCTGCCGGGTATGAACCTCACACGAGAGAGGATCCTTTATACGTATGCGGGGATACGACCGCTCGCCTTTTCGGGATCGAGCGAGTCCAAAATATCACGCAAGCATCGGGTCATCAGGGAGGGGAGGAACAAAAGGGTCATCACAATCGCGGGAGGCAAACTCACAACCTACCGGGCAATGGCGAAAGACGTCATGGATGCGGCGTGCGGGACGCTGGGCGTGAAGAGCGTCTGCATCACAGATAAGAAGCCATTGGCTGGCGGCCTGCCTACTGGGTACGATGATTACCTGAAGGCAGCCGTGCCTGAGATGTCGGCACGGCATAAGCTTAGCGTGGAGACTGTGCGCCATTTAATCCAGCTCTACGGCTCGCGAGCACAACGGGTGCTCGATCTCGTCGCGATGGATCCGGACCTGGGTGAGGCCATCTCACCAGAGAGCAGGGACATCTATGCCCAGGTTTTGTACAGCGTACTGGAGGAAGGTGCGAAGACTCTTTCCGACATCATTCTCCGCAGGTTGCATCTCGGGATGACTGGAACACGAGGGCAGAAGCAGGCAGAAAAGATCGCCGAAATCGCGGGGAAAGAACTCGGGTGGTGCCGGGAAGAAGTGCGACATTATGTGGATGATTTCAAAAAGGAACTGATCAAGGACAATGCGTGTCTGAAATAATCGGGCATACAAGATCAAAACGAGGCAGCATGGTCATCCGGTAACGGATGGAGAACTTCCTATGAACTGGGCGCATGTGCATCTCATGATAAATCATTTTCCGGTCATCGGTACTCTTGGGGCTGTTCTTCTGCTCGTTTATGCTCTTGTCAGGAAAAGCGAAGATGTGAAGAAAGTGAGCTTGGGCCTGTTCGTGCTCATCGCATTGACGACCCTTGCTGTATATTTCACGGGTCAGAAAGCCGAAGAAGCGGTCAAGAATCTTCCAGGTGTAACCGAAGCCTATATCAGCAGGCACGAGGAAGCGGCTTCTCTTGCGCTTGTGTTGATGGGAGCGCTGGGCGCCATAGCCTTCGTCGGGCTTTTCCTGCTCCGACGATCCGGCTCCATACCGAGATGGGTCGTGATCTTGGTACTCGTGTTGTCTCTGGTTGTCGCGGGAGCCGTCGGCCTGACGACGAACCTTGGCGGCCAGATCCGCCATCCTGAAATTCGGGACCATGCTAAATGAGATATAGTACGTCTCTTTTTTAAATATTCGTGGGGAGGAAATCACCGGAGGTCTTATGGCTCAGTTGATGAAAGGGATCGATATTTCTTCAAAGATCATAGCGGCGGTCAAGGAAGAGACTGCCCGGCTCTCGAAGCACGGCATTCGGGCTGGCCTGGCTCTAATGCTCGTAGGTGATGACAGGTCATCCTACATGTACTATCAGGCTATCCAAAGCGCAGCGGTACGGGTCGGGATCGATATCTTTAACCATACCTTACCCGCCACAGCGTCCATGAACGAGATTTTGAATCTGATAAAAACGCTCAACAACGACGAGCGAGCAAACGGCATCCTCGTATTCATGCCGCTTCCTCCTCACATCGACACCAGAAAGGTAGTAAACGCTATCGCGCCTGAAAAGGACGTCGATGGACAGGGCGCAATTTCTGTTGGCCGTCTTTCGGCGGATGAGTCTACGTCCCAGCTCTTCGAGTCCGGGATTACTCTGTCCGTCAGGTCAACCTTTCTTCCATGTACGCCTTACGGCGTCATGAGGATGTTGGAACATTACGGCGTTGATCTTAAGTCGAAGAAGGTTGTGATAGTCGGCAAAAGCTTGGCAGTTGGCAAACCGCTCGCGATGATGATGCTCGCCAAGGAGGCTACAGTCACCGTCTGCCATCGTGAGACCAAGGACCTCGGCGGTGAGACCAGACTGGCCGATATTCTTTGCACCGCGACCGGACGACCGGGTCTGATTAAGGCTGACATGGTAAAAGAAGGTGCGGTTGTTGTGGACATCGGGATCAACGTCTTGCGGGACGGAAGGACTGTAGGGGACGTCGATTTTGAGCCGGTCTCGAAGAAGACATCCCTCATTACACCCGTACCCGGAGGAGTTGGCCCAGTGACCATTGGCATCCTTCTGAGAAACACGGTTGTTTCCGCCAAACGCATGGTAGGTGTTGGCTGATGCGAGGAGACCGGGATCAGAAAGCAGCGGAAGGAAGTCTATTCTCTTGATATCCGGTCGCATTGCGGTCGGGATAAACAAGAACGGCGCCGGCGGACAAATATCTGCCGCACAAAATGCCCGTGCCGATCACCGGTTGTGAGCTGTCCCGCGGACCGCTGAAAAAGCTATTTCGGGGAGACCTTCAGTTCCAGGGAATTCGCCGTCGAGTTCACGACTTCGACCGTAAAAGCGCCGAAATCCCTGAGCAGCAGATCATCGGAAAGGGTCTGGGTGCTCACCTTGGAATCAACCGATATTCGTGCTGTCGTCCCGTTAAAGCTCCGCTCATGTAAATCCTTAATGCCGCGGACCTGGTTCCTGAGCACGTCTTTGAACTTCACGAACTGGGTTTTATTCAGGCCCGTTATTGTGATGTCGACAGACCTCGTACCGCCTGCCTCCCGGGAGTAGACGGCGAGAATCTTCTCCATCATCTGCTCCGCTGCCTGATTTGACGCTTTCTTAAGAGCATCGATTCCAGCGGTGGTATCAGTGATGTGCACGGCGGCGGCGTGGGTAGTTACCGTCGCTATCACCTGGCCCGTATCGGTGCGAATCGCCTTGGCAGAAAGGTCAGCCTGCACCGATTTCATCCCACCTCCGACATCGCCGTACAATTTGGCAACCGCGTTGCCCACGATCACGACCTCGGCGTCTGCCTGATTGCCCAGCGTCTTGGCCTGTTCAGCAGAAAGGTTCTGGATTTTATATGCCGCAGTCACCTTGATCTCTTTTGCGGCAGCAGCGTGGTCGATAAATTCAAAACCCTTTTGCGTAAAAACATCCATGAAAGTGTTCTCCACGACGCCGATATCCGTCTGCTCTCCCTGATATCCCCACCACCAGGCGTGCCACTCGCGTCCGACATTCTGTTCAGCGATCATGATCATGGTCCGGGGCTTATGCATCTGGCCGAGGAGAATGCCGATGGCGGAAAGATCGTTGTTTAGCTGGCCCAGAGCGACCTCGGCGTTTATACGGACACGCAGCAGTCCATTGTCTGTGGTCTCGCTCGCGATATTATAATGCTTGATGTACCCCTTTGTCTGCGAGAGGATCTTGTCGCTGATGAGCTGATAGTTCTCGACCTGGGTCTGAGAATCGATCAGGATGCCGACAGCCATTTCGACCGCCCTCTTTTGGGCGTCCTCAAGCGCGGCATCGCGTGCCATGTCGACCGCTCCCTGCTGTATCGCAGCAACACCCTCAGCCGTTACTACCTTCGTCTCCTGGGCCGAAGCAGCGTGTGTGAACATCAGCAACCATAGAGATAGAGGCAAAACCCATAATCTTGTGACGCGCACCATCTGGCTACCTCCTTCGAACATATACGTAACTATATCAGAGACGACCTGTGCGGTCAAGGCCAGAGGTACCGAACCCCAACCACCGGAAAGGTGTTCAGTAGAGCCCGTTGGCACAAATTTTCTGGATATTTTGGAGGAGAGGTGATAAAATTTGAAAAACGAGAAATTTGAGCGAGGAATCGCTTCATGTCCAGGCTGTCCGTGAATATCGACCATATAGCTACGATTCGGCAGGCGAGAAAGGGTGTCGAACCCGACCCGATTGCCGCGGCCGTAATCGCCGAACTAGCAGGCGCAGATGGTATCATCGCGCACCTCCGGGAAGACCGGCGACATATTCATGACCGCGACCTGAAGCTGCTCCGCGAGATTGTGCAGACCAAGCTGAACCTCGAAATGGCTGCAACCGAAGAGATGCGGCTGATCGCGGTACAAACCAAACCGGATATGGCAACGCTTGTGCCGGAGAGAAGGGAAGAGCTTACGACCGAAGGAGGGCTCGAAGTGGCTTCCCGTGTCCCTTTTCTTACTGAGTATGTCGCACATCTCAGGCGAGGAGGGATTGCCGTCAGCCTCTTTATCGATCCTGACGAAGAGCAGATCGAGGCGTCGAAAAGGACCGGCGCGGACTGGGTGGAGATACACACGGGCGCGTACGCGAACGCCAGGGCCGGAAAAGAGCGCGAACGGGAACTCTTGAAGATCGTAGAGAGCGCAAGGCTCGCGGCAAGCCTGGGACTACGCGTGGGCGCAGGCCACGGCTTGAACTATTCGAACGTGCAGCAGATTTCCCGGATTTCTGAAGTGCAAGAGCTGAACATCGGCCACAGCATTATTTCACGAGCATCGCTCGTCGGGCTTGAGCGTGCCGTGAGAGAGATGAAGCAATTACTTTGATTTTTCAGCTTTGAATTTTGAGTTTGCGGTGCATGGAGGGAGACATGATCATCGGTATCGGTATTGACCTGGTGAAGATCGACCGTATCGACAAGGCTGGAAAGAATCATTCAGGATTTATTGAGAGAGTATTCACTGAGCGGGAGCGTGCATACTGCTCCCGGCAAAAATTTCCGGCGCAGCACTATGCGGGCAGGTTTGCGGCCAAAGAGGCCGTGCTCAAGGCCATCGGCACGGGGTGGAGCGCCGGCGTGAAGTGGACGGATATCGAGGTGCTTCATGGCGACGGCGGAGGTCCGATCGTAAACATATCCGGGAGGATCAAGGACCTCATGGACCTTAAAGGCGTCAAGCAAATACTGCTCAGCTACTCCCATGATGAAGGTTATGCCGTGGCTCATGTGGTGCTCGCGGGAGGCACGGTACATTCGGCAAGTGAACCGCGATAGAAAGTGTTTGTGGTAAGCGCTCACCCTCATGAACGGGAAAAACTGATGAAGATTGCTACAGCAGCGCAGATGAGGAACATCGACCGCAGGGCGATCAAGGAATTCGGCATCCCCGGTCCGGTCCTTATGGAGAACGCGGCAGCGTCCGTTATGGCCGAGATGGACTCCTTCTTCGACGGTCTTGCCGGCGTGAAAGTCGGCATCATCTGCGGCAAGGGCAACAACGGCGGAGACGGCATGGCTTTGGCCCGGCGGCTCATGATACGCGGCGTGCCGGTTCGGGTAGCGTTGCTTGCCTCCTTCGGCACAGTCACGGGTGAAGCGAAGGTCAATCTGTCCATCCTCAGGAAGACATGTGTCGAGATTATCGAAAATGCGTCGACAGGTGCCATTGCCGATGTTGTAGCGTGGTCCGATATTCTGGTCGACGCGCTCATCGGCGTAGGTCTCTCAACGGCCCTCACGGGGACCTATGCTTTTGCCGTGGAGATGATGAATGCGTCGGGTAAACCTCTGGTTGCCGTAGACATGCCCACCGGCATCAACGCCGACACGGGTGATGTCATGGGATCGGCGATCAGGGCTGACCTTACGGTCACATTCGCGCTCCTTAAGCGCGGACTCGCGCTCCATCCTGGCGCGCGGCATGCCGGAACGGTGCGGATTGCCGATATCGGCATCCCGTTCGAGGTCATGGAAAAGGAAAAAATTAACACTCATCTTTTAGATCGCGGGTACGCATGGGGTCTTCTCGGCCGCCGAGCCCCGGATTCGCACAAGGGCGATTTCGGCCACCTCATGGTCGTTGCCGGTTCACTCGGAAAGGCCGGGGCGGCGGTCATGGCCGCCCGCGGCGCCCTTCGGGCCGGCGCAGGACTCGTGAGCGTTGCCACGCCGAACAGCCTCGTCTCCATTATTCAACAGCAAATTTTCGAGGCCATGTGCATTCCATCAGCGGAAAGCATCGACGGGACATTTGGCATTGGAGCAGAGGATGAACTGCTCAAGGCTGCTGCGAGGCTGAGCGCCTGTGCTGTCGGACCTGGTCTTTCGACCCACTATGAGACGGTCCAAATGGTGCGGATGCTGGTTCAACGTCTTACCATCCCAATGGTGATTGACGCAGACGCGATAAACGCTCTTGCCGGCTCTCTCGATGTGCTCAAGAAGACCAAAGCGCCTGTCATCATGACGCCTCATCCCGGCGAACTGGGCAGGCTTCTCGGCATCTCATCCGGAGATGTGCAGAAGGACAGGATTGGCGTTGCAGCCGCTTTCGCCGCGAAATACAAGATAATACTCGTGCTCAAAGGCGCTGGCACGGTGATAGCGATTCCCGACGGACGTCTGTTCGTCAACTCCACGGGGAACCCCGGCATGGCGACGGGCGGCACGGGTGATGTGCTTACCGGTATGATTGGCAGCCTTTTGGCGCAGGGATATACCGCAGCGGAAGCATCATGCCTGGGTGTCTATCTCCACGGCTTGGCAGGCGACCTGGCTGCGAAGGAGAAAGGCGAGACAGGCATGATTGCCGGGGATCTGATAGAGAAGATCCCGGATGCGATAAGCGAAGCCATGAAATGATCCCGGCAAAAAGAGCGAAAGTGTAAAATTCAGAACAATGGTGGTGACATCATGCTGACCGCGAAAGATATCATGACCAGGGACGTCGTAACGGTTAAACCGGAGACCTCCATAGAGGAACTAGCTTCCCTCCTCATGAAGAATGAGATCAGCGGAGCGCCGGTCCTGGACGATGCGGGCTCGCTGTTCGGGATCGTGACCGAGAACGATCTCATCAGCCGAAACAAGCGTCTGCACATCCCAACGGTGGTAAGCTTCCTCGACGCAGCTATCTACATCGAGAGCTCCAGGAAATTCGAGGAGGAAGTGAAGCGCATGGCCGCGACCAAGGTCGGTGATATCTGCATCCGAAAAGTTGTCACGATCACAGGAGAAACGACGGTAGTGGACATTGCCACGATCATGGCCGAGAAAAAAGTGCACCTGCTCCCGGTTATCGAGGGGGGCAAGGTCATCGGCATAGTCGGCAAGCGAGACATGGTCAAAGCCGTCGGACGGCAGGTTGAATGATGTTCAGCGTGATCACGTCTAGCCCGGAGCAAACCTGGCAGGTTGGCCGAATACTTGGATCACGACTCCAATCAGGCGACACGGTCTGCCTATACGGCGATCTCGGTGCAGGCAAGACGAGCTTTTCCTACGGCATCGCGCTGGGGCTTGAAGTGCATGATCAGTATATCACCAGTCCGACGTTTACCTTTGTGAACGTGTACAAGGGGCGGGTTCCGTTTTACCATATTGATCTCTACCGTCTCGAAGAACCCGAAGAGCTAGAGGGAATCGGATTCGAGGAGTATATTGATTCCGACGGCGTGACAGTGATAGAATGGGCCGAGCGCGCGGAGGATGAACTCCCTGCGGAACGGCTCAGCGTGTATCTCAACTACGTAGATGATCGTAGCCGCGAGATAGGATTCCTGGCCGAAGGGGAAAGGTACGAGAAACTGCTGCATGACTTGAGCAGACAATTAGTCGGCAACAGGATTTTTTACACAGAAAAGGGATAGCGTCATCAGGATAGACCGTTTCAAATGAGGCGGGACGTCGAATAGGTCATGCGGCATGCCGTCCCTTCTTCGTGATAAAGAACGCTACGGGTGAACTCACGGAATGAAAAAAATCGGTATCATCGCAAAAGATATCCCTGCTGCGCAGAAGGCGGCGAAGAAGCTGATGGCGTGGCTCTTGTCGCGGGGGAAGAGAGTATTCATTGACAACCAAACCGCTGCGTCCATGAACGTGCAAGGATATGACCGTGCCGAAATCCCCTCCCTTGTCGAAATGCTGATAATTCTTGGTGGCGACGGGACACTTCTGTCTGCTGCAAGGCATGTGGCCGATGCACATGCCGAAGTCCCCATCTTCGGTGTGAACCTCGGGAGTCTGGGATTCATGGCTGAGGTCTCGCTCGATGAGCTGTACGACAACCTGGAAAAGGCGATAGCGGGCAAGCTCGAGACCGAGGACCGGATGATGCTCACAACGAGCGTCCTACGCAGAGGACGGCGTGTAGCACGGTACCGCGTCCTGAACGACGCGGTTATCAACAAAGGTGCCCTCGCGCGCATGATGGAGCTTAAAGTATCGGTGAATGGCGGCCACCTTACCACACTTCGATCTGACGGCCTGATTGTCGCAACACCGACGGGTTCGACGGCCTATTCGCTTTCTGCAGGGGGCCCCATCATCCATCCGACCATCCACTGCTTTGTGGTGACGCCGATATGTCCGCATACGCTCTCCAATCGCCCGATTGCCCTGCCTGATAGTGTGGTGGTCACCGTGCGCCTGATCTCGCAGAGCGAAGATGTGTCGCTTACACTCGATGGACAGATTGGTTTTTCACTCGAACGGGACGATATCGTTGAAATAAGGCGGTCCCGGTTCAGGATGAGGCTGATTAAACATCCCTCCAAGGGCTATTACGAAATCCTGCGGACCAAACTGAAGTGGGGAAACTGAGTAAAGGCCAAAGCGCAAGTTCCAACATGCACAGCGGATCCCACCGCTATCACGTCATTGAGCACGGACCATAGAAAGAGTGGCCAATCGTCTTTTTTCCGCTGGTTCGCCTGGTTGTCTTACAAGCTAGCTCCATCTGGCCGATGAAGTTCGGGCTTTCATGTGCGCAGGGAAGATCCGGAGATTGCAATGAATGACATTCAACGCGAGCTATTAGATATCGTAACACAAGTCAGGACGCATGTTGAGTACTTGAAGGCGCTGGGGGTGGGCTCAATCGAGCAGATCCCTTCCGGGATCGCTTCCCTGACGGCAGTTGGTATCCCTTATGCGGTGAATGCGCCGCAAACCGCTGCAGCCGCGAGCGAAAATGTACCAGGGTCGGGGAAACCGGCAGAGTCTCGATCCGGGGGACTTACGGCCGTCCGTGCTGAACTCGGGGAGTGCACCCGGTGCAAACTTTCCAAGGGGAGAAAGAACATCGTCTTCGGCGAGGGCAACCCGGCCGCGGTGCTTGTGTTCGTGGGCGAGGGGCCAGGGTATGAGGAAGACCAGCAAGGGAGACCATTCGTGGGTGCGGCCGGACAGCTCCTGACGGACATTATCGTTAAAGGCATGAAGCTCCGACGCGATGACGTTTACATCTGCAATATTGTAAAATGCAGGCCGCCGGACAACCGGAACCCCGAGCCGGATGAGATAGAGGCCTGCGAGCCGTTCCTTATCAAGCAGTTCCAGGTGATTAAGCCAAAGTGTATCATCGCCCTCGGCAATGTCGCCGTCAAAACTCTGCTCAAAACCAAAGAGGGGATCACGTCGCTCCGCGGACGGTGGCATACGTATCAGGGAATCCCGCTCATGCCCACATTTCATCCCGCGTACCTTCTCAGAAATCCGGCGGACAAGAAACTCGTTTGGGAAGATATTAAGAAAGTCATCGCGAAGATGGAGAGTGCGCAGAAGGGATGAAGCGGATCTTGCGTTACTGGCGGCGGAAGGCAGATCTATGAAGATGCCAATCTGTCACCCGTATCCCGAATTCTGAATTCTGATATCGAGGATCGTATCTGCGCACTATGGAGGATAGGATGTATCGTGGGTAACTGTTGGGCCGCAGGCGCCGGATTCCCAGCACACGTGCGCTTCAAGATCGTTCATCACCAGGCGGGCGGCGATACAGTGTCAGCGCGTGATGCCCGACTCGGCCAACGGCACCTCTGAAAGACTTAGGCTGTACGTTAAAAAAGCTCAAAGAAAATACCGAAAGCGAATTTTGGGATTCAGATGCACGCAGAAGAAGCGGATTTACGGGAAATGCGCAGGCCGCTGCGACATAGCAAATCACGGTTCCCCATGAACATCATCCGCTTTCGTCTGCCCAAATCTGTGGTCCGGTGATTTCCCCATATTTCATGGATGACTTGACTCCTCTAATGAAGCAGTACCGCGAGATCAAACGCCAGCACCTTGACGCGATTCTGCTTTTCCGCATGGGCGATTTTTACGAGATGTTCGACCAGGACGCGGTGACCGCGTCAAAGGTTCTCGAGATAACGCTTACTGCACGCAACAGATCCAAGGGCATCGAGACGCCGCTCTGCGGGTTCCCGTATCATGCAGCAGAAGGCTATATCGCTAAGCTCATCCGGCGGGGATTTAAAGTCGCGGTCTGCGAACAGGTGGAGGACCCCAAACTCGCGAAGGGCATAGTGAAACGAGAGGTGATCCGCGTAGTAACGCCGGGAACGGTGCTCGACTCGAACCTGCTCGATGCGAAGGATAACAATTACCTCGCCTCCCTCTGTCCGGCGAAGGAAGGTTACGGACTTGCATTTCTCGATATTTCAACGGGAGACTTCTTCGTTGCCCAAATAGACGGGACCGGCAATTTCGCGGAACTGGATACTATGCTGGCACGGTTTACTCCCCGTGAGATCGTACTGCCCAGGGGTTATCAGATCGATACAGGGCTTTCGAGCCTGCTTCGGCAATACACGCAGGCGATTAACACGCACGACGAGTGGACGTTCGACTGGCAGACCGCCAATCGTGCTCTTCTCGACCATTTCAAGACTGCCTCACTTGAAGGATTCGGCTGCAGTGGCATGAAGATCGGCATCTCCGCTGCGGGTGCGGCGCTCCGGTATATTGAGGAGACACAGAAGACCAGTCTCGAGAACATTCGCAGGATAAAACCCTTTCTCACGCAATCGTACATGGTTCTTGATCCGTCATGTCAGAGAACTCTTGAACTGGTCAAGAACATCTACGACGGCTCCTTAAAAGGAACGCTTCTTTCTGTCCTTGATTTCACTGCCACTTCCATGGGCGGAAGAAAACTGCGTGAATGGCTTCTGAACCCGCTCATGGATGCAGTCGAGATCGAGCGCCGGCATGAGGCAGTGACCGAGCTCAGGGAAGGACACCAGCTTCGCGCTGACCTGAGGACTGTCCTCGGCAAGGTGTACGATCTGGAAAGGCTCATAAGCCGGGTGTCACTTGGTGTGGCAAACGCACGGGATCTGCTCGCACTCAAGCAGTCATTTGCGTCGCTTCCGCAGGTCCGCCAGCTGTTATCCAATTGCAATTCCCGCCTGACATACGCCTTGACGGAAGAATGGGATGACCTCCGGGAGGTCTTTCAGCGCATCGACAGCGCTATTGCTGATGACCCGCCTTATACCTTGCGGGAAGGAAGGTTGATCAAAAAGGGGTACAACCGGGAACTGGATGAACTTCGGTCCATTAGCTCCGAAGGCAAGGGATGGATAGCTGGCATCGAACGTCGCGAACGTGAGCGCACGGGCATCGGTTCGCTCAAGGTGAGCTACAACAAGGTCTTCGGGTACTATATCGAGGTGACGAAGACGAATCTCCAGAATGTACCGCCGGATTATATCCGGAAACAGACGCTCGCAAACGCGGAACGGTTTATAACACCGGAACTGAAGGAATATGAGGATAAGGTGCTCGGCGCCGAGGAGAAGATACTCGACATGGAGTACCGGCTGTTCCAGCAGGTACGGGAATCAGTGGCCGGATCGACCGTAAGAATTCAGGATATGGCGCGGCGGCTTGCCGTTCTCGACTGCCTGGCATCCCTCGCGGAAGCGGCGGCCAAGAACAATTACACCAGGCCGGCGATCCTCGAAGGAGACACGCTGCGGATCATTGATGGCAGGCATCCTGTAATCGAACAGGTTTCAGCTGAAGAGCGATTCATCCCGAACGACACAATTCTGGACTGCGAAGAGAATCAACTCGTGATCCTCACCGGGCCGAACATGGCTGGAAAATCTACTTATATGCGGCAGGTGGCCATGATCACGATCATGGCGCAGATGGGCAGCCTCGTCCCCGCACGCGAGGCGCAGATAGGCCTCGTGGACAGGATATTCACACGCGTGGGTGCGTCCGACTTCATCTCCCACGGCCAGAGCACCTTCATGGTTGAGATGAACGAGACCGCAAACATCCTGAATAACGCGACGGATCGCAGCCTCATCATCCTCGATGAGATCGGGAGAGGAACGAGTACCTTCGACGGCATCAGCATAGCCTGGGCCGTGGCCGAATATATCCATGCAAAACTCAGGGCCAGGACCCTTTTTGCCACGCACTACCATGAACTCACCGAACTTGCGCTCACCATGGACCGTGTGAAGAACTACACGGTTGCCATCAAGGAATGGAACGACCAGATCATCTTCCTCCGGAGGGTTGTGGAAGGAGGCGCGGACAAGTCATACGGCATCCAAGTGGCCCGGCTCGCAGGGCTTCCTCCGGCGGTGATTCAGAGGGCGAGGGAGGTGCTCGAGAACCTTGAACAGGCTGAATTCAATGAACTGGGTGAACCGGTGGCTGCGTCAAAAATCAGGATAGGAGATGGAGAATCAAGGAGAGTTCGGGGAAGGAACATGCAAGATGGAAAAGCCCAAGAAACGGAGGCGATTGAGCCGCAGCTCGGACTGTTCGCAAGCGAGGCGGGGCTCCTCTTTAAAGAGCTTGCCGACCTGAACCTGGACGCTATGACGCCGCTCGACGCGATGAACAAACTGCATGAGCTGAAGAAACGGGTAGGAGGTAAGAGGGGCACAGAATGAAACCTTAGATATTGAACCCTCGGGAAGTTAGTACACGATAATACGCGCGCAATTCCTTATTGACACCTCGCCCTGATTTCTGGTAGTATCTTGCCATTCATAAAGGCTCGAAAGGAGTTGTAACGCAAATGCAGGTAATTTTACGCGAAGATATTGATAATTTGGGGAAAATAGGCGATCTTGTCAAAGTAGCGGACGGGTATGCGAGAAACCATCTGGTACCCTTGAAAAAAGCCATCGAGGCCACACCGAAAAACCTCCGCGCCATGGAACATGCGAAAAAAATGGTGGCCGACCGCATCAGAAAACTGAAGAAAGAGGCGACAGCGGACGCCGACAGGATCAAGGGCCTCTCGATTACGATCAAGGCCAATGCGGGAGAAGAGGGCAAACTTTTTGGCTCCGTCACTTCCATGGATATCGCCGAAGCCATGAAAGCGCAGGGTGTGACCATCGACAAGAGAAAGATCGTTCTCGATGAACCCATAAGGCGGCTTGGCGACTTTACGGTTTCTGTCAAACTGCACGCCGATGTCTATGCGGACCTCAAAGTCTCAGTGATTGCAGCAGAATAGCATCGACCCCTTTTCAACCTGTCCGTTCATGAAGCGGACTTGACGGCCCGTTCCTTCGAACGGGCTTGTTATTTCAGACTGATGTATCCATTTGCCGTTATTTTTTATTTTTCCCCCATCCGTCAGTTTCGAGGTAGAACATGTCAGTTCAGACCGAGGTATCGCTCCAGAAACTCCCTCCGCAGAATATCGAGGCAGAGCAGATGGTGCTCGGCGCCATACTTATCGAAAACGACTCCATCAACAAAGTCGTCGAAACTCTTTCGCCTGATGATTTCTACAAGGACACTCATAACCGGATATTTTCCGTGATGCTCGATATGTTTGAGACCGGAGAGGCGATCGACCTCATTACGCTGACTGACGCGCTTCGCGGCAAGGTCGGGCTAGAGTCCGTCGGCGGCGCGTCATATCTCGCATATCTCGTCAGTCTTGTGCCCACGGCAGCCAATATCAGGAACCATGCACGGATCGTCCGCGAGAAAGCCGTTCTGCGCAGGCTTATCCATGCCGCAACTGACATAATCACGCAGAGCTACGACGATTCCCGGACCGTTCAGGACATCGATGAACTCCTGGACCGGGCGGAACGATCGATTTTCGAGATTGCCCAGAACAAGATCAAAGACTCGTTTATCCCTTTGAAAAAGATCGTCGGTCACAGTTTCGCGATCGTCGAACGGCTCTATGAACGAAAAGAGATGGTTACCGGCCTCCCTACCGGTTTCGTGGATCTGGATGAGAGAACATCAGGCCTGCAGCAGAGCGACCTCATTATCGTGGCCGGCAGGCCATCGATGGGCAAGACGGCGTTCTGCCTCAACATCGCGTCTTACGCCGCAATTGAGAAAGGGAAGTCCGTAGCCTTTTTCAGCCTCGAGATGTCCAAAGAACAGCTCGTGCTCCGTTTGCTGGGTTCCGAGTCACGGGTAGACGCGCACAAACTCCGGACTGGACACTTATCTGACCGTGATTGGACCCCTCTGTCCACTGCCGCTGGCAGGCTGGCAGAAGCCCCTATCTATATCGACGATTCAGCGGCGATCTCCGTGCTCGAAATGCGCGCCAAGGCGCGGAGACTGAAAGCGGAGCATGGCCTTGACCTTTTGATCGTGGACTACCTCCAGCTCATGCGGGGCAGGGGGGATGAAGGCAGTCGCGAACAGGAGATATCGAACATATCACGCTCGCTCAAGGCGCTCGCGAAGGAACTGCAGGTTCCGGTCATCGCCCTCTCTCAGCTCAACCGCGCGGTGGAGACGCGTCCCGGCAAGGAAAAGAGGCCGATGCTTGCTGACCTCCGTGAATCCGGCGCTATTGAGCAGGACGCGGATGTGATATTATTTATATATCGCGATGAAGTCTACAATAAATGCGAATGTCCTCACGACGGCGAATGCCTGTGCGGCAGGAGAGGCGTCGCAGAAGTGATCATCGGAAAGCAGAGAAACGGCCCAATCGGCAAAGTTGACCTGACGTTTATAAGCAGGTTCACGAGATTCGAAAACGCAGAAAAGCGGTTCTGAGAGGGCTGCGATCCAGACCCGTGCATGACGGGCGGATATAAACACCGATAGCGTTTTTTCCGGAAATACAAGGTTGATCTTGGCCATGGGAGAAGGGCCGATCAATCAGAACCTTCAGAACGAACTCCGGGCAACGAGTTTTGATTGCAGCGAGGTTCCTATGCTCCGACATGCTGCGGTCGCAGGGTATTTTTATCAGGGAACGGCAGACGCGCTCAAGAAGCAGGTCCAGGGGTTCATAATCTCCGGCGCCAACAAGGTCAAAGCGCGCGGCATTCTCGCGCCTCACGCGGGTCTGATGTATTCCGGCGCCGTTGCGGGCGCCGTCTATTCGAGTATAGACCTCCCTGATACCTTTATCCTTATAGGGCCGAACCATACAGGTCTGGGCGCGTCTGTTTCCCTCATGTCCGGCGGACGGTGGGAAACCCCCCTCGGAACGGTTGATATCGATGAGCCCCTCGCCGCTGCAATTCTTGAGGAGTCCTCACATATCCATGCGGACACGCTCGCACACCTGCGCGAACACTCGCTTGAGGTCCAACTCCCCTTCATCCAGTATTTCAAGCATAAGTTCAAAATAGTGCCACTTCAAATGCTCGATACCAGGCTCGAGATCTGTCTTGACGTAGGCCGCGCGATAGCAACAGCCGTCAAAGAACGCGAAGCGCAGGACGCGGAGCACGAATCAGGACTTCGCAAAGTGCTCATCGTCGCAAGTTCCGACATGAGCCATTATGAGCGGGCAGTGACGGCCAAAGAAAAAGACTCCAAAGCCATTCATCAAATCCTGAACCTCGATCCCGAGGGTCTGTTCCGTACGGTCAGAGATTACGGCATCACCATGTGCGGGTATGGTCCTGCCGTTGTCATGCTTGCCGCCTGCAAAGCCCTCGGCGCTTCCCACGCGGAGCTGATCAAGTACGCAAATTCGGGAGACGTGAGCGGAGACTACGAGCAGGTGGTAGGATACGCAGGGATCGTGATTATGTAATCCATTACATATCTGTGAACAATTCCCTCCTTTTCTCTTCCTTGGTCAACCTGTTATCTAATTGAATACATTTGATTATTGCTCATGGTACGGATGTTGCTTCCATTCTGGATGAATAGTAATTGAGCAGACCATGGAAAGGCACATCTAATGGCCAAGTATATAATCACATGTCCGGAATGCGGTGCAGAAATGATTACCGCATATCCTTCAGCGACCATATGGGAGCTCTGCCCCCACTGCAGGCATCACGTCATGGATGGATACGATGTAATGATGGCGCAGGCTGTACCGGAGGGACCTTATCCCCAGGACAACATCCCTACACTTATGAACAAGGTGGTTAACAACTGAAAGTGAGAACTTCCATGATGACAGTGCAAAGGGCCAGAAATGAGAACGGTTTCACGTTGCTGGAATTGGTGATCGCGATTTTTCTTCTGTCTATTGGTCTCCTTGCCACGGCGAGCATGCAGGAAATGGCGCTTGGCTCGAATTCTCATGCAAACATAAATACCATATCAACAATGGTTGCTCAGCAGGTCATGGACGACCTCATGTCGGTCGAGCTTCAGCCAAACAGCACGGTGCCGAATACCCAGTATTGGTACACGCAGTTTAACCTGGGAGCGCAGAATGCTGCGTATAATCGATTCCCTCCCATTACTACCTCTGGCAGCGTCCCGGCGGGGTCAACCAACTTGCAGATTAACGGGGTGGGTACCTTTACGGCAACTTACACATTAAAACCCAATACCCCGGCCCAGTATATTACCCAGGTATCGGTTGCATTATCTTTGCCTGTTGGTCAGTCACCGGGAGCCGACATTGTCAGAATATTCGTAAACCCCGTCGTAACACTGACCGGCTATCGCATAGTGCCCCAGTAGCGATAATGTCGTATGTTGGAGATTGATGATGATGCGCATGCATTCGAACGAAAAGGGCTTTACCCTGATTGAGCTTCTGATGGTTGCAGTCATGCTTGGTCTTGTGATGATGGCTGTCTATTCCATTTTCACCACCAGTAAGCGATCGGCCAATACACAGGATGATGTGGTCGAGGTCCAGCAAAACCTCCGTATTGCCATGGACAACATTACAAGAGACATCCGGAATGCCGGATTCATGATATCGCAGATGCGGGATGCCAGCCTTCAGTGGCAGTCGATGCAAACGGCAGCCAATCCTAATTATACGCAACCGATCGGGAAGATCATTGACGACCATGGCAATATAACGGCGAACGCACTTCCGTCGACGACACCTGATGCATTCGGGGGTACCGCAATGCACGCGGACATACTGGTCATGAACTCCGCGTCGCCATTTGCGTTCCTGACAGTGGCAAGGATCACAGCCGCGCAGACCGGGATCATTAACTCCTTCACTGTTGCCACATCAGATACTCAGGCGATCAGCGGTTTAAGGCCTAATATTGACCAGGTCAGGATTTACAATCCCATATGGCATGATGAAGAAACCAATCTTTCTCCAACCCTCTTACCGCGCTCCCAAGGCGGTAAAGGCACTGTTTTTAATGTGGTGTCAGTCGGCACTACGACTATTAAGCTTGGTCGTCCGGTGGGTGCCACCGATAACGACCCCTCGAACACCAATTTCAGGACAGGGGACATCATCGCGAAGACAACGGTAACCGCAAGCCCTTATGTGAATTGGGTCAAGTATTGCCTGGGCCCGGAGCCGACGAATTGTCCTGCTCCGGGGGACCAGGCCTTGCCGGCGAACACCCAATGCAACAGCGGGGCGTCAGACCCGACCATGTGCCTCCTTCGCATAACAAACACGCAGACAGACGTCATCGCAACTAAGATTTCCGGCCTCCAGTTTACCTATCTTCTTGATAACGGGACGGAGGTCTCCAGCGCCGCTCCTCCTGCAGATCTCGGCGCTGTACGCGCGGTCCGGGTGACGCTCAACGGTCAGACGGCAACTGCCGAAGCTCTCTCGGGCGGGCCCACCACCGCGCAGAAAACAAGGACGATGATGTCCGTGGTCAAATTGCAGAATAGGTTCTTAGTAAAATGATCCGTACAGGGGCCGTTTCCGGCCTCCGAAGGGAAGTGATTGTATGAGGCATTCAGGTCAAAAGAGAGTAGGTATCGTTAGCCGGGCGAAAGCCGTCTCTTTCAATGCAACGAATGAGCGGGGCATCGCTCTCGTCGTAGTTCTTGTCATGCTTGTCATCGTGGGCCTCCTCGGCGCCTTTGCGCTGAACACGTCGACAACGGAGCTGCATATCGCCGGCAATTACCGGAACGAGCAGTTCGCCTACTATAATGCGGATGTGTTCCAGGCATGGGGACCGAACAACCCTGGTGTTAGCAATACGATCATTCCTTACACCAATAATACCTTCGGCCCCTGCCCGCCGTCCTGCGGCACCGTCACCGCGCCGTCTACGAGCACAGGAACCACAAAGGTGACGGTCCAGTTTTTGTGCACAAGCCCGCCGCCACCGGGTATGGGCGCAGACCCGGATGTTTTTTCAGCGTTGCATTATCTGGTGACGGTCGTCGGAAAAGGCCTCACTGGTCAGTCGGAATTCACAGTGGAAACAGAAATGATTATACTCGGTCCGAAGAGCGACAGTGACTGCTGATGGCCGGATTGAGGAGGAGCGTATGAAAAAAATGTCGGTTATCTTGCTGGTCTCGGGAATATGTCTGCTCGCCTCGGTAGCGACGGCAGCAGGGAAAGATCAGGGAAGACCGGGCCAGGGCATCGCTGCCTACAATCCAGCCGCGGTCTACACCGGCGCCTATGTGACGGAATCCATCTACTACAAAAATCCCGGCGCCTCCGTCTGGACGCGGGTCTCGCGACCGGCCAGTCTGTCGCGTGTATCGTGCGGGGACGCCCTGTATCATCTCAAACGTGAAGGCGCATGGAAAGGCCATTTGAATCCTGACGGCTCCTGCGGCCCCACGAGCGAACCTTCGGACTGGGCGGTTGGCAATTGGCTCAATTACCAGGATTCGCTCCCTGACACTGATACGCAATAACAAGCACTTGCATGTCCGTGTTGGGAGGATGTCATTGGCGGGCAAACGAACAGTGAGTCGTGGTTATTGCCGCCAGTCATCGAACTTGAGGAGGCAGTCATGAATACGACGCTTAGAAAAATATTGCCACTGATGGCCGTGGTTGTCGCATGGCTTTGTCCTGCAGCCCTGCTTGCGACGCCTGACCAATATGTGGGTGACACTGCCATTTACGGAGGTGTGCCAGCCCAGGTCGAACCCAATGTCCTGTTCATCATCGACGATTCCGGGAGCATGGCCGACAGCATTCCGCTCGGCGTGCCTTACGATTATACTACCTATCCAGGTAATCCGTATACGGATCCGGGAATCCACTGCTTGACCTCTGGCGGAAGTCCGGAAGTGTGCCAGCCCGCGGCCGTCTATAACCAGATAAGCGGCAAATATTACCATTTTGCTGACAATGTGAGCAGCATAATCACGAGCTGCCATTCCAACAACCCGCAGAACCTGCTTCTTACAACAGGACAATACAGCGGTAGGACGCTTACCAACAATGGAACCAAGTGCGGCAATAGCGGCAACGCCGTTTACCTGCTCGGGAACTACATCAACTGGCTTGTGGGGCCTGGCGATAATGGCGCGACGGCATCCAAAATAAGCATAGCAATCAACGTCATCCAGAACCTGGTCCAGGCCACGAACGGCGTCAGGTTCGGTCTCATGACGTATCATTACGCATGCTCCGGCTGCGACGGCCAGGGTGCGCAGTTTCTGTCTCAATCCGTTGCCGGATCTACATATGTAACGACGATCAACAACATGAATCAAATATTCACAGGCTCGACAACGAACCGGCAAGCGCTCATAAACGCGGTAACCGTCCTCACCCCGCAAGGCAACACCCCCCTGGGAGAAGCGCTCCTTGAGGCCGGACAATATTTCGCGGGGGGTGCGACCCTCTTTGGCAACACCATCGGCGTCACGGGAGGGAAGTATACGTCCCCCATCCAGTACAACTGCCAGGGCAATTACATCGTCCTGGTAACCGACGGTATGTCAAACTCGGATGAAGACAGTTCGCTTAACTTCCTCACGCAGTCGACTGCAGGGGGAGGGCCCGGCCCCGGCGGCTTCGGTTCCGGCGGCTACTGCGGGACGAACCACTGGGATTGCGGCGGAACCAGTACGTATTCTCAAACCCATACGGACTACGGTTCCGACAGGAACACCTCGGTCGCAGGTGTCGCGAAATATCTTTACCAGACGGACATTCGGCCTGATTTGCCCGGCACCCAAAACGTCACGACTTTTACCATCGCCTTGGGCACAGAAGCCTCGGGGAGCGACGATGAAGGTGTGGCGACCCTGATGGACGCTGCCGACAAAAACCACGGCCGTGGGCAGTATTTTCCCGCGACAAGCGCGTCAAAGCTGAGCAGTGCATTCACGACGATTCTTGAGCAGATTTTTTCCGTCAACTCGTCCTTCGTCGCCCCGGTGGTCCCGGTAAGCCCGCAGAACAGGTCCATCAGCGGAAACCGCATCTATATGGGCTTGTTCATGCCGAACAGCGGGCTATTCTGGAGCGGCAATCTCAAAAAATTCGGCATTGGCCTGTACACCGGCCCCACCGGGACAGTTGACCCCAACGCGATTCTTGATTCAAACGGTAACCTAGCAACATACGTGGATCTGAACGGTGACGCACGCGACGACCGTGACAACGCCTGCATGAGCGGGCTTGCATGCCCGAATGTCAATGCGGTCAACGGAAGTTTCAGGCAGACATCCGTGTCCTACTGGGGGTCGACACCCGACGGAGGGGCCGTGACAAGCGGCGGTGTGGGTGAGAAGCTCTTGAGCAGGACCACAGCGCGAAACATTTATACGTACCTGGGATCAACGAAGCAACTGTCAGCAGCCTCGAATGCCTTCAATGCCACGAATATCACACCGGCGGCACTTGGCATGTCGGACACCACGAGTGCGGGCAGCCTAATCAACTTCGTATACGGGCAGGACGCCTACCTCCAGGAGGAAGGCAATACCAACCCTGCTGCATTACGCTCGTGGATACTGGGAGACATTCTGCATTCAAAGCCAGTAATCGTCTCGTACCAGACCTATAACCCCTCGTCCGAAGGGGTCTGCAGCGCGACACAAGGTGACGGAAAGAACAGATCAATGGTATTTGTCGGAGCCAATGACGGCATGCTGCATGCCTTCAAAGACTGCGACGGCAGCGAGGCATGGGCATTCATTCCCCCCGACCTGTTGCCGAACCTGCAGTATCTGGAGCCCTCCGGAAGCTGGCATACGTACTACGTGGACTTCTCACCGGCTGTCTTTATGTTCAATAAAAATAAAGACGGCAATATCAACACAGCCAACGGCGATAAAGTGATCCTGCTTTTTGGTTTGAGGCGAGGCGGGGGTCTCGCCGGTTCGCCCACCAAGGGATTTTACTATGCACTCGATGTGACCGACCCGAATAACCCTCAATATTTGTGGACAATCAGCAACGCCACGGCCGGATTTTCCGAGATGGGTGAGGCATGGAGCGATATGGATATCGGTAAAATCAAGGTCGGTACAACGGACAAGATCGCCGCTTTTGTCGGCGCAGGCTATGACAACTGCAACGAGGACGCTCGTTTCGGCCCGATCCAATCCTACCCGGGGTCTTGCGTTCAGCAGCCCACCGGCGACGGCGGGACCGTGACGAGCCCGGGAGGGGCAAGTCCGCTCAACCCTAAGGGGAGAGGTATCTACATCATCGATGTGGCAACCTTCGACTCGAACTACATTCCGCAGGTAACCGCAACCAGCGGCACGGCCATATGGAGCTACACCAATTCCAATGCGCCGACGACCATGACCTTTTCAATACCCGGCAAGATCAAACCGATGGACACGAACTTTGACGGCTATATTGACACACTCTATGTGGGCGATGTGGGCGGCAACATATGGAGATTCAATATCATGAGCTCTTCTACATCAAACTGGACCGCCAACAGGATCTTCAGTTCGAATCCCGGCGCAGACGGTTCAACGGGCCGCAAGATCTTCTATGATCCATCAGCTACCACACAGCAGGACGGGACAGTACGGGTGTACTTCGGCACTGGTGACCGGGAACATCCGCTGAACAGTGCCGTCGTGGACAGGCTATATGCCCTGACCGATAGAGGCCAGACGACCGGATCGGGAATCAATGAATCAAATATGGTTGATGTCACAACTGATGCGCTGCAGAGCGCTGCGGAGACACAGGCCCAAGCTACCTCTCTTATCAGCCAATTGACGAGTACGACGAACTATGGCTGGTTTATACAGCTAAATCAGAATGCTGGCGAAAAAGCGCTTGCTCCTGCGCTTGCCATGAACGGCGTCTGTATCTATACCACCTACTACCCGTCATCGGCTACGACTACGGATCCATGCGCGACCGGGAACCTGGGAACCGCACAGGCCTATGTCGTGGACACTCTGTCCGGCATGGCGGTGTTTAATTATGATCCGACCAACGATTCAACGAGCACCACTAACGCCTACGCAAAGGCTCCAGGAAGTCCGTACGTTCTCATGCGGAGCGACAGGGTAGAGACTGTCGGCAGCGGCATCCCGTCCGGTGCGGTCATCATCATTTCGCAGACAGGCCTGACGACGGCGATGGTCGGTATTGGCGGTAATATCGCCACCTTCAAATTGCCTGCAGGAGGAGTTATGATGCCGCTTTACTGGAGACAGAAAGTCGAATACTATTGATGAGAACGCTCCATCGCTTAAGAAGCGGGATGTTTTTTTAAGGGATATGTCCTCTATGAGCATGAGACAAAAAATTCTCCGCATTTTTCTGTGCGCCTGGGTCGTGACTTTTTTTGCTGTCGCGTGCAAGAATGACAGTCAGGATATTCCCCGACAAAACATCCCGCAAACGACTGCGGAAACTCAAAAAGCTGATCCCGTTCAGGAACTTGCAGCAACGATACTGCCCGGAGACCCTGATGCGCTATCGAACTTGCAGGCCGTCTGTAACTGTTCAGGGCAAGGATCTGTTCGGTATCAATGGGAGCAAAACGGTATTGTGCTCGAAGGAGAACACGACGCCACATTGCTTCATAAAAATCGCTTCGCCAGGGGAGACCGCATAACTCTTACCGTAACGACAGCCGGGAGATCGGCATCAGCGACAGTGATTATCAGGAACGCGCGTCCGGTTGTGACATCCGTAACATTCGAACCGAAAGTAATTTATCGGGGGGTCGACATAACCGCGGTTCCGACGGCGACCGATCATGACGGCGAAATGGTTCGGTTCAACTATAAATGGTCCATCAACGGTAAAGAGCTTGCCGAAAACACGGCAACGCTGAGCGGAAGCAATCTAACGCGAGGTGATCGCATATCCC
>Ga0187778_10000208_pt1 | contig 42104 bp, 34 predicted proteins | sample 1015_Q2_SP5_20_M_FD_132418 | JGI IMG/M metagenome (GOLD analysis project Ga0187778, IMG submission 132418) | Tropical peat soil microbial communities from peatlands in Department of Meta, Colombia - 1015_Q2_SP5_20_MG | ecosystem: Environmental > Terrestrial > Soil > Wetlands > Peat | place...
TGTTGTCCGACGCCAAGGTCAAGGCGGTCCTGGTCAACATCTTCGCCGGGATCAATCGCTGCGACTGGGTGGCTCAGGGCGTGCTGCAGGCAGTGCGCGCGATGCACATCAAGGTTCCGCTCGTTGTGCGCCTCGCGGGTACCAATGAAAAGGAAGGGCGCGGGATCATCAGCGAGAGTGGCCTGGCGATCATCAGCGCCGAGACACTGACCGAGGCGGCGCGCAAGGTCGTCGCCGCCGCGCGCTCAGGAAAGGAATCCGTCCGATGAGCATTCTGATCGACGAGAAAACGCCGGTTCTGGTGCAGGGATTCACCGGCGACAAGGCCACCTTCCATGCCAAGGCGATGATCGAGTATGGGACGCGTTTAGTGGGCGGTGTAACACCGGGCAAGGGTGGGCAGACACACCTCGACCGCCCGGTCTTCAACACGGTCAAGGATGCGGTGCGCGAGACCGCTGCCACGACCAGCATCGCCTTCGTGCCGCCCGCCTTTGCGGCCGACTCGCTCATGGAGGCTGCGGATGCGGGACTCAGACTCGTGTGCATCATTACCGATGGCATCCCGGCGCAGGACATGATGCGCGTAAAGCGCTACCTCATGCGCTACCCGAGAGAGCGACGCACCATGTTGGTTGGCCCCAATTGTGCCGGCATCATCAGCGCCGGCAAAGCCATGCTGGGAATCATGCCAGGACATATCTACAAGCGCGGTCCCGTCGGCATCGTGTCGCGTTCGGGAACTCTCGGCTACGAGGCTGCGGCGCAAATGAACGCCCTGGGAATCGGCCAGACGACCAGCGTGGGAATCGGCGGGGATCCCATCAATGGCAGCTCCTTCCTCGATCACCTCAAGCTGTTCGAGGAGGATCCGGAGACGCGAGCGGTGGTCATGATCGGCGAGATCGGCGGCCCGCAGGAGGCTGAGGCCTCGAAATGGGTCAAGGAGAACATGAGCAAGCCCGTCATTGGTTACGTGGCTGGGCTCACCGCACCCAAAGGACGACGCATGGGGCACGCCGGTGCGATCATTTCGGCGAGCGGTGACAGTGCTGCGGAGAAAACAGAGATCATGAAATCGTTCGGTCTGACCGTCGCCCCGAGCGCCTGCGAGCTCGGATCCACCGTGGCCGAAGTGTTGCGCACGAAACCCACGCCGCGGACGATGGCCTGAGCTGCACCGGTTCGCGCAGTTTGCCGTTGGCTGCACCGAGCGCACGACGATGAGCGCTGACGCTTACGAGGCGGAGGTTGCGGGGCTGCTTTTCGAGCTGCTGATCGAAGTTGCGGCTCGGCACGAGCCCGACGTCGTGCCGCTGTTGCAAGGCACGGCAGCCGCAGCGGATCTCACACCCAATCTGCTGGCGCGCATGCTGCAGGCCCAGGGGATGTGGTTCCAGCTGTTGAGCGTCGCGGAGCAGAACGCGGCCATGCGGCGGCGCCGTGAGGCGGAGAACCAGCACGGACGGCAGGCAGTTCGCGGAACACTCGCGCGGGTCGTGGCGGATGCTGCGAACGGCGAGATTGGCGCCGAGCAGCTGCGCGCCCTCCTCAAGGAATTGAGGATAAGCCCGGTAATCACCGCTCATCCGAGCGAGGCAAAGCGGGTGACGGTGCTCGAGCGGCACCGGCGGATCTATCGGGGACTCATGGAGCTTGAGTCGCCCCGCTGGACACGCCGCGAACGCACGGACCTGATCCAGCGGCTGAAGAACGAGATCGAGCTCCTGTGGCTTACCGGCGAGCTGCGACTGGAAAAGCCGACGGTGGCACAGGAGGTTACCTGGGGCTTGCATTTCTTCAACGAGACTCTGTTCGAGGCGGTGCCCGCGCTGCTCGAGAAACTCGACAGTGCCTTGTGCCAGAGCTATCCCGGCGAGCGATTCGAAATCACGCCGTTCTTTCAGTTTGGCACCTGGATCGGCGGCGACCGCGACGGCAACCCCCTGGTCACCAACGAGGTCACTCGGCAGACGCTCGAGGCAAACCGCGCCGCGAGCCTCTCGCGCTACCGCGCACGCGTCCTGGAACTCACGCACAGCCTTTCTCTCGCAGAAAGCGTGGTGAGCGTACCGGCCGCTCTGAAGGAGGCGCTCGCTGAGGCGCTGAAGCAGTCGGGTCATGGCGAGGCGATTGCATCGCGCAATCGGGGCGAGCCATTTCGCCAGTTTCTGGCCTGCATTTCGCGGAGGCTCGAGGCCACGCCCGCGCAAGCGATCGCGGCCGCGAGCAGTGCCGGCGGTTACCGCGACGCTGGTGAGCTCGCGGCGCAGCTGCGCCTCATCGAGGAGGCGCTCTCGGCTTGCAAAGCTCCCGAGGTCGCGGCGGCGCTGGTACGTCCGCTGCGGCGCGAAGTAGAGACCTTCCGCTTCAGTACCGTGCGACTCGATGTCAGGGAAAACACCACTCGCACGACGCAGGCGCTGCAGGCGCTGTGGCGGGCGACGCGCGGCGCCGACGCGCCGCCGCCGCCCGATTCCGCGCAGTGGAAGTCCTGGCTGCTCGATGAGCTGTCAACGCCGCAGCCGCGGGCCCGCCAACACTCGGCCCGGGCTGCGGAAGCCATCGAGACGCTCGGTATCTTCCCGCTGATCAAAGAGGCACGCGCACGGATCGACCGCGACGCGTTCGGCACGTTTGTTCTCAGCATGACCCGCAGTGCCGCCGACGTGCTGGGCGTCTACCTGCTCGCCAAGGAAGGCGGCTTGTTTGCCGATACCCTGGCGGTGGAAACCTGCACACTGCCGATCGTGCCGCTGTTCGAGACCATCGAAGACCTGCGGGCAGCGCCCGCCATCATGCGCGAGCTGTTGGGCACACCGATGGTGAGGCGCAGCATCCGCGCCCAGGGCGGTGTGCAGGACGTCATGATCGGCTATTCCGATTCGAACAAGCACGGCGGCTTTCTCGCCTCCAATTGGGAGCTGTACAAGGCCCAGGTAAAGCTCACCCGGCTGGGCAAGGAACTCAAGGTGCCCATCGCGTTCTTCCACGGCCGGGGCGGTTCAGTGAGCCGGGGAGGGGTACCTGCGGGGCGGGCGATCGCCGCGCAGCCGGCCGGCTCGATTCACGGCAGATTCCGCGTCACCGAGCAGGGAGAAGTCGTCTCATTCAAGTATGCCAACCGCGGCACCGCCGCCTACCAGATAGAGCTGCTGGCAAGCAGCGTGCTCGAGCACAGCATCAAGTCCGAGGGCGAGCAGGCCCTGACCCCGGTGGCCGAGTTCGACGATGCCATGGAGGCGCTCTCCGAGACCTCCCGGGCTGCGTACGGCAGACTGGTGCAACGACCCGAGCTTATCCGCTATCTGCAGCAGGCGAGCCCACTCGAGGAGCTGGCGCTGCTCAACATCGGCTCACGTCCGGCGCGGCGTTTCGGTGCGCAGACGCTCGATGATCTGCGCGCCATACCCTGGGTGTTCGCCTGGTCGCAGAATCGCCACCTCATGCCCGGCTGGTACGGTGTAGGCAGTGGCATCGCGGCGTTCCTCGCAGTGCGCAAGGAGTCGGGACTTGCGCTGCTGCGGCGCATGTTCCGGGATTCCCGCCTGTTCCGACTGATTGTCGATGAAGCGGAGAAGACTCTGCTGCAGGTCGATCTGGGAATCGCGCGCGAATATGCCGAACTGGTCGACGATGCTGCGGTGCGCGGCGATATCTTTGGTCTGCTCGAGGCGGAATATCGCTTGACCGCGCAAATGCTGCTCGAGGTCAGTGGCGGCCGCGAGATCGCCCAACGTTTCCCGCAGATGCGCAGCCGCCTGCGGCGCAAGCTGCCGAGCATCGCGCAGGCAAACCGTCAGCAAGTGCAGCTACTACGTCGCTACCGTGCCGCCCGGAACGAGGAGGAGAGGGAATCCTACAAGGCGCCGCTGCTGCTCTCGATCAACTGTATCGCGAGCGGGTTTGGCAGTACCGGCTGACGAGGTCTCACCGAGGGCATTTGCATGAGCTTCACCACCATCGAGCAGGCGCTCCCGCGCCTGCAGCGCTCCGAACTGGCCGTTCCCGGCTCGAATCCCGGCATGTTTGCCAAAGCGGCCCGGTCTGCGGCCGACGTGGTGTTCCTCGATTGCGAGGATGCCGTAGCGCCCGACGACAAAGAGCAGGCGCGCCGGAACATCATTCAGGCGCTGAATGAAGTGGATTGGGGTGCGAAGACCATGATGGTCCGCATCAACGGCCTCGACACGCACTACATGTATCGGGACGTCGTGGACATCCTCGAGGCGTGTCCACGGCTCGATATGATTCTGATCCCCAAGGTCGGCGTCGCGCAGGACGTCTACGCCGTCGATGTGCTGGTGACACAGATCGAAGCCGCGAAGAAACGCGGTAAGCGCATCGGCTTCGAAGTGCTGATCGAAACCGCGCTCGGCATGGCTAATGTGGAGGCCATCGCGCAGTCATCGAGGCGGCTCGAGGCCATGAGCTTCGGTGTGGCCGACTACGCGGCCTCGACGCGCGCCCGCACTACGGTTATCGGCGGTGTGAACCGGGACTCGGGCGTGCTGACGGACAAGGACGCGCAAGGCCGCCGACAGTACTTCTGGAGCGACCCGTGGCACGCCGCGCAAACCCGCATGCTCGTGGCCTGCCGGGCCTACGGCTTGCGGCCGATCGACGGACCCTTCGGCGACTTCGGCGACCCCGACGGCTACGTCGCCGCGGCCAACCGCGCCGCGGTGCTCGGCTACGAGGGCAAATGGGCGATTCACCCGTCACAGATCGAGTTGGCGAACCAGGTCTTCACGCCCTCGGAGGCCGAGGTGACCAAGGCAAGACGTATCATGGAAGCCATGGCGCAGGCGGCTAAGGAAGGCAAGGGCGCTGTGTCGCTCGATGGCAGGCTCATCGACATCGCCAGCATCCGCATGGCCGAGGCACTCATCGCCAAGGCCGAGGCAATCGGCGGCGTAAAATCCCGATGAACGCGTCTCGACCTCGTCGGGCTGGTGCACCTCCGACCCCTCGCGTTGCTAGCTGCGTGAGTCGGCGTCGGGCGATCTGCCCTCGCATCATCAGCATGCAGAGTCCGAGAACCGGCCGTACGCACAAGCACCAGTTGCTGCGTTCCGCGTAGAGCAGGGCGGCGAGGCCACAGCCGGTTGCGAACACCGCGACGCTCAGGGTCAACCGCTTCCAGCGTGCGCGCGTGGCCCGCTAACTCGGGCCGCAGGCCATGCAGCGTGTCGGCCAGGTCGAGCATAATCTGTGGTCGTGCCGGTCATGATTGTCGACGGCGGCGTGTGCGCCAGGTGGGCGCGCCAGGCAGCATTCTGTTTGGCCGTCGCAGCGACCATGGTCATCCCAACGGCAAGGGCTGGCGCTGCGTCGGGATCAGGAAACGGACCCCACCAGGCCGCGAGCCCTGCAGCCACGATCAGCAGCAGTAACTGTAGCTGCAGAAGGCTGCGCAGCACGGGCGCTCGGACGCCCGCAGTCGCAATGCCAGTAACCTGGATGTCAATGGCGGTCGCATAACGGCTCGCACTACCAAAGCGTGCGCGCCGCCGGCGTAGCGCATGAAGGGGAACGCTGCCAGCGGACCGAGCCGTCGCGTGGGGCGCGTCGAATTTGGGTGACAGCTATGTCGGCTTCTCGTCAGCCGCGGGAATGTTGAAACAGACGAACGATGAGATAACGTACTTGTCTTCGGACCGGGGAGTCTCTGCGCAGTGCATGTGGGTCCAGAAAGTCGGAAAAAACACCGCATCGCCGGCCACGGGACGTACTTTCAAATTCTGGCGATAAAAGCAAGTCTCCCCACCACTTTCGACCGAATTGAGATAGATGACCATGGCGAGCTGCCTTTCCCATGCGCCCGGACCGAGGGCATCAAAATGCCATTTGAAATGTCCCTCATTTTTCTTGTAGTGCTGAATCTTGTAGCCGGTACAGCGCAGCGGCCAGACCTGCAGCGACGGGAACTGCGCCGCGACACTCAAGACAGCGTGCTGAACCGCGTGATGCAGGTCTTCGTAGACCACTTTCCAGACGCCCTCAGTCTCGATGCCTAAATCGGTGCTGAGTTTGACGTAGTCCTGGGACTTTCTTTCGCCACGACTGCCGATCGTGCAGCCCGGGTGTTTACGCGGGTCCCGCTCGTAGTTCTCGATGATCGTGCGGCACAGATCCTTCGCGATGAGCTCCTTTACATAGAAGATGCATTCCGCTGCGGCGACGATTTCCATGGTCACACGTTAGCCACAGGCCGGCTAACGCCTCCTCGCCTCGGGGGGCGACGCGGGGGGTTCACTCGTTTTTTCATCTGCTGAATTCATCGGAGTGCGAGGGCAGTACCCGGAGTAGCCGGCACTCGGCGACGCTACTCAGGGAACAAAGCGGCGGGAAGCGACTGATGCACATTTAGCGCAGCTGGCATCGTCGCTGGCGCTCACTCGGACGCCCAAAGCAAGGCGCAAGAGGAGGTCCACGGCCTCGCGTGGACCACGCCGGCACGAGCTCCGACGGCAGTGCGCGTGTTCCGCAGGCTACCCACCCACAGCCGCGCTCACACCCTACGCTGGGATAGGAACGTGCAAGAGCCGCCCTGTACGTAGCGGGTGTGTGCTGACGCACGGGATCTCACCGGAGCGCAAGAGTGGACGGGCGCGCATCCGAGCGAAGAAGGTCGGCGCGTGCAAGGCTCGTCATGCGTTCGATGCTGCGCCTCGTTCAGTTTTTCTTAAGTATCGTTCAGACATTGCGTTTGCTGATGATTTAGCTCGAGCCGAGAGTGCTCTGGTGAGCGACATCCGCGTCATAGAGAGAAGCAACATGAGAAGCGCATTGGCCCGACAAGCCCCTCCTGTCCTGGTGCGCGCAGAAATTGAATTTCTCGTCCCCGACGTGGAACGCCCCTTCTGCTATGCGCACGAAAAGCCGCCCGGCGCCGAAGAGGAAACCGTGCGATTTGCAAGTCACGCGGTGCGGATTCAGGATGTACGTGGCGGCGAGTCGCTGCGGCTCGATGAGCACGGCGCGACGCTCGGGCAATGGCCGACGCGCGTGCGGCGCTTCTATGACGAGAGTCACGTGCGCCAGCGCTACTATCCCGAAAGCGCCGAGATCATCAAGGGTGCCCTCGGCGCCGACCGCATCGTCGTGTTCGATCACAACGTGCGCCGTGGTGCGGCGTTACAACTGCGGGCCGACCGTCACCATGTCGGCCGACCGGTACACCATGCGCACACCGATTACACGCCGCGCTCGGCTCTGGCCCGCCTGCGTCACGAGCTGGGTCCCCGCGCCGAGGAGGGATTGGCGCGTTACCTGCAGGTCAACCTCTGGCGGCCGATCCGTGGCCCGGTGCGCGATGCGCCGCTGGCGCTCTGCGACGGCGCCAGCGTGGCGTCACACGCGCTGCGCAGCGCAGAGCTGCGCTACAGGGAGAGGACCGGGGAGATTTACTACCTGGTACACGAGCCGAAGCAACGCTGGTACTTTGCTGCGGATATGTCAGTCGATGAGGCATGGCTTTTCAAGAACTTCGATTCAGCACCGCCTGGACCCGCGCGCGTGGCACCGCACAGCGCGTTTGCAGACCCGCGCCATGCAGAGGTCTCGCCGCGTGAGAGCATCGAGGTGCGGGCCCTGGCGATTTTCCACTGAGGCGAGCGTCAGCGCGCCGGCGGCATTGGCAGCATCCGCCGCCGTAAAAAGGCGATCGCGGTTTCGTTGCTGCCGTACTTCGCGGCGACGCTGCCGCCGTAGTCATCGACAAATGCCATCGTCAGCAGCGGGCAGCCGCTGTTGCGCACGGCGTTTGCCGATGCCTTTTCGATACATGCAGGTACTGCCGGCTCGCGGCGCGGTTCTCCGGGAACGGAGAGCCGATGCACAGGGAGTGGCTCGCAATCCTGAGGCGCGGCTACAGAAAATCAGCCGGTTACGCACCTGGGCAACCGGCCTCAGCGCCGCCGCACGTCGGTGATGGACGCGAATTCGCGTCTGAGATCTAATGCCGCACAAGAACTATCGCCTGAGCGCACGCGCCTGCGGTAACCGGGGTGCTTGGAGGTCACGATGGCGGCCGTGGTGTCGGGTCGGGCGGTCCTGCGTGCCGCGACCAAGGACGACCTGGTAGCCATGATGGGCTGGTTTCCCGACTGCCAGAGTTGTCGCATTTGGGGTGGGCCGGACTTTCGGTACCCGTTCAGTGAACAGTCATTTCAGGAGGATTCCCGCTTCGAAGTAGTGCCTTCGTACGTCTACGTGACGGACCGAACACTGATCGGCTTTGGCCAGTACTACCGGCGAGCCCGGCGGTGCCACGTGAGTCGACTGGCCGTGTCGCCAACGCTGCGAGGCAACGGTTGGGGCTCACAGCTGTTGTCCGCGTTGATTGATTTGGGTTCGGCTGCGCTGCGTGTCGACCAGTGTTCGTTATTCGTATCCGCAGACAACCAGCCTGCGGCGCGGCTCTACAAGCGACTCGGCTTCGAAGAGGCACCGTACCCTGGCCCCGAGCCGGCGATCCATAACGTTCTGTACCTGATCGCAGGAAGTCGCCATGTCCGCAGCCGCACGTCCTGTGTCCCCGACGCCCTTGGCCTGCCGGGAGCCTGACGCTCGAGTTCCGGCGACATGAAGGCACACCACAGGTCCATCAGGGACGCCCTGCTGTGACGCGCGCACGCGCCGTGCTGTTTGATTTGGATGGCACGCTGCTGGACACGGCACCCGACATGGTAGGCGCACTCAATCGACTGCGCCGTGAAGAGGGCGAGGGCTCACTGCCCCTCGAGCATGTGCGTCCATTCGTCTCGCATGGCGCCAAGGCGCTGGTGCAGATCGGCTTTCCGCAGGCTAGCGGCGCTGCGTTCGAGGGGCTGCGCGTGCGCTTTCTTGACATCTACCGCAAGCAATTGTCGCGGGAAACGAAGATTTATGACGGCGTCGCCGAAGCGCTGACGCATCTTGAATCCGCCGGAATCTCCTGGGGCATTGTTACAAACAAGCCGGGGTGGCTCACGCAGCCGCTGCTCGAGCATTTGGCTCTGCACCGCCGCGCGGGTGTGGTCGTAAGCGGCGACACGCTCGAGCAGCGCAAGCCACATCCTGCTCCTCTCTTGCATGCGGCCGAGAAGCTGGGAGCGCCCCCGGCACAGTGCGTTTATGTCGGTGACGCCGAACGTGACGTGCAGGCGGCAAACGCGGCGGGCATGCAGGTGTTCGTCGCACTGTTCGGCTACATTCCGGCAGATGAGCGCCCCCACGATTGGCCGGCGAGTGGCTGGCTGGAGAGCCCCGCGGAGATGGCAAGATGGCTCGAATCCCTCAGGCCGTAAGCGGTTGCGGCCTGCGCGCAGTGGCGCTGCGCAGGTTCTGAGTCTTGCGCCAGCGGCGAGCCGGTTTCTTCGACGGGGACCCATTCGCATGTATACAAAGAAGCTCTACGCAGGGTGGGCAGACATGGACTTCAACTCCCACATGAAGAACACGGCCTACCTCGACAAAACCGCCGATGTTCGGCAGATGTTTCTCATCGAGCATGGATTTCCCATGGAAGAGTTCTTGCGCCTGCGCATCGGGCCGGTCGTTATGAAGGACGAAGTGGAGTACTTCAAGGAAGTTGGACTGCAGCAAGAATTCACTGTGACTTATGCGCTTGCCGGTCACGCACCGGATGGCAGCCGCTTCCTGCTGCGGCATGAGATCTTCAGATCGGACGCCAGGCTGGCGGCGCGAGTGACCAGCGCTGGCGGTTGGTTGGACCTGGTCGAGCGCAAGCTGATTGCCCCGCCGCCAGCGCTGCTGTCTGCCATGAACCTGCTGGAAAAGACGAGCGATTTTGTAGTCCTGCCATCGAGCGTAACCGGGCGCACCTGACTCATGGATTAATCGCGGTGACGACCCAGATCGCGCCGGGCAGCGGGACCCGATTCCCCACCTGACATCGCGCCAGCGCCGCCCGGATGGACTCGGCCGCTGCGGCCCGCAGCGCCGGCGCTTGACCCTCCAGTGCCCGGCTCGCAGGCCCGATGCCGAGGGCAGTACCGACGGCGGCCTCCAGTCCCCGTCCATTGGCCAGATCGAGCACCAGGTCGATCGGCTCGAGCCTGACGGCGTCGAATCCCGCATGGGTGAGGATGCGGCGTACGCGCAGCTCAGATGCGAACGAGAATGGCCCCGGATCTTCGGGTCCGACTTCCGGCAAACGCGGCACGTGCCGGTAAGCTTCCTGCAGAGGCAGCAGTAACCAGGGGTTTTCGCGCGGATCTCGCCAGCAAGCAAATACCGTCCGCGCCCCGGCGCGCAGGCCGCGGCGCATATTGCCGAAGGATCGGGCCGGGTCAGCGAAGAACATCACGCCGAAGCGCGAGAACAGCAGGTCGGCTGCGCCAGGCTCGAAGGGGAAGACTGTGGCGTCGCCCAGCGCGAAGGCGACCGGCAGCGCTTGCGGTGCAAGCTGTCGGGCGCGCTCCAGCATTGGCGCGGACACATCGACCCCGAGCACCCGGCCGCTAGGAGCCACGATCCGCGCAAGCGCGATCGACGTGCCGCCGCATCCGCAACCGATGTCGAGAACGATTTCACCGCTACGGGCAGCGGCTCGATCGGTCAGGATCCCCGCGATCGGTGCGAGCAACGCATCCTGCGTCTCGTGGCGTTCCAGCCAGCGGCGGCCTCCTGGACCGTTCCAGTACTCGATCTCGGCAGCATTGCGGTCATCGGCGTCGGGGAGTGCCATCGGCTTCGTCCACGGGTGGAAGAGCGGCAATGAATGCAGGGGCAGCGGCCGCAACGATTATAGGCATCCCCGATTCCCTGCAAGCACCGCAGTGCGCGACACCGCGGATTTTTGGCGTACAGTATCGGCACAAAGGGCGCTAGTCGCGATGAACCGCCGCACGTTCATCCAGGCCGCCGCGACGACCGTTTCGGGCCTGACGGCCCGGGGCGGCATCGGCGGGACGGATCAATCCTTCGAGGGGCTGCTCAACTGGCTGGAGCAGTCACAGCGCAAGGACATTCCGCGCGACGCCGCACGAATGATCCGTTCGGGTGTTCGTTACGAGGAGCTGCTGGCGGCGTTGTGCCTGGCGGCGGTGCGTAATGTCCAGCCGTACCCCGACGTGGGTTACAAGTATCACTCGGTCATGGTGTTGCGATCGATCCGCTCGGCCAGCGAGCAGCTTCGCGCCACGGACAGATACCTTCCCGTGGTGTGGGCGGCGGATTATTTCAAGGATGCACAAGCTCAGGAGCGGGCAGCCAGTGGCTGGCGCCTTCCCTCGAGGCCCAGCGCGGCAACCGCAGACAGAGCGGCGGCGCGGCGTGCCTTGGTCTCGGCGCTCGACAACTGGGATCGCGACGCTGCCGATGCGGCAATAGTGAGCTACGCGCAGGCCGCACAACCGGACGAGATCTTCTCGCTGCTGTTTGACTACGGCGCGCGTGACCTTCGAGCGATCGGCCACAAAGCCATAACTGTGAGCAACGCCCACAGTCTTGTCACGCTTCTCGGCAGCGCGCACGCCGAACCCCTGCTGCGTTCCACGGTAGCCGCGCTGCAAAACAGCGAAGGAGGACCCGATCCGGCCCGTCACGACCTGAAACCTGATCGACCGTGGCGGGAAAACCAGAGGCGGTCGCGCGAGATTCCCCGGTCCTGGAAGCATGGACGCGACGATGCCGGCGCACGGCGAGACCTGCGCGCAGCGCTCTATCGGGAGTCGGAGGAGACGGCTGGCGCATTTGTCGTCGAGCTGCTGAGGCAAGGAATCTCGCCGGAGGCGATCTGGCGGGTGCTATTCAGTACAGCCGCGGAGCTGCTCATGCGCCAGCCGAGTATCGTGGTGCTCCATGCGCAGACCACGGCCAACGCCTTGAACTATGTCTACCGCGTCTGCAGCGACGAGACGACACAGCAGCTGATGTTGCTGCAGTGCGCTGCGTTCACGGTCTACTTCCGGACCCTGGCGAACGCGCGTCCCCAGGACTTCAGTCTCGACACTCTGCAGCCACTCCCGCCCGATGGCACGGGCAGCGACGCGCTCGCGGAGATCTTCGCAGATGCGTCCGCGGGTCATCGCATGCAGGCTGCGCGGAAGTGTCTGAGCTATCTGCAGCACGGCGGTGACGCCGAGGCATTCATTGCGAGCGCCCGAAATCATTTGATATACAACGCCGAAGAGCCCCATGAGTACAAGTTCACCGAGGCGATGTTCGACAGCTACTCACACATCGCGGACCCGGCTTGGCGGAGCCTCTTCTTGAGCGCGGGCATGGCGTACTTCAGAGGGTCATCCGAGCGGCCCGCTCCCGTTGTCGAAGAAACGATCGAGCGGCTGAAGGCCTGAGGAGTTCGCCGTCCTTACGCATGCTTCTCTTCTGCGAGCTTGAGCTCGCGCTGCAGCTGCTCGCGCAGCAGGTACTTCTGAGTCTTTCCCGTAACGGTTTGCGGAAAGCTCTCGAGGAAGCGTATATAGCGCGGCACCTTGTAGTGCGCGATCTTTCCACGACAGAACTCGCGGATGTCCTCTTCGCTGGGACGCGCTCCGTTGCGGAGGCGGACGCAGGCGCAGATTTCCTCACCGTATTTGTGATCCGGAACACCAACGACCGCGACGTCGATGATGGCCGGGTGACCATAGAGGAATTCCTCGATCTCCCGTGGATAGACGTTCTCGCCGCCGCGGATGATCATGTCCTTGACGCGGCCGACGATATTGCAGTAGCCCTCATCGTCGAGGCTCGCAAGGTCGCCGGTGTGCATCCAACCGGCCGTGTCGATCGCCTCAGCCGTGCGGTCCGCTTGATCCCAGTACCCACGCATCACGGAGTACCCGCGAGTCAGCAGCTCCCCCGGCGTACCGCGTTGCGTGACCCGTCCCGATTCGTCAACGATCTTGACCTGCACATGCGGATGTATGCGGCCGACGGTCGTTACGCGACGCTCGAGCGGATCGTCGCAGGCGCTCTGGAAGCTGACAGGACTGGTCTCGGTCATGCCGTAGCAGATGGTTACTTCCGGCATGTGCATGTCGGTGACGACCCGGCGCATCACTGCAATCGGGCAGGGCGCCCCCGCCATGATGCCCGTGCGCAGCGAGGTGAGATCGAAGTCCGCGAACTGTGGATGCTCGAGCTCGGCAATGAACATCGTCGGTACGCCGTGCAGTGCCGTACACCGCTCTCGTTCGACAGTCTGCAGTGTGATCAGCGGGTCGAATCCCTCGCAGGGAAATACGCTGGCAGCGCCGTGCGTCATGGCTGCCAGGACACCCAACACCATGCCAAAGCAATGATAGAGCGGCACCGGAATGCAAATACGGTCCGCGGCCGTGAGCCGCAGGCATTCGCCGACAAAAAACCCGTTGTTAACTATGTTGAAATGAGTCAGTGTCGCACCTTTCGGCGATCCAGTAGTCCCGCTCGTGAATTGGATGTTGGCAGGTTGATCCGGGTCGCAGTTTTCCCGGACGGTAGCCAGTGCCGCGGCGCCCAGCCGCCTGCCCGCGGCCTCGAGATCCTTGAACGACACGCAGCCGGGCGCGGCGGCGTCTCCGATGCGAACGGGCAGCCGCAGGTCAGGCAAAAGCGCCGACCTCAGCTGACCGGGTGCGGCGCCAGGGAGTTCCGGGATGAGTTCCCGGAGCATGGCGAGATAGTCGCTGCTCTTGTATACAGGAGCGAAGACCAGCGCGCTGCATCCCACGAGTCGCAGCGCATGTTCGAGCTCGTAGGTTCGGTAGGCGGGGTTGATGTTTACCAGGATGAGACCGGCACGGGCCGCCGCGAACATCGTCAGGACCCACTCGATGCAGTTGGGGGCCCAGATTCCGACTCGCTCGCCGGTCTTGAGCCCGGAAGCTACGAAGCCACGGGCGATCCTCTCCACAGCTTGGTCGAACTGGCGAAATGTGTAGCGCGCCATCTGCTGCGGCGCAACCATGGCAGTTCGGTCTGCGCCGGTCGCGACAGCCCGCTTGAGGACTTCGTCCACCGTCTCATAGAGGAGCGGCTCACTGCTGCTCCCGGAGACAAAGCTCAACAAGGGCTACCCCGCTTCGATCCGGCGCTTACTCACGCGTGGCGCAGGCAGAACACGAGCCGATTCTATGGCCGTTCGGGGCTGCCTTGCCGGTCTTTGTATCCTGCACTGGCGACCGCGCCATGCGACGCTCACCTCGGGCCGGTATCGTCTCGCCGCAAGAAACCCGCGTCTTGCCCCACTAAGGCCAATTTCGCCTTTACCTTAATGTTCTCAGTGCGCCACCGTGAGGGAGAGTTCGCATGCTCGTGCTACATCAGATGCAGATGTCAGGCAATTGCTACAAGGTTCGGCTCGCTGCGCGGCAACTCGGCGTCGAGCTCACACTGCAGAACTATGGGCTGCACGACGGGGCGACGCGCAAGCCTGACTTTCTCGCCAAGAATCCGAATGGGCGCGTCCCGATGCTCGAATTCGACGGCGGACGAACGCTCCCCGAGTCGGGCGCCATTCTGTGGTATCTGAGCGAGGGCTCCAAGCTGTTGCCCACCGACCGCTGGGGTCGTGCCGAGGTGCTGCAATGGATGTTCTTCGAGCAATACAGCCACGAGCCTTATATCGCCGTGGCCCGATTCTGGCTCGCCTGCGCGCCAAAGGGGGAACTCGAAAAGAGACGCCATCTTGTCCCTGAGTGGCAGGCGAAGGGCAATGCAGCACTCGGTGTAATGCAGACACACCTGGCGCGCCGCGACTGGTTCGCCGGGGCGCGCTATTCGATCGCGGACATTGCGCTTTACGGCTATACGCACTGCGCTGCCGACGGTGGATTCGACCTCGGTCGGTATCCGGCCGTCCGCGCCTGGCTCAAGCGTGTGGCGAGTGAACCCGGGCATGTGCCACTGGAGACCACCTGGTGAAGCGCTGCTGACCCTGGACTGACGTGCGCGTCATAAGGATTGCAGGAATTCGATCAGAGCTTCCTGATCCTGCTTGCTGAGGCGGTCGAACCTCTTGCTCTCATCCAGCGCTTCACCGCGGTGGCGCAGAATAGCATCGCGCAAGGTGAGGGAGGAGCCGTCATGCATGAGGCGTGACCGCAGCCGTACTCCCCACATAGGAGCAGTGCGTATCTTGTTCTGTGTGCTCTCGAGGTGCTGCTGTGAAAGGTAGCCTGCCATTTGCTGAGCCACCCATCGACCATAGTGCTCGGGATTGGTCTGCACAATTCCGTCACCAGTGCCCACATCGTGCAGCAGAAAATCGCCGTAGGGGTGAAAGTCAAGGGACGCCAAAGCCGGTGGAACTACGAAGGTGCCTCCATCGATTTTCGTTCCCACAGCAGCGGTTTTCATCGATGGAACGTGGCAGGACGCACATCCAATCCTATCAAACAGCTCGGCTCCATTCTTTGCCCCGCGAGTGACCGCCAACTCCTGGTCCCGTGAAGGCGCCTTGAGAGCGCGGACAAACCGCGCCAGGTGGTCGATGCCGAACAGTCCGTCCGGTCCGCGGGTGTCATTCGGCTCGGAGGCAGAGTTGCACAGCCTCGTTACCTCGTCCGGTTGCAGCGGATTAGTGATCCCTATTTCATTCAGATAGGAATCGGCTACGAACGACAAGACACTTGCGTGCTGGTCTTTCCAGCCGAAACGACCGACTCCCATCTGTCCGGGCGCCTCGACGATCGGCACCCGCACGACCTGGCCACAGATCCTCCCATGCGTGGACTTGCATTGCTGCCGGGCGAGATCGACGAGCGTCTGATCCGCAACAGCCTCGACGAAGCCGTCGCCAAGTAAGCTCAACGATATACGAGTCGCGCGGATTGTTTCGGTATCGGGCACGTGCTCCTGGATCTCTCCGTTCGGGAAGGTCGCGTTAGGACAGATGGCACGGTCGTTGACAAGTGAGCGGCCGGTAATGACCTCGGTGCCATGAGCGATCGGAATCTGGGGATTCTGGAAGTGCCCATTGCGGTCCAGGTGGCCCACGCGTAACACGGTCACCTGGCTCGCTCCGCCCGAAACGGGATTTTGGTGGCACTCGCGGCAGGACTGCGCGTTGTAAAGCGGCCCGAGCCCGGACGCGATCTGCTCTACATCATCAAAGGTCGCCAGATCCGCCTGATGCATTGCCTCGTCGGTGAGGCCATTGCTCCGGTTGTCAAATCCAGCAGGCGCTTCGGCCGCCGGTGTTGGAGCCGGAGCTGGAGCAGCCGACACGGGGACGGCGAGGACGAGGCTCAGAGCGGTCAGAGAGATCGTTGCATTCATAGCATTCTCTCTTCCCGGCGTGCGCCGGGCAGCGGAGGCTGCCTCGTGCCATTGCGCTGGGATGGACGGTGCAATCCGTGCCGGCAGCCACGTCGCCGCGATTATACGACCATTGTCGTCCGCCAAGACGCCGAGAGGCTGGCGGCCTCATCAGGCGTTGCCGTGCAACAGGGAGCCTGTAACCTATTGATCCACGGTCCAAGCGGTCGGTGCGGTGCGGGCCAACGGGAGTGCCACCAGGTTTGCGGGCGCGCCCGAGAGCACCCGCTCGCCTGCGCTGATGACGGTCGTAACCGCGACGCTCAGAGCTCCTGGTTCGTGCCGGGCACGCCGCGCGGCAACCAGTCGACTCGGCGCGATGCTGGGCGCGGGCGGCTCGGAGGGCCTGTCGTCCGGGCACTCGACACGGTTCGAGTTGGAATGGACTTCGCGGCGCGGGGCGCACCATGACCTTTGGCCATTCATGTGGACCGCCCGGCGCAGTACGCTGCGACCATGGTCTACAGACAGCGTTACATCGGCGGTCTACTCGTTAAGTGGGCAGTGTCCGGCCCCGTGATCTTCCTCGACGTGGACTGGCTGCGCGTCGTCAGGCGTTGCCAGCCTCGATAGAAGACGCGGCGATCTGTTGGCCGCCGAGTTCTATTTCAGTTCGTCAAGCGCCGATACACCGTCGCCAGCGCCAGACATGTCGCTCTAACAAACCGCGCCGAGGGCATCGACTGGCCTGAAGAGCTGCCGACTCTTGCAGTCTTTGCGTTAGACTCGGGACGTGGTCTACCGGGTCCTGCAGTTCTCGCCTTTGCCGCAGCAGCACCGGACTGCCTCGAGGAGGCCTGGGCGCCCGTTGTTCCTGAGCGCTGCGCCGACCGCGCATCGGTAGGACCTGCCGTGAAAGCAACGTGCCAAGGAAAAGGGGTACAAAATGAACCTGCGCAATAAACTCGAGGATTCCGCGCGCGATGACCGGGAACGCTTGCGTATCGAAGAATCGATCGCAGCCCGTCTTGCCGAGGGATCGGACGACGGCAACGTCGGCGTGACTCGCTTAAGCAAGCTCCGTCTGGCGGCGCTGCGCTTTGCCTACGAAGCGACGCTTGAGCAACGCCGCCGCTTAGCGGCCTTCGACAACGGTCGCGAGCAGGGCTCAGTCAACCCAGTAACAGTGGCGAAGGTCGTATACGACCATGACACGCCTCTAGACCTGCTGCAAGAGCTGTTTGGTGTGGCAGATGTCACCGATGATGAGGCAGATTTCTTTGTGGCCAATGTCACCGCGGATGCTTGGGCTCTGCAGCACGGGGAGGGAATCGAGGCAGGCGGATAGGGCCGCCGCTGCGGGCGCCGCCATGCAAATGCCACACCGGTCACAAGCAGCACTTGGATTCGTTCTGGTGCTGACCGTCGGCAGCGTATCGAGTGCGGATTCGCAGCTCGGCGCAGCCGCGGATGTGCCGCAGGGACGAGCAGCTCCATTTACCCTCCCGGGACGGCAGACCCTGGCCGCCTATGCCCAGAATGCCTGGGCGCACGTGGAGTGCTCAGCGGTACTCCCGGGGAACTACGACCAGTTGAAATGCCAGATCGGGACGCTCGAAGTTGTAAAGGAGGACCACCCTGACTCGACGGCCGAGCCTGGACTCACTGCCAGCGGTCAAGCAGAGGCCGCTAAATCGGATGTGGAGACGAGGTCATCAGGCGCCAATGAAGAACTCGCCAAACTCAAGGCCGGTACGATTACCACGACGCCTGAACACAAGACCTACTGGACGGATCTGGCCGCGGTCGGTCATGAGATGGAATCTGCGGGTGACAGTTCGGCAATCAAGGCGGCCTGGTCAAAGATGCGTGAAATCGAGAAAAACACTTGCCGGATTGCCTTCGGTGCTCAGGAACTCACGTTCGCCCGCACCGGGGAAAATCGCTGGGTATCCAACCCCGGACCGCAAGGCTCGTGTCAGGAAGTCGTCGTCCACGTCCTGGATCTGGGACGCACGCAAGAGACGCCGTCTCCGAGTTGGCAGTACACGCAAAAATCCGTGTCCGCAGCGTTGGACGTGTTTCCGTGGTGCCGCGCAATCAAGCTCCGCATCAACCGACCGAAGGTCTACGGAGCGGCGCCCAACCACGGTATAGAAGCGGGCTGCAAGTACCTTACGGTCGATACCGTGTGGTGAGGCGTCGTCGTCGATAGTCTCACAAGGTTGAGAAATGCAACTGCGCAGCAAGAGCGCGATGCCAAACCACACGCGGCGGGCGCTGGCGGCTGGTGCGACGTTACTGCATCAGCACCTTGTCGCGCGTGTCGGGGTCGGCCTCAACATCGCTCACCAGCTGCTGATCGTCGAATCTCACACGAAACTCCGCGAAGCTCGACAGCCAGTAGCGCCAGACCTTGTCTTCGAGATGAGGATTCTCGCTGCTGACGGGGTAGCCGACTGCCATCAGCACCTGCTCCCGCGTCATACCCTTGAGAAGCCGCGTCGAGGTAATGGCCGCCCGAATCCGTTCGGGATATTGGCTCAGCTTATCGGCAGGGTTATCGGGCACGACGTAGCGCTTGGCAAACACATCCAGCGGTAGGTTGCGGCTGTAGTCGTTCCCTATTGCCTGCTTCTTGCCAGCGATCTCCACTTTCACGCGATACCGGCCATAGCCGAGCACCTTCACGGGTGTGCCCGCGGGGATAATCGTCTTGCCGCTCTCGTCATAGTTGATGTCGCTGATCCACGAGCCGTCGGTTCGCATGTTGCAGCAGAGATAACCGCTGAAGGTATCGTCGCCGAGCGCGACACCGGCTGTAATGACGGCGGCAGCGCTGATCAATACTCGGGTTCGAACAGTGACGGACATCGGAGACCTCGTATGTGACGATGGACAAAGACCCGCATGCCGCTGCACCGGGCTAGGAGCCTATTCGGGCAGCGCCGGCAGAATGTACCTCGATGTAGCCTGTGTTCTTGATCTGATCGAACATGCCGCTCTGCACAATTGCGGGTAAGGCGCACAATGCGAACCGGCGAGTAGAGCGTTCACAACTCGATGCAGCATTGAGGCTTCCCGAAATTGGTGTTCTTGATCGCCGCCGACGGCCAGTAGGCGCTGCACGTGTCTGCTTATAACACCCAAACCAGTTCGGTGTCGACCACGATGGACGTGTACGGTCGCCTCCTACCGAGGTAATGAAAGCAGCCGGAAGCGTAGGGGAGGAGCCGTGCCCACACCGCACGGCGCTTGCGCACCTGATGCGGCTGGTAGCGATCGAAGTCGGCGAAGCTGACAGCGTGCGCGACGGTCAGCGCTCCTGCGGCAATCACCGCATCATTAGAGTTCGAGTCCACGCGGGGTGCGCACGGTGATGCCGTTGAGACCTTCATCCCCCGCTACCGCATCTGCCACCTCCGACACTGTTCGCGGACACACCGAGTTGATGCGCTCCAGCATGGCGCGATCCAGCAGACGCCGTGCGAGCGGGCGCTCGCAGCCCTCGTCCGCGGGCCAGACCGATGGCCTGCGGCGCTGGGCCCATCGAGCCGCGCAAGAGCAAGCCCGGGAACGGCGGGCGCACCGGATCGCGTCGCGCACAGGGCGCGCGCGCTGCGCTCTGGCCACCGTGCGCCGGCACTTACTGCTAGGCTAAACAATATCGATCGTTCCATTGGAGACCGATGCGCATGAAGGGGGTTTTTGTGGCGATCCTTGTGATCCCCCCTGCCGTGTCCGCCTCGGCCGCCATGGCGGCGATGAGCGATAACCCGCTGCTCGAGCCGAGCACGCTGCCCTACCAGATGCCGGCCTTCGACCGCATCCGGGTGTCGGACTACATTCCGGCGTTTGAAGAGGCGATGCGCGCACAGCTGCGCGAAGTGGCCGCCATCGTCCATAACCCGAAGCCGCCCACCTTCGCGAACACGATCGTAGCACTCGATCGCTCCGGGCAGGTGCTGCAGCGGGTGAGCTTCATATTCGATGAGCTCAACTCGAACAACACCAATGACGGGATGCAGAAGATCGAAACAGCGATGGCGCCCAGGCGCAGCGCGCATCGTGACGCGATCTACCTGGATCACGCCCTGTGGAAGCGCGTCGACGCGGTGTACCGCCAGCGCGCCAGCCTGAGGCTCGACCCCGAGTCGCTGCAGCTCCTGGAGCGCTGGCACGCGCGCTTCGTGCGGGCCGGCGCGCTTCTTGCGCCCGCCGACCGGGTGCGGCTGCGTACGCTCAACGCGGAGGTCGCAGCCCTTACCACCAAGTTTGGACAGAACGTGCTCAAGGCAACGACCAACGGCGCCATAACCGTCGATGACGTGCAGGATCTCGATGGCCTGTCAGCCGAGCAGCTGAGTGCCGCGCGGCAGGCGGCGGAGGCTCGTGGACTGAAGGGCACGTGGCTCATTCCGCTGCAGAACACGACGCAACAGCCGGTGCTCGCGCAGCTCGCCAACCGGGCGCTGCGTGAGCGCATCTTCAAGGCTTCCGTCGAGCGCGCGCTCGGCGGCGCGGCGGATAACCGTGCGGTGGTCACCGCCATCGTCAAGGCGCGCGCCGAGCGCGCCGCACTCCTTGGTTACGACACCCACGCCGCCTACGCGATCGAGGACGAATCCGCTGCGACACCCGCGGCCGCGCGCGGAGTGCTCCTCAGGATTGCTCCGGCCGCGCTCGCGCGCGCGGAGCAAGAGGCTGCCGATCTGCAGCAGCTCATCGACATGCAGGCGAAGGCGCAAGCCAGTCCGTCGTTCACGCTGCAGCCCTGGGACTGGGAGTTCTACTCCGAGCAGGTGCGTAAGGCCCGCTTCGACTTCGACCAGGCGCAGGTCGCCCCGTACTTCGAGCTCAACCGCGTGGTGCAGGACGGGGTGTTCTACGCGGCGCACGAGCTCTACGGCCTGACGTTCAAGGAGCGCAGGGACCTGCCGGTATATCAGCCCGACGTGCGCGTGTTCGAGGTTTTCGACGCCGACGGCACCGGGCTCGGGCTTTTCGTTGCCGACTACTTCGCCCGCGACAACAAGCAGGGCGGGGCATGGATGAATGCCTACGTCGAGCAATCGCGGCTGCTGAAGCGCAAGGTCGTGGTATCCAACAACCTCAACATTCCCAAGCCCGGCCCCGGTCAGCCGGTACTACTGACCTTCGATGAGGTCACGACGCTCTTTCACGAGTTCGGGCACGCCCTGCACGGGCTGCTCTCGGACGTCGAGTATCCCTCGCTCGCCAGCCCCGAGACGCCGCCGGACTTTGTCGAGTATCCCTCGCAGTACAACGAGATGTGGGCGCGCGAGCCGCAGGTGGTGGCGCACTACGCGCATCACTACCAGACCGGAGCGGCGATGCCGCCGGAGCTGCTCGCGAAGGTGCTCGAAGCCCAGCAGTTCGACGCGGGCTATACCACCACCGAGGCGGTCGCCGCGGCGCTTCTGGATCTCGCCTGGTACCAGCTGCACGCTTCGCAGGTACCGGCGGCGGATGAGGTGCCAGCATTCGAGACAGCAGCCCTCAAGGCGGCGGGCGTCGACTACGCGCCGGTGCCCCCGCGCTACCACACCACGTACTTCCGGCACATCTTCAGCGACGACTATTCGGCGGGTTATTACGCGTATCTGTGGAGCGAGGTGCTGGCGCGTGACACGGGCGCCTGGATGCACGCGCACGGTGGACTCACGCGCGCGAACGGCGATGAACTGCGCCGCAGCGTGCTGTCACGTGGCCGCACGGCTGAGCCGCTCGATCTGTTCCGCAACTTCTATGGGCGCGCACCCGACATCGGGCCGTTGCTCCAGTATCGCGGCATCGGCGGCGGCTGACGGACGGCCAACCTGACTACACGACCTTTTGCGCCGCTTCACTCCGCGCGGCCGGAGAGCGGACCGGGGTGAGTTACTGCCTGACGCGATCGCCGCGGGGCCTGGAGGAGGAAGGCCAGCGTGCTGAGACCAATAAGTGTCGCGAGGCCGATGATTTCGCGGCGCGAACCCAACACTATGAGCGCCATCATGCTGCTCATGCCGACTACGGCTGCAATGCCGAGGAAGGGGAAGCCCAGGGGCGCACCGGCCGTTGCGACGCCGCGGCGCGCGAGTACCCAGGCTGCCGCGCAGCCTGCGATGTAAAGCGGCGCCATGGCAAGTGTTGAGAGCACAGCCAATTCGGCAAAGCTGCCCGTGAGCGCGAGTACGATGGCGAGCGTGGCATAGCACAGGATCGCGACGTGGGGTGCGTGGCTGCGGGGGTGAAGGCGCCCCAGCACGCCAGGCAGCAGTCCGTCGCGCGCCAGCGCGAACAGCTGTCGTGGGCTGCCGAGGATATCGCTGCCGACGTAACCCAACATCGATAGCGCGGCGCCGGCGAGCATCAGTGCACGCAGGGCGGGATTGATTTTCCCCATGGCATCGGCCAACGGCGCCTTGGAAGTCGCCAGGGAAGGGCCCAAGATGCCTTGGGCGACGAGCTGGATCGCCATATACAGGATCGTTGTTGACAACATGGCAATGGCGAGCGCCCGGGGAATCGTGCGATTGGGCTGCCGCACCTCACCGCTTGCGCAAAGCGGCGTCTCCATACCGACAAATGCGAACACGCCGAGAATGAGGGCGCGGCCGAAGTCCTGAGCGTTTGGCGCTACGGTCTGCGGCCAGCGTAATCCATGCACTGCAGCACCCGCGCCGGCCACGACGAAGATCACGAGCGGCACCAGTTTCAGGGTGGTCGTTGCGCCGACGAGTCTTGCACCTCGTGTGACTCCGCCGATGTTGATGAGCGCAATAGCGCCAATGGCGGCGACGATTACCGCTGGATGCACTGACGCTCGCGCAGACTGCGGGAGTACGCTGCACACCACGTCGGCGAGAGCGGCGGCGATACCGCCGCATGCCAGCACGCAAGCCACCCAAAGCAGGCTGCCGGCGACGAACGCTGCGAGGGGTCCAAGGGTAGCGGCGATGAGACCGTAGATTCCTCCGCTGGTTGGGAGCCGGCTGCAGCCTTCCGCAAAGCAAATCGCGACGGCTCCGACAGCGAACCCACAAGCAAGAAATGCGAAAGGGGCATACCAGCCGACAGTTGCGGCGAGCGCAGCGGGCACCGCGAAGATGCCCGCGCCCACTATCATGCTAATCGCACCCGCAGCCAGGGCCCAGGGTCCCATGGCGCGGATTAGTCCGGCGTCACGCTCGCTTGCAGGCATTAACGGCACGGTATCACACACCTGGACGCTTAGCGGAACCCGCAGACGGCGGCACTGCCGGCGGCGCAGCCGTCAGCTTCTGCGACTCCCCGTCAGCGCGCGCCCGATGATAGTTCGCTGAATCTCAGACGACCCTTCATAGATCCGCATGACCCGCAGATCGCGCACGTAGCGCTCGAGCGGCAGGGCGGCAGTGTAGCCGTAGCCGCCGTGGATCTGCAGCGCTTCATCGGCGATGCGGCCGGCAACTTCGGAGGCGAACAGCTTTGCCATGGATGCCGCGAGAGAGAAGTGCTCCCCCGCGGCACGTTTGCGCGCGGCATCTTCGGTCATGAGACGCGCGGCCTGCAGCTCCGTCGCCATATCGGCCAGCTTCCACTGGATGCCCTGGTAGTCGGCGAGCGGGTGGCCGCCCACCTGCCGTTGCCGCGCCCACTCGAGCGACGCGTCGAGGGCTGCCTGTGCAATCCCGAGGCACATCGCCGCCACCTCGATGCGACCGTTATCCAGCACCTTCATGGCAATGCGAAATCCCGAACCCGCCGCGCCCAGGCGCTGGCTTGCTGGCACGTGGCAGTCGAAGGACAGCTCGTAAATGTGGCCGCCGCGCAGCCCCATCGTCTCCTCGGGGGGGCGCGCGCTCACCCCGGCGGTGACCCGGTCGACGACGAAGGCACTGATCCCCCGATGCCCCGCATCCGGGTCCGTGACCGCGAATACGACGATGAAATCGGCCACGCCGCCATTCGAAATGAAGTGCTTCACGCCTGAGATGTGGTAGTCGCCCCCCTCCAGCACCGCGCGGCAGCGCATGTCAGCCGGATTCGAGCCGGCGCACGGTTCGGTGAGCGCAAACGCCCCGAGACGCTTGCCCGCCGCGGCGGCCGGGAGGTAGCGGGTGCGAATAGCGTCGTCGCCGCCGATCAGGAGCGCGTCAGTGGCCAGAAAGTGTGCCGTTACCGCAGATGCCGTCGAGCCGCAGGCTCTGGCGATCGCCTCGACGCACGCCGTGAGGGCGAACGAGGACAGCCCTGCGCCACCCCATTGTGAGGGCAGGTTCATACCCATGACACCCAGTTCGGCGAGCGCGGCCAGCTGCACTACCGGGAACGCAGCCGAGGCATCGGTCCCGGCCGCGCGGGGGGCGAGCACCGCGGCGGCCAGACGGCGCACGGAATCGATCGCAGCGACGTCGACCTCGCTAGCGGCGGCGCGTACACCCAGGCTGCTCATGCTTGCTCCTCGGGACTTTGGATGCAGCGGCGTAGTAAGGCGGCAGCCTCGTCAGCAGACATACCCAGCCATCGCCGCAGCACCAGCGCGCTGTCCGCTCCCAGAGGCGGCGCCGCACGCTGACGTCCGCGCGCATGGCCTCCGAAGTGGACCGGCTGTTCCATCATTGGAATTGATCCGAGCACTGGATGCTGGACGTGTGTGAGAAGCTGGCGATCAACGACATAGTCGCCTTCGAACACAGTCTTGGGCTCCTGGATCGTGGCGGCCGGAACGCCGGCCTCGTTCAATTCGCGCGCCGCAGAAACTGCGGTGCGCGTCGCCAGCCACCCTTCGATCAAGGGAGTCAGACTCTGCTCGTGTCGCGTGCGGAGTTCATCACTCGCAAACCGTGAATCCTCGGTGAGCTCGGGGTGGCCGATGCAGCTTGCCAGATTCTGAAATTGCGCGCCGTTCAGCACACAAATCACGATGTAGCCGTCACGGACTCGGTACGTGCCGAACGGCGTCGACAGGGGATGCCGATTGCCGGTGCGCATTGGCGCGCTTGCGCCAAACATCCATTGTGCGAACGCGGTTGGCAGCAGCGCAACGAGCGAGTCGACCATGCCTACATCGAGCCGTCGGCCGCGTCCCGTGCGCTGCCGCTCGTAAAGCGCGGCAAGGATTGCCCACGAGCAAAACAAGCCCGCCGCAAGGTCGCCAATCGACTCGCCGACCCTGGTTGGTGGGCCAGTCGGGTCGCCGGTCATCGCCATGAGGCCCGACATCGCCTGCGCGACCAGGTCGAACGCGGGACGGTTGCGGCGTTCGCCCGTTTGGCCGAAGCCCGAGATACTCGCGTACACCAGGCGCGGGTTGGTGGCGGCCAATGCCGCGTAGCCGATCCCGAGTCGCGCCGCTACTCCGGGACGAAAATTCTCGACGACGACGTCCGCCACCGCTGCGAGTCGCCGCGCCAATTGCTGCGAGGTCGGCTCCTTGAGGTTCAATACAACGCCGAGTTTGTTGCGATTGACGAGTTGGAATAGGGCACTCTCCCCCGAGCGGAACGGACCGACGTGGCGATACTCATCGCCCTGCGGCGCCTCAACCTTCACGACCTCAGCACCGAGGTCCGCAAGTAACGCGGTCGTGAAGGGTCCCGACAGGACGCGCGTGAAGTCAAGGACCCGGAGGCCGCGCAGCGGGCCGTCCGATGCGACTGGAAGATGTGCGCTCGCCATGCACGAGTCCCGCGTCAATCGCTTACGACCATGCCGAAACGCGCCGCGCGCGCCCTACAGCGCAATCCTTCACGCCGGCAGGATGAGGTGCGGCGGCGCGCGGCGCTGCGAGGAGCGGCCCAGCAGATAGTACAGAACGCCGGGCACGAGCAGACCTACAATCCACGAGATATCGACACCGCCGAGGCGACCGACCAGCGGCCCGGTGTAGAAGGCCGTGTCGAGGAAAGGGACCTGCACGAGAATGCCGATCAGGTAAATGGTGATGCCGGTCGTGTTCCAGCGGCCATAGCGCCCGTCCGGGTCGGAGAGCGCTGGCACGTCGTAGCGCGAGCGGGTGAAACAGTAGTAATCGATCAGATTGATCGCACTCCAGGGTGTGAACACCGCGAGCAGGCACAGAATGAAGGCTTCGAATGCCTTGAGAAAGCTATGACGGCCGGTGAGCGCCAGCAGTGCCGAAACGCCAACCATCGCGACGATGTAGATAAAGCGGTGGCGCACCGGAATGCGCAGGTCGCGCCGGAAAGCGCTGACCACGGTGGCCATCGACATGAAGCTGCCATAGGCGTTCAGTGAGGTCACCGTGACCTTGCCGAACGCGATGCCGAGGTAGAGGAGACTCGCGGCCAATCCGGTGGAGCCAAGCCCTACGATGTAGGCGACTTCATGGTGCTCGAATTGTGTGCCGGCCAGCGCTGCAGCGAACACGCCGAAGGTCATGGATATCTGCGAGCCGATGACGGAGCCGAGGCCCACCGCCGTGAATACACGCAGTACCGAGGTCTCGCGTGGCAGGTAGCGCGAATAATCGGCTACATAGGGACCGTAGGCGATCTGCCAAGATGCCGACAAGGACATCGCCAGCAGAAAGCTGCTGAGCGAGAAATGGCGCTCGGCCAGCAACGCCGCCACGTCGTGGGTTGCGAACAGCCTGCCGAACATATAGACGAATACGACTACACCAACGACGCTCGCCACCCGACCGAGCACGTGGATGACCCGATAGCCGAACAAGGTCACGGCAACGATGAGGCAGCTGAAGATCACGATACCGGCGGCCTCCCCGACGCCGAGCAGCTGGGCGGTGGCCTGTCCCGCGAGCACGCACCCACTGGCCGAGAAGCCGATGTACATCAGGCACACGGCTACGATCGGCAGCATCGCGCCGTAGACGCCGAACTGGACGCGTGAGGAAATCATCTGCGGCAGCCCGAGCTGGGGGCCTTGGGCCGCGTGCAGCGCCATCACCGCGCCGCCGATCACCTGACCCAGAAAGAGCGCGACCAGCGACCACAGCACGTCGCCGCCGAACACTACCGCGAGCGCACCCGTGACGATGGCGGTGATCTGCAGATTGGCCGCGAGCCACAGGGTGAACTGACTCGCGAGGCCGCCGTGGCGCTCGGCATCGGGCACATAGTCGATCGAGCGAATCTCAACCAGTGCCGGCGATGGCTTGGAGCCGTTCAAACCGTGGTTGCGGATTGCCGTGATCACCTTGGCCATAGCCCTAATCTGAATTCCCGGCGTGGCTGCCGATTATCCCGGCCAAAGACATAAAAGTGTAATCATGCGGAAAAAGGTGCCGATGCGTCCGAGTCGGACAAGCACGCCGAGCCGCCCTGACCGGGTCGACCGCGTCGACTTCATTGAGTCCTGGTCCCCGGAATCAGCAAGCCTTGCAGGTTGCGTGGAATTCGGTGGCGGGAGCTGCAACCGTTCACCGTCGTCCAGTCGGCGCTACTCCTTGATTTTCAGACGCTTACGGAATTTGAATCCCTGCGCAAGTTGGCACCGCAAGGGGCAGGGCGATCTCGTGTCTGGCAGCGGAGCGGCGACCGATCACACCGACGGCACGCTCTTGGACTCAGCAGGCGGGACTTCACGGCGGTACCATGGGGCCCGGCCGACGACGTCGTTGCGCTCGCAGAATGTCATTGCTCGCGGAGACCTCTATGGATACGTCCTTCAGCAATGACTACCGGGAGGCGCGCGATAGGTTCTTGGACGCGGCGCACGGCGCCGGTGCACTCACGAGCCGCTTGGTTCTCGACCAGCGGGGCCCGCAGGGCCTTGAGCTCTCGACCGATGTCGCGTGGTTGGGGTCACGTACAGCAAAGTCGGTGATCGTCACGATCTCGGCTACGCACGGCGTTGAAGGGTTCTTTGGATCGGCCACCCAAATCGAGTGGCTGCGCAGAGTGAAATCGGCAGGGCTCCCTGAAGACATAGCCGCGCTGCATATTCACGCGATCAACCCTTACGGCTTCGCTTGGCTGAGACGGACCAACGAGACCAACGTCGACATCAATCGCAACTGGGTCGACTTCACCAAGCCGTTACCGAAGAACACGCAATACGAGGAACTGTCTCAGGACTTGTGTCCCTCAGATTGGTCGCAAGCTTCCCAAGCACAGACGGGTGCGCGCATCGCGGCTTGGATACAGCGACAGGGACCCCGGGGCGCGGCCATCTACCAACAAGCTGTCTCAGGCGGACAATGGGATTATCCCCAGGGTCTCTTCTACGGCGGCACAGAGCCGAGCTGGTCTCGTAAGACATTGACAGACATACTGACGTCGAAGCTCGACCTTGCCAAGCGCGTCTGCGTTCTCGATTTTCATACGGGACTGGGGCCGTATGGCTATGCAGAGCCCATCATCGGGCTGCGGCGCGATACGCCCGGGTTCGCACGTACCAAGTCCTGGATCGGCGCAGGGGCAAGATCGTTGTACGGCGACCAGTCCGTTTCATCCGAGGTGCTTGGCGATTGCCTGAGTGCTGTTCCCGCCTTACTGCCGAATGCCACGGTCGATGTAGTCGCACTCGAATGCGGTATCAAGCCGATCAGTGAAGTCGCGTTGGCGTTACGCGCCGACGCTTGGCTGCACGCATATGGTGATCCGCTCTCGCTCGAGGGTAGGCGTGTCCAAAGACAGATGCGGGAAGCATTTCATTCCGACGATCTGATGTGGCAGGGGATGGCCTTGGGACAGGGGCTGGCCGCTTGCCAGGCGGCGTTAGGTGAGCTGAGCCATGCGTAGTTTCGCCAAAGATGACCAACCGAATTGAGCACAGGCATTTCCTACGCCGCGCGCTCCTGTCGGCTCATGGCTCGTCGAGGATCGCGACCGCGCGGTCCAGCCGGCAGAGGCACCGCGGATCTTGCAGCGGAAGCACGCGACGGTGAATCCGCTCGCCGGCAGAGCCTCGAGGTTGTGCAGCTTTTCGAGATGGCAGTAGCCAATCTCGCCCCAATTTGTGCCCCTCGCAGATCAGCGACGCATCGCGGCTCGCCGCGTGACGATGTGCGGTATGCACGAACGGCGCGAAGTGGTAGGGGCGTCCGGGTGGGTACCGTTGTGCGTGATGAGGCTGGTAGTCCGGCGGATCAGACATCACGTCATTTTCGAGGTAAATCGACAGATCGACGAATCGGCGCGTCATCGTGACCCCCGATCGGCCGCTCAGGGGTCGGCGTTGTGGATATAGCGCGCGATTGTAAAGGGGGTCCCGACGTCGCGCGGCCGGCAGTGCAGTGGCAGCGGGGACACGATCGCGCCGCGGGTCTGTCGTCTCTCCGCGAGACGGCGTCCAGCGAGGTCTGTAACGACTAGCCAATCCCAGGAGGGGTGCCGCTGCGCCTCTTTATCGCGCCCCAGGCGGTCCCCTGAATACGGTGTTTCCGCTACAGCTCCAAATTGAGCAGAATGATAGGTAAGCTCGTAAGTTCTGACTCTCGTCCCTGGAATTCGGCAGTGGCAGTCTGACGTTCACCGATGAGACCAGCGCTACGAGTCGTCCCCGCGGATCTGATTGCACCGATTTTGTCGGAGGCCAAGAGAATTCTGGCAGAAATTGGTGTTGAAGTTCGTGGTGCGCGGCTGCGCGAGCGACTGCTTGATCACGGGCTGCGGCTTGCACGCACTGCCGACGATGCCGAACGCGTGCTCTTTCCTGCGACCGTCGTGGAGCGCGCTATTGAGACGGCGCCGAAGAGCATTACGCTCTACGACCGCACCGGCGCGCGCTACACCGAGCTCGGCGGTAACAATGTGCACTTTGTCCCGGGTTCCAGCGGGCTGCAGGTACTCGACCATAGAACGGGGCAAACACGTCCTGCCCTGACCCGTGACTTCATCGAGTATGTACGTGTGGCCGACGGCTTGAAGAACCTCGGCTACCTCGCGACCGCCTTTTCCACCAATGACATCGAGCCCCAGGTATCGGACGCCTGGCGCTTGTATTTGATCCTGACCAATTCGCTCAAACCGGTGGTATCGGGTGCGTTTAGCGAGCATGGCGTACCACGCATGGCCGCGATGATGCAGCTGTTTCGCCATGACCAGGCCGATCTCATCACCCGGCCAATGTCGATTTTCACAGTGACCGCCACAGGCTTTTATCGCTACAGCGAAGATTCTTGCCAAAATCTTCTCGATTGCGTCGCGTTCGGCATTCCTGTTGAGATTGTGCCCGTGACGCTCATGGGACTGATTGCCCCCGTGACCCTTGTGGGTGCCACGGTGATGCACGTCGCCGACGTGCTGGCCGGGCTGACGATGGCGCAAATCGTCAAACCCGGTACCCCGGTGCTTTTCGGCGGCGCCCCCGCGACCTTTCACATGCGCACGGCCATGTCTCCCATGGCCGCCATTGAGGCATTGCATCTGAACGTCGCGTACGTAGAGATCGCCAAGCACCTCAATCTACCCACCCAAGCCTACATGGCGCTCAGTGAGGGCAAGTTTCTCGATGCGCAGGCAGGGGCCGAATCCTTCGCTGGAGCAATGCTCGCAGCAATCTCCGGAGTGAACTCAGTATCCGGACCGGGAATGCTGGACTACGTTCTGACATTCAGTCTCGAGAAGCTGGTCTTCGATAATGAGCTCTGCGGTCAGGCTTTGCATTTCTGTCGAGACTTCGCGGTGATGGAAGATCTGCCGACCGTGGAGCTGGTGAGACAGCTGCTCGGCGATAAGCATCTGCTTACTGCCGCGCACACGCTCAGCTACTGGCCGAAGGAATTGTATTTACCCGGCAGCGTGTTTGATCGCCTCAGCCGCGAGAGCTGGCTGCAGGAGGGGGGCAAGAATCTCGACCAGCGTGTGAGGGCGGAGGTGGAACGGCAGCTTGGCGCCTACGTGTCGCCGCCAACCGATGCGCGCATCGTGGCGGAGATGGTCGGGCTCATCAGGCAAGGCATGACCTCGGGCCAAGCCGTACCGGAGGTCCTTCCGCCAGTCGAGTCGCGCAGCGACATCGCGTCGCCTGAACGCGAGGGCAGACGGTCGCGACGTCCGCGCCGGGTCTGAGCGCGCCCGGCTATGGCGCGTGGACCTCCGCGGAGACCGTGCCGGCGTTTGCTGTCGAGGTGGGTGACGCCAGCGCGCACCCCCACGGTGCGTATCTGTACTGATTGTTCGCGGCATCTGCCGGGGTACTTTATCGTACAGTGCCCCGCGGGGCGGTATCACCAAGCAAGGACAAGGCCGGTACGTTCGCGTTCTCGTGAGGGGCCGTGGAAATTCATCTAAGGGTGCCGGGTTTACCTGGGCACTGCCAGCCGTCGCGCCGCGAGGGAGACGGCACGTAGTTTCACCACCGTAACCAAGCTGCCTCACTGCTCAGTGGGTTCCCTTTTTAGATCGGGCCCGACGCTAACGATCGGGACGCTGGAAATGGAAATCGCTCGCAGCCGCTGTCTCGTGGCAGCCCTGGTTTGCGCGCTCACGGGGCTGGCGTTTGCCGCCGGCCGTGCTCTCGCCGATGCTCCTGCGCCGGCGTTCGTCCCGATTCCGGAGATCACCACCGATCCGAACAGCGGCACCACCGTCGGCCTGCTTCCGACGTGGCTGGTGGAGGACGAGGACGGCCGGATCCATCGCATCATCGCACCCGACATCCAACACAACACCTATTTCGGTTGGGGAGCGCACGGCCGTTTGTTGGATTACCCCTCAGATGAGGTGCGGTGGTCGGCGGTCGTCGGGGTGAGTGAGCACGTGCAGCGCAAGATTGACCTCGAATATGAGAACGGACGCTTGCGTGACACGCGCTGGTCGTTCAGTGCCAGCCTGCTCTATACCCGCGATGGTACGCCGCGTTTCTACGGCATCGGCAACAACACTCCCCAATCCGACGCGACCAACTACACCAGTGAGCAGGAACTTGCAGCGGGTCAGATCGGCCTGAACCTGACCCAGGCCTGGCAGCTGCTCTATGCAGCGCGGCTGCAGCAGGTGGACGTGCTGCCCGGCACGCTGCGGGGCATTCCCTCCATCCAGACGCTCTTCGGCCCTGGCGTTCTGGGTACGACCCGCGAGCTCCTCAACAGGCTGGCCATCGTCTATGACACGCGTAACGACTTGACCGTACCGAGCCTGGGCACGAGGTGGTTCGCCTACGGCGGAATCGCTACGCAGGGCGCCTTCGGTCCGGCGCAATACAGCGAAGCGGGCGTGGACGGCAGCATGTTCTGGGCGGTCAGACGCGCGACTGTCGTTGCCACGCATGTCGCACTTCGCTACCTGCCCTCCATCGAGCACATTGCCTTCTGGCAGCTCAGCTCCGTGGGTGGGGACCGCAGCTTTCTCGGCGGCCCGCAGCCGCTGCGGGGGTTCGGCGAGGGACGCTTCACCGATCGCAATTCGTTCTCTCTCACCGCCGAGCTGCGGCAGAGCGTGGTCAACATCGGAATCTTCAGGACGCACGTCGAATTCGAACTGGCGCCCTTTCTCGAACTCGGCAAAGTCTTCGAGCGCCCGAGTACCTCGCCGGTATCCCACCTGCATCCAGTCTACGGCATCGGCTTTCGGGGCATTGCCAGACCCTTCGTGGTCGGCTACGTCGATGTCGGCTATGGGCAGGAGGGTGCGACCGTGTTCACCGGCATCAATTACCCGTTTTGATGGCCTTTGATGGGCTCACGTGCGGACTTCGCTGCGCCACGGCGAGAGCCCACCACTAACTGACTCGTTGTCCAGTTCACTCACACCGCGTAGAAGCCGGCTGGGGACGTGACAATCACCTATGAAGACGGACTGCTGACGCTGAGCGGCGAGCGTCGCCAGCAGGAGGAAACAAAAGGGCGAGCGGTTCCATAGGGTCGAAACTTACTGTGGAAATTTTTCGCGCAGCTTTGCTTTGCCCGATGCCATCAAGGAAGACGCGATCAAGGCAGAATCGAAGGATGGTGTACTGACGGCCCGCGTTCCACAGGCAATGGCGGAGATGAAGAAGCCGACGACTATCAAAGTCCAGTAGAGGGTGTTCGATTGCAGCTGGGGCCGCGGGCGACGGCTTGGCCATCCGCGGTGGCCGGGGCGCAATGACGACGTGTTGCGCAGGTCCCGTCCCTCAGCGCGGAGAGCCCAAAGTCAGTGACGTGCCCGCCAGCCTTGCGATCGCACCGAGCGTGGTCTGCGCGGCGTTGAGCCCCAGGCGGAAATCCGCATCGCTGAAGGTCGCGTACACATCTGTAGGCTGGTGCCAGTGCGGGTCCCACCCGGCTCCAATCTGCGTACCTCGCTCGTTCTCTCGCACGCTGATAGCAGGCACCAGGTCCATGAAAGGCGTGCTGTCGGTATTGGTCATGTGCGGTCCGACACTGGCCGGATAGTCCGTGGCGTACGCCTCATTGGCCGCGTAAAAGGCCCACGCCAGCTTCTGTGCCTCCTCTGCCTGCTTCGCCTGTGACTGGAACTCGATGTTGACGTCGGCCTCGGGGCGCTGCGTGGGGCTCACCGTGCCGTCCGGGCGCGGCATGCCATGATCGAACAAAACCATGTCATGCTGCACCATGCCCAGCCAGCGCGGCTCCGGATAGCGACCGGACCCCGGGGGTGACTCGATACCCTGCAGGCGCGCCCGTTGCTCGACGTAAGCGTACGCGCCGTCGAGGCCAGTCTCTTCGTTGTTCCACAGTATGAAACGGATGGAGCGCTCGGTGTGCACATCGGGGCTGGAGAAGATCCGGGCCAGTTCCATGACCAGCGCCGTGCCGGAGCCGTCGTCGTTGGCGGCCTCGCCCCAGCCGATGCCATCCAGGTGCGCGCCCACGATGTACATCTCGTCGGCACGCATGCTGCCCACCTTGGTGCAGTACACCTCTTCGCGTTCGCCCGGTGTGCTCGCCTGCGAATCCAGGGCTCGCAGCGTGGCATCGGGTTGGCGCTGTGGATCGTCGTTTACCCCGATCGGGGCGCGCTGCCCGCGGAAACGGCCGCCTCCCTGTGGCGCGCCCCGTGCCACGGGCGGCCCGCTGGGGTTTCGCTTCTGCTCCGGCGAGTAGGTGTAGCGCAGTCGCGCTACATCCGTGCAACCGTACGTGCGCAGCCGAGACTCGATCCAATCGACGGCGGCTCGATTGCGATCGGTCCCCTGGCGACGGTCACCAAAGCGCGTGAGCCCCTTGATGGTCGCCTTGTAGCGCTCAAGATCCAAGCGGTCCACGAGGCGAGCGATCGGGTCGTCGGGTCCGGCTACGGACCCGGTTGGCTCGGCCGCCGCCGCCGCGTGAGATCCCGGCGTCGCAAGCGCGCTGGTTGCGCACAACATCACGACTCTCGCAAGTACGCGTGAAATCACGGATGCTCCCTCCGCGCCCATGCGGCGCGTCACTCGATGGCCTAACAGCTGCTCGGACGAAAGCACGGTATTTTTGCGGCCAAGCGTAGCAAACATCCAGCTGAGTCTCGGAGGCCTACGCGTTCCGGCCGGCTCCGCCGCTGGCGCGTGCGAGTCCGCGCGTTCGAATCAGAACGTTTTGCCCAGCTGTTCGGCCGCGTAGACCCGACGACCATCGAGGTACGTCAGCAGCACCCGGGTGCCGTGCAGGTCGAACGGATCAAGCGAGAAGATATCGCGGTCTAGCACGATAAAATCCGCGCGCTTGCCGGGTTCGAGGCTCCCGGTCGTGCGCTCTTGCTTGAGGGCGAATGCCGCATTGATCGTATATGCGTCGACGGCAGCCTGCAGCGGAATGCTTTGTTCGGGCAGCAGCGGCTCGCGCCCGCGGGACTCGCAACGCGTGATGGCGTGCTCCATGGCCTCGAATGGATCGAAGCTGCTGACGTCCCAATCGCTTCCTCCAGCGATCAGGGCACCTGCATCGAGGAGTGAACGGGCCGGATAAAGGTGCCGGGCTCGCTCTGCACCGAGATAAAGGAGCGTTGCCTCAACTGTGTAGGGGTCGCTTTCGGCCCAGCGTAGCTGGAAATTGGCGATCACCCCGAGCTCCTTGAAGCGGGGGAAGTCCTTGGGATCCACGAGCTCCAAATGAGCGATTTGGCCGCGGTTGTCGCGGACACCGTTGTGCTGACGCGCGTAAGCGAAGGCATCAAGGGCGGAACGAACAGCACGGTCGCCGATCGCATGAATGTGTACGGTGAACCCGGCGGCGTCCGCAGCTGCAACTACCCGGTTCAGATGCGGTTGGGAATAGTAGGTAGGGCCCCGGTCATGGGTGGGCCGCTCGGCTTCGTCCAGATATGGCTCGAGCAGCGCAGCCGTGTGCGCCGGGTACTCGATGACGCCGTCGGCAAAGATCTTGACAGCGTCGGCCCGCAGATAGTCGCGATCGATCGCCCAGCGCTTGCGAAACTCGATAGCTTCGCCGATCAGTACCTCGGCTGGCCGATCGGTGTTCTTAAAACCGAAGGTGCCGCGCACGCGCATCGCCAGCCGGTGCTCATCGTAGAGCTTCTTGTAAAGCTCCATGTCGTGCTCATCGACGTCCGCATCCTGTACGGAGGTGATGCCCACCGCGCGCATGGCCGAGAGCGCCTTAGCGAGCTGCGATGCTTCAAACCCAATACCGGGCGCTGGCTTGGCATTCAGCACAATTTGGATGGCAGCGTCACGGAGGGTGCCGTCCGGCTTGCCATCCGCATTGCGCTCGATGTGCCCCCCCGCCGGATCCTTGGTGCTCGCGCCGATATGTGCGGCGTCGAGCGCGGCGGAATTGGCAAAGAGCGTGTGTCCAGAGGTGTCCTCGAGGAGCAACGGGCGGTGCGGCAGCATCGCATCGAGTTGCTGGCGGGTGAGCCTGAGCTGCGAAGCATTGACGCCGACCACCTCGAACCACTGCCCGTCAGCGGGCGGCTCCTGCGCAAGACAGCGTGCGACCTCCGTCTTGAGGTCCTCGGGACCCATCATTCGATCATGTAGATTGCATTTGCCGAAATCCTGAGCGCTCTCTGCCGGATGAGTGTGCGCGTCGATGATTCCGGGCAGGACGACGCGGCCTCCAAGATCGACGCGGCGGGTCTGCGGTCCTACGAAGGCGCTAACTTCGGGATCACCTCCCACGGCCACTATGGTGTTGCCGCGGACTGCAAGCGCTTGCACGACGCGGTGGTTGGGATCCACCGTGTGTATCCGACCGTGGAGCAGGACGAGATCGGCGGGCGGCTCGGCCGGCGCCGCCGGGCGGGTCGCCGGTGCCGAACTCACAGCAGGGGGCACCTGTGAACTGGAGGAGGCAGCCAAAGCCGGGTGGGACGAAAATAACAGCGCTAAGACCCACCACTTCATCAGTTCTCCGAGGTGCGATCCGTCCAAAGACGCAAGGCGTGCCGTTGATGTCGAGCTGCAAGGCCAGCGCGCCTCGCCAACTTGCGCACGAGGAGGGGCGCTACGCCGGAAGGCGTGAACTGGTAGCGGGGATTATGCACTCGACCACCAGGCACATTTCTCTCTCCGCTGCCCTGAGGAATCGGAGAGCGACATTGGCGCTAATGCCGGCAGCTCAGGTCGGTGCGGGACTTCAATTCCCCCAATAGCAGCGTATCGAGAAGCAGGTGCCGACTCAACTGGAACGGGAACGGCGCCCACATATTGGCCAGAGAGACGGCGCGGTAATACGCTCTGCATGTGCCGAGGCGGGCCTGTTTCGACACTCGGAAGAATGAGGGGATGAGAAACGCTGCCGTGTATGGCGAAGACAAGCGGTGCAACTGGCTGGTAGCCGCGGGCGCGACGGTCCTCGTCGGAACAGGATCGGCATTGATTCAACCGGCCTGGACGCAGAGTGGCGGCGGCGGCGGCGGTGCTGGCGAGTCGGGCACGGCAACGCACCAGCACCTCGACTCGCGCTTCTCGCACAATCGCTATTACTACGACCGGGGCTTTGCCGTGCGCACTCCGCCCGCCGGCGGCGTGGCTAACCTCATCGGCCGCAATGGCGAGCGCTACTATTTTCAAGGGGGCAACTGGTACCGCTGGAGGGGCGAATGGTACCGATGCTGGGGCGGAGCGTGGGTCGTTGTGGACGCACCCGTTGGCATATTCGTTCCATTGCTGCCGCCGACCTACACGACGATCTGGTGGAACGGGATGCGCTATTACTACGCAAACGAGACCTTCTATGCGTGGAACGCGGAACGCAACGAGTATGAGGTCGTGGCCCCGCCGGACGGTCGCGCCGACGGCACCGGCCACTCGATCACCGGACCGACCCCCTGCCGGATTCGCGGCGAGTACGACCGCGGGCACAGAACCGCTCGTGGACGATGAGGTGGGCGTTCTGACGATCAGCCTCTAGCACTTATGACCGCGCGGGCGACCTACGTGTTAGTGCGGAGCTCGGGGACGGATGCTGCGTATGCACAGCACGGGCCGCTGCATGGCAAATTCCCTAGCTGTGGGGCAGGCATATGGGAGGAGGGGGCGACATGAACGCGAACCTGATGCGGCCGGAGATCGGTCAGTGGTATGCGCATAACGACAAGGGGGAGCTGTTCCAGGTCGTCGGGCGAGATGACGAGTCGCGCAACATCGAGATTCAGTACGTCGATGGTGACATCGATGAGATCGACGCCGAAACGTGGGCGCTGCTTCCGCTCGAGCGCGTCGAGCCGCCCGAGGATGTGACCGCCCCGTTGGACGACATCGAAACGGATGATCTCGGTTATTCGGAAACGGACATGACCGAAGCGGACTGGCAGGAAGAACTGGAGCCGCTCAAAGTGCAGGCGGAGAGCTGGGAGGACACTGAGCCCGAGGACGAACGGGATCCCTTGGGTGAGGGCCGGCCGGCGGAGCCGTTCTCGGCAGAGATTGCGGAGGCGCAGGGGTGGAAACGTTAGCGTCGCGCGCCGGCTGCACTGCCGAGGCCAAACTGCGCGCCGGCTGTGACGCGCTGATCGTAGTCGACGTGCAGAACGATTTTCTCCCTGGCGGGGTGCTCGCGGTCCCCGGCGCCGGCGGCGTGATCGAGCCCATCAATCGCTACATCCGGCAGTTCGAGCGGCTGCAGTTGCCGGTTTTTGCCACCCGCGACTGGCATCCCCGGGAGCATTGCTCGTTTCACGAACGCGGCGGGCCATGGCCGTCACATTGTGTTGCCGGCACGCACGGCGCGAGGTTTCCGCCGCAGTTGGAGCTGCCGCCCGATGTGCGTTTGATCTCGAAGGCGACGCAGCCGGAGGCGGATGCGTATTCGGGATTTCAGGGCACTGACCTTGCGCAGCAGCTGAGGGACTTGGGCTGTAAACGGGTATTCGTCGCGGGCCTGGCGACGGAGTACTGTGTGCGCGCGACAGTGCTCGACGCGCGCGCCGCCGGGCTGGAGGTCGTCGTGCTCGCCGATGCCATCGGTGCGCTCAATGCCAAGTCGGGAGACGGAGAGCACGCTCTCGCGGAAATGAAAGCGGCGGGGGCGCAGATCCTGCCTGCGGGCCCAGTCTCGGGCGCGGAGGTTTTGGCCACGCATGCTGCGCGTAATCCGACACGAGCGCTTTGAACCGACACTCGACGCCTCATGCAGCTGGTGACTCTGGGGGTCGGTGCTGCACGGTCACCGCGCTACCGGCCCGCGGGGTTTCTCGTGTCGCATATAGGTATGAGGGTGATCATCGACGTCTGGACCGCAGACGGCGCCGAGCGGCCGCGTCGATGCCTGGCTCCTCACGGATGAGCACGCCGAGCTCGCCGCGGGCGATCCGTGTGCGCGCGCGCACGAGGCACATCCGAGGCGGCCGGCTCAAGATCGTGTGGGCACCTGAATTCTTCAGGGTTTTCCCACGTGGGCAAGAGGCGCCGATCTGATGTTCGCCGAGGCTTCTTCGTGGAATAGGCCGATCCGCTTCCGCGGCGGCGTCGGTGGACATCTCGATGCAATCTCAGTGCAGCGCGCGGCGCGGCGGGCGGGGGGTCCGGCACCTTGTGTTTGCGCACAGCGGACGCCCTACCATTGAGGCGATCGCAAGAGGTTGGCATCCATCAACCGAGATGGATCTCCTCTGCGGCGCGTGCGGCACCGAGGAGCGCGGCGTCCGTGTTGACGATGAGCCTTGTCGGGATCGATTTCACGAACGAAGACAACCTGCCCTTGGCCTCGAATCTCTCGCGGAAGGGGCCTTGCATCAGATAGGGTTCGATCTTTCCGGCGATTCCACCGGCGATGAGGACTCCGCCGCGCGCGCCGTGCGCAAGCGCGATGTCGCCGGCGACTGCTCCGAAGATCGAGCAAAACCGGAGCAGGGTCGCACGACAAACCACATCACCCTGTGAGGCGTGCTCGACGATCTCCGTCGCCGACAGGGATCTCACCGCTCGGCCTGCGATCTCGTCCAAAGCTCGCGAAAGGTTTTCTAGGCCGGGTCCCGACAGAATCCGTTCCACTGAGACGCGGCCGAAACGTTGCGCGAGTGCTTCCAGGATCGCAATTTCCTCCGCGCCCTGTGGCGCGAATCCAATGTGGCCACCCTCAGTTGCCAGAGGCACCGGATGGCCCCGGTAGCGGGCCAGACAGGAGACTCCAAATCCTGTTCCGGCACCGAGAGTCGTGATGGTCCCTGCCGGGACAGCGGGGATGTCCGGGCCGATGCAGCGTAGATCGGAGGGCTCCAGGCGGTCTGCGGCGTAGGCGAGGGCGGCGAAGTCGTTGATGAGGTGCGCCGCGAGGAACCCGCAGGAGCGCAGCTCGCTTTCGCTGATCTGCCAGTTACGGTTGGTGAGGCTCACTCTGCCATCTGCGACAGGTCCGGCAACCGCGAGCACGATGACCTCTGGAACCCGCCGCCGATCCAGGCCATCGAGATAGTACTGCAATGCTTGCGCAAAACTTGCGAAGTCATCCGGCACGTCCACCCAATCGCGCAGTCGCCAGCGTGCCGAGTCGCTGCGATCGACAATGGCAAAACGCGCATGCGTGCCGCCGATATCGCCAGCCAGAATGGTATCCTCCTTCGCCATTGCGCGACAGCGTATGCACCTCTAAGGCCGCCGGGCGATCGTGGTCTCTACGTACCGCACTACCACGGCAGCTCTTCGCCATCGTAGTTGAGGGCGTGCGCCGTCTCTTGGGTGAGCTGCTCGATCAGCTTCACCACTGCAGCGGCGCTTTGCAAAGGCGATTGGAGTGAGGTAGGCGGCGGCGCACCGCGTCGCCATTCACGATTCATCTCAGTGTCGACCGGTCCAGGGGAAATCAGAGCAACCAGGATGCCCCGCGGACGCACATCGTTCTGTAGCAGGCGCATACTCATGTTGGATGCGCTCTTACTCATCCGATAGAAGTAAAAATCATGCGCTTGGTCGACGACGGCAATAGAGCCGGCGCGGCTCGTGAGCGTGATGATCTTTTTCTGCTGGCTGACGGCGACGTTGTCGAGGAACGCCTGGGCCACGCGCAGCGGCGCGTACGCGTTTACGCGCAGCACGTCCTCAAATGTCTTCTGGTCAAAACGTCCGAGCTGCTGCGCATCCGGGTCGCCCAGTATTCCGGCATTGTTGATCAGGACGTCGATCGGCTGACCGCGATACCTGGCGGCTAGGGCATCCAGAGCTGCAATATCTGTGACATCCAGCCGATCGATGGTAACGGCTGAGTGCTTGGCGGACAGTGCCTTGAGCTCATCCGCATGTGCGGGGTCTCGGCAGGTCGCTATGACGCGCCATCCCTTGTCGGCCAGCACTGTCGATAGCGCGAGCCCAATGCCGCGGTTTGCGCCGGTGACGAGCGCGACGGACCGACTCGCCGTTGCTGCGGCCGCCGGACGGACCAGGCCCATGTCTGCGCCTCTTGGAGCTGCCGGTAACAGCAGGGCAATACAAAAGGCGGCAGCGCAAGCGCGCCGTGCTGCGGAAATTGATGAGCTCAACAAACTGAAAAGTCGCGCGCGCCGAGGCATAGGCACCCTCCCAACGACCTGCGGGGCGAGTCTAGCGGACGCTACAGTGTTAGACAGGTATTTGTCGTGTTAGGGCGCGCGGCCCGAGCATGGCGGCACCGATGCGGCGATGTGAACCATTCAGCGCTTCGGCGGACAGATCAAAAGGATTCGGGCTCGGGCCCCTGGCGACGGACCGCGTTGAACGTGTTGCGCCCCAGGCGGCAGCGCCAGCTCGACAGCAGACCCGACTATTCATGCCGTGCAGCGCGCGGCCTCAGTCGCGGCCTGCAACGTGCCGTAAGTTAGAAGACCCGGGCGAAGGCCAGACTTTGCTTCTCATGTTCATGCAAGCGCCTAGCGACCGCAATGGCTGGTGGTGAACGATGCGTTCGACGCACTTGATCCCGCTTCGCGCGGGCGGATCGAAGCGCTCTTCGCGGGTCCATTCTCAGATATCGGTCTGGTCGCAATCGGCCAGGGCTCAGCACGGGTTCTTCACCCGCAAATTGCCTCTCGTAACGGATCCGCACGGTCCGACGTTCAGGCCGGTTGAGCAGTGCCTTGGCTCTCTCACATAGGGCGGACCCTCAGCGAAACAGGGGTTGGTCGAGGATCGAGCCCGTGCCGACGGGCGTTCCCAGCGTGATCCATCCGGCCCAGGCACCGGTTGCCTTGCCGACGCCGACTGTCAGTGTCCCAAGGGGTGTCCGGCCGGCGACATAGCCCGATACGCCGTAGAGCCACCCGTCGGGCACCGGGTCGACGCGATCGTATACATACCCTCCCTGCAGCCCGATGCCGCCATACAGGGCTTGGTTCGCGATCGGCAGGATGTCGGCGACACGCCAGAGAAAGTCGCCTGCGGCAGTCCAGTAGCGGCGGGCGCGCACCTCGCCAGGCGCGTAGCCGGGGAAGCTCTGCGGACCTCCCAGGGAGAACGCGCGGTCAGCCGGCAGCGTGCTGCCGAGGTCAGAACCGCCGGCGGCGGTCAGCCATAGCGATGTGTGCCCGATGTGGAAAGCTTGGCGGGCGGCGGCCTCGAGTCGCTCCCAGTCGCGGGTTGCCCCGAGGGCGTCGTCGGACCTGAAGTACTGGACCGCAGCGGCGGTACCCTTGGTGGAA